>WNFO01000682.1_pt1 | contig 25054 bp, 18 predicted proteins | sample 5400251 | NCBI WGS metagenome assembly WNFO01 (sample SAMN13153354, study PRJNA577476) | soil metagenome | isolation source: 100 cm saprolite under Madrone tree | place: USA:California | collected 2016-06-14
GCGCAGCGCGGAAGAAAACTTTTGAAACTGAGCCATCCGATCACGCGGCCCGCGGTTTCCGCCACCCAGAGGGGATGACGATCCGGCGAGTGTTCGCTCAGCCAATCGCGCCGACTTTCCACGGTCACCGGTTCGAGTTGCGCGGTTGATATGCGGGTCGCGACGGCGGCGTTGTAGATGTCGATGATTGCCGGCAAATCCGCCTCGACGGCGTCGCGGATCTTCATGCCGATCGAATCGCGACGCCTGACGCTTCGAAAAAGACGTTGTGGAACGTCGGCTGAAACGCGCCGCGCTCTGTTTCGCCTACCTGAAAACGCGAACTGATCTCCGATTGGGTGGCGCAAAAAAGACCGACATCGGTGCGCCCACATCTTTCGAGTTGCGCGCGCACCGCGCCGGAGGCAAGCGCAGGCGTGTTGCAATCGCGGCTGAGATGTCCCAGCACCACGCGCTCGATCCTTCCCGGAAGCAATTGTTCAATCACGCTCGCTGCCGCGTTGTTGGACAAATGCCCGTGCTGCGATTTAATCCGCTGTTTCACCGGCCAGGGTCGATGCGAATCGTTCTGTAAAAGTCTTTCGTCGTGATTGGTCTCGATCACGAGCATGTTCACTTGGCGCAAGCGCTCGATCAACATCTTCGTCGCATAACCGAGATCGGTGATGAAACCGAGACTGCCTGAGCCGGCCTGGAAAGCGAACCCGACCGGATCGACCGCGTCATGCGGCACGGGAAAACTTTGCACCGTGATATCGCAAATCGAAAACTCGGAGCCGGTGCGAAAAATTCGCCAGTTACCCGCCGCGGCGGGTCGATCCAACCAGCCGCACCGGACCGCTTCCGCGGTGAGCGCGTTGCAATAAATCGGCACATCAAATTTGCGGCAAAGCACTTCAAGCCCGCAAACATGATCGCTGTGCTCGTGCGTGAGCAGAACGCCATCAAGTTGCTCCGGCCTCACCTGGCATTGGGCGAGACGGAACGCCAGTTGCCGCGCGCTCAATCCACCATCGACCAGCACCCGGCTATGATCGGTCGCGAGCAGTGCGCTGTTGCCGCCGCTGCCGCTGCCGAGCATGGTCAAACTGAACACGCCGGTATTAAGCGATTGCGTTTCCGTTTTCGCAAATAGAATTAGCGAAGCGACGCGATTAAATTGTGCGATCGGCCAACGCGAGGATGCGTTGCTTCTTGGTACCGTAATCGAGCGAGCGAAAAACGCGGATTTCTTCCGAGCGCCTCATGCCGTTGAGCGTATCGAGGTAATGTGTGTAGCTGGAGGCGAGCTGCGCCGTCTCGAGGTAACGGCCGCGCAAGTTTTGGCTGCGAAATGCATCCGGACATTGTCGCGCGAAAAGATGGAATCGCAGCCAGCGGCGGTCGGTTCGCGAGACGCGCTGGGTTTTTCGAAAGAAAGCAACAAACAAGAGGAGCACCAGATAAGTATCGACCTGCGCTTGCAGCTCGAGATTGCGCACAAAATCTTCGGAGCCGATCTCGCGCGCACCGCTTTTAAACTGGAGCGCGGCGTGAAGCGCGTGATTGATTTCTTCCACAAACATGATGAGCGAACGAATATTGTGATCGCCCAGCCCGGCGCGGGGATCGTGCCGCTCAAGTTGTTCGATCAACCAGCGCGAGTAATAAATACCGACGTAAAGACGATCGTCGGCGCGGCGGAGGAACGTGCGAGCCAGCTCGCTCAATTCACGGGCCGATTTTCCCGCCAGGATCGACAATTGCCCGCAGCGCGCTCGATCAATCAGGCAATCTTCCAAGTTGATCCCGACTTGCGCGTAGGTCCGCTCGAATAAGCGCTGGATTTGACTGAAGAGCGTCTCGTTCACAAAAGCAACGAACCAACGCTTTCATCGTCGAGATTGAGCAATTGATCAGAAAGCTGATTCAGCGCGAGCCGAACATCACGGAAACGGCCGGCCAATTCCTCGAATACGTCGTTTAGTTCGCAACGGCGCGCAGTGGCGTGGGAGGCGACGAGTTGATAATTGGTGCGGCCGACTTGCTCGTAGAAATCGATGTCGGGTGCGCCGCGCAGACTGCGGCGTTGCGTGTTCTCATGAAAGATCCCGCTGATAAAGAGCGAATAATTGCCGGCGTGCGCGCGGAGCAGGAACGCTTGCTCAGGACTCGCGCGGGTGAGCGCGATGAGCATGTCGGAAATATACTCGCGCCCGTGACTGTCGATCTTGTCCGGCGCCTGTAATCGGTTCGCGCGGGAAAAAGTTTCCAGGAGCGAACCGACATAATCGCAAAGTTTGCGATCGACAATTCCAGCTTGCTGCAAAACGTGCCGGGCGAGCACGTAAAAATAAAATTGCGACGAAATATGCAAGTGGCCGGCGTTACACAAGATCGCATCGACCAGTCGGGGATGATCGAGAATCGAATCGCGCGTTTCGACATCGCTCAAAAGATCGACCAGTGAAACGTGGTCAGTTTTCGAGCCCGCGAGCGTGCGCACAACGAAATCGAAATCCGCGGCCGTAAACCGCGCCCGACAATTCGCCCGGATCATCGGGAACTCATCATGAGCAACGGACATGCCACAGGCAAGCCGGTTCTGTGAAAGGTTGCGGCTGGCGGAAGGGGTGGGATTTGAACCCACGGTGGGTTTAACCCCACGCTCGATTTCGAGTCGAGTGCCTTAAACCGGACTCAGCCACCCTTCCGTTTGTCTTACGCGCGCCGTCATCATGCCAAACGGCGCGCTCATTGCTCATTATCAAATGCCGCGTGACCTTTGTAAACTCTGGCCCGGGGTCTCCCATCACGGACACGACGGGGACAAGGGAACGGATTTCAAAATCCGTTATGGCCGTGATGGGCTTGGTGCGAACGATTTGGCAATGCGGGAAAAGGGATTCGAAAAATGTTACAATTTAAAGCTTGATTGGGGTGTTTCTCGTACTGCATATTGTGTGTCCGTCGAACGGCTCCGCTATTACTTGTTGTTGACCGCAATTCACAGGTTATTGGCTAGGGCTGTTCACGATTATTTACATTCATTCACAACCTCAAGCTATCTCCACCGCCATGATTCAACTTAAACCCGGGATTGCGCCTGCGTCGCTTCGTAAACTGCGTAAATCGGCCGAGCACCGAAAAAACCGGTCTGCGAAAAAGAAAAATGCGAGTCTGCATTTCGAGCGCGTCTTCAGTGAGGCCGCGATTTCGCCATTTGATCAGGTCGAATGGGAACGGCGCACGGCGGAGATCACCGATGACAGCGGCAAGGTTATTTTTAAGCAGGACAATGTCGAGGTCCCGAAGAGCTGGAGCGCGCTGGCAACGAAGATCGCGGTCTCGAAATATTTCTACGGCGATATCGGTAATGGGACCGATCCGCATCAAGGCGGACGCGAAACTTCAGTGCGCCAACTCATTCATCGCGTGACGCGAACGATTGCGGACTGGGGAATGGCGGACGGTTATTTTGTCGATGCCGAGGCGGTGGAAATTTTTTACGACGAATTGACCTGGCTTTGCCTGAATCAACACGGCGCGTTTAACTCGCCGGTCTGGTTCAACGTCGGCTTGTATCATCAGTACGGCATCGGCAAGGGCGCGGGTGCCGGCAATTACTTTTACAATCGCGCGACCGGCGAGGCCGAGCGCGCCACCACGCAGTACGAATACCCACAGGGAAGCGCCTGTTTCATCCAATCGGTGGATGACACGATGGAAGACATCATGCGGCTGGCGATGAGCGAAGCGATGCTGTTTAAGTACGGCAGCGGCACCGGCACCGATCTTTCGTCGCTCAGATCGACCAGGGAAAAACTGAGCGGCGGCGGCAAACCGAGCGGGCCGCTGTCATTTCTGAAAGTTTACGATCAGGTCGCCAACGTGGTGAAGAGCGGCGGCAAAACCCGGCGCGCGGCGAAGATGAACACGCTGAAAGATTGGCACCCGGACATCGAGGAGTTTGTCGACGCGAAGCAGAAGGAAGAGAAAAAAGCCTGGGCTCTGATCGAGCAGGGTTACGACGGCAGTTACAACGGCGACGCCTACGGCTCGGTCATGTATCAGAACGAAAATTTGAGTGTGCGCGTAAGCGACGAATTTATGGACGCAGCGTTGGAAGCACACGAATGGTGGACGCGCCGCGTAACGGACGGACGGCCGTGCGAGCGCAAAGAGGCACGCGCGCTTTTGCGAAAAATCGCCCAAGGCACACACGTCTGCGGCGATCCCGGGATGCAATTCGATTCCACCATTCACAAATGGCACACCTGCAAAGGCACCGGCCGGCAGAATTCGACGAATCCGTGCAGCGAGTACCTCTTCCTCGACAACACCGCGTGCAATCTCGCGTCGCTCAATTTGCTGAAATTCAAAACAGCAGACGGCGTGTTCGATGTCGAGCGATTCAAAGCGGCGGTGCGCGTCTTCATCACCGCGCAAGAAATCATAGTCGATAATGCGAGCTACCCCATCAGAGAAATCGCGGAGAACTCGCACATTTTCCGGACGCTCGGGCTCGGTTACGCGAATTTGGGATCGCTGATCATGAGTTACGGATACGGATACGACAGCGTGGAGGGGCGCGCGCTGTGCGGCGCCGTCACGGCGATCATGACCGGCGAAGCGTACGAACAGAGCGCGCGGCTGTCGCAGGCGATGGGCCCATTTCCAGGTTATCACGATGCGCGGTGCAGCGGCGTTGCGAAACCGGTGGCGAAGAACAATGTCGATTCGATGCTGGAAGTGATCGATCTGCATCGTTGCGCTGTGAACGACATCGCCGATGTCGATGAATTCGCTTACTTGAAAAAGGAAGCTGCCAAAACTTGGAAGCGCGCGGCCGAGCTTGGCAAGCGCCACGGCTATCGCAACGCGCAAGTGACGGTGCTCGCACCGACCGGCACAATCAGTTTTCTGATGGACTGCGACACGACCGGCATCGAACCGGACATCGCGCTGGTGAAATACAAACTGCTCGCGGGCGGCGGCATGTTGAAAATTGTCAATCAAACCGTCAAGCCAGCGCTCGAGAAACTCGGCTACAACTCTGATGAGATCGACCGCATCATCGCTCACATCGACGCGTTCGACACGATTGAAGATGTGGAATGTGGCAGCGACGTCCCGTCGCTGCGTTCCGGGCTGAAACCGGAGCACTTGTCGATCTTCGATTGCGCGTTCAAGCCGTTCAAAGGCCAGCGCTCGCTCAACTACATAGCACACCTGCGAATGATGGCGGCGGCGCAACCGTTCCTGAGCGGCGCCATTTCCAAAACGGTCAACATGCCGGAATCGGCCACGGTCGATGACATCATGAACACGTACGTGGAAGGCTGGCGGTTGGGCTTGAAATCGATCGCCATCTATCGCGACGGCTCAAAGCGTTCCGCGCCGCTCAACACGCGCAAGACGCGCGACATGGGCGCGTCCGAAGATGTCGATGTTGCATTGAATCTCACGGTGGAGCGCGATGAATTTCAGAACCGCATTCTTGAGCTCGAAGAAGAATTGTCGACGCTGCGAGGCAAGGTCGACAAACCAATTCGTCATCGTATGCCGGACACGCGCATGTCGTTGACGCACCGGTTCGAGATCGCCGGACACGAAGGTTACATCACGGTTGGCTTGTACGAGGACAATCAGCCGGGCGAGCTTTTCATTACCATGTCGAAAGAAGGAAGCACAATTGGCGGACTAATGGACACGGTGGGCACGCTGACATCGATCGCGCTCCAGTACGGTGTGCCGCTGGAAAGTCTGGTGAAAAAATTCGCTTATCAACGCTTTGAACCGAGCGGATTCACAAAGAATCCGGACATTCGCAACGCAACCAGCATTACCGATTACGTGTTTCGCTGGCTCGCCTGCCAATTCATCAAAGGATACAAGGAAGCAACCTCGCCAAATCGCGGCCAAGCGGAATTGCCGTTGAAAGAAATTCCCGAAATGGAAAGAAAGGCGATCAATCGTCCAGTGTCCGACCTGGCGCGGACGGGTGAAAAAGAGTTGATCGACGTGATCACCAGGCATTCGCCGAACGACGGCGAGCCGCAAATGGTGGGCAACGGCAGTAGCTACGCCGGTCGCGTCCAGGAAGCGCTCGGCAACATGTTCATGGACATCGTCTGTTCGCATTGCGGCAGCAACAAGGTGATTCGCGCCGGCGCCTGCGGCGTTTGTACCGAATGCGGCACGAGCCAGGGATGCAGCTAGCATTCCGCTCGATTTCGCCTTTAGTGCTGCGATGAGCGAAGTCGAAGCGCAGCGGCAGAAAGAAATTCAGCAGGCAGAGGAACTGCTTTTTGCCGGACCGCAGGCGCTCGGTTTTGCCAAAGGCCTTTTTCACGGTCATTTCGTGGCCGATTGGGTGATGCCGTATCCGCGTGTCCCAGCGGCGCAGCAAACGGAGCTGGACAAGACGCTCGCGGAGGTGCGGCAATTTCTCGATGAACATCTCGATCCGGTAGCGATCGATCGACAAGCGGACATCCCGCGCGCTGTGATCGATGGGCTGGGGCGCGTCGGCGTGCTCGGCACGACCGCGCCGGTGGAATTCGGCGGCCGCGGTTTCATGCAGATGGCGAACTGCCAAGTCCTGGAGGAAATCGGAAGCCGGTGCGCGTCCACATCGGTTTTCGTAAACGCGCATCATTCGATCGGCATTCGCGCGCTGCTGCTCTTTGGAACGCACGAGCAAAAACAAAAGTGGCTCCCGAAGCTGGTTACTGGGGAACAACTCGGAGCTTTCGCGCTCACGGAGAAGGAAGCCGGTTCCGACGCCGCCAACGTGCAGATGCAGGCGCGCCCGAGCCCGGACGGCTCGCATTTTATTTTGAATGGCGAGAAACGCTACATCACAAATGCCGCCATCGCGCACGTGCTCACGGTAATGGCACGAACTCCTGTGCCCGATTCCGATAAGACCGCAATCACGGCATTTCTGGTCACCCCCGATATGCCGGGGTTCACCATCCTGGAGGCGCGCATGCCGAAAATGGGAATCCGCGGCACCGCCACTGGACGTTTCGCGCTGCGCGACGTCAAAGTCCCAAAGGAAAACATTCTCGGGCCGCCGGGCAAAGGCCTGAAGATCGCGCTGACCGTGCTGGATTTTGGTCGGACAACTTTCGGCGCTTGCTGCACGGGCGCGGCCAAAACTTGTTTGCGGCTCGCGGTCGAGCACGCGAACACGCGCAAGCAGTTCAACAAAACGCTGGGCGAATTTCATCTCGTAAAAAAGAAAATCGCGCGCATTGCCGCAGATGCCTACGCGATGGAAGCAATGACCACGATCACGGCATCGCTTATCGACCGCGGACTCGAAGATTACATGATCGAGACGGCCATGCTGAAAGTTTTCACGACGGAGCGGCTCTGGGAAGCGATCAACGAGGCGTTTCAAATTTACGGCGGCTCGGCTTACTTTGTCGATCTTCCCCTGGAGCGAATGGTGCGCGACGCGCGCATCAATCAGATCGGCGAAGGCAGCAACGAAGTGCTCACCTCATTCATTGCTCTGGTCGGGATGCGCGGCCCGGGCATGGAGTTCAAGGAAATCTACGACACGATGTTGAAACCATCGCGCGGTTTGGGCAAGGCGTGGACGGCAGGCATGCATCGGCTCGGCGCTGCGGTGCGCATTCCCGACGTGCCGGTACGCAGCGCCGAATTACGTTCTTTTGCGAATCAACTCGGTCGCTTGATTTGGCGTTTTAACATCGCGGTCAATCGCGCGCTCATCGCCTATCGCGAGCCGATCCTCGACTTGCAGCTCGTCCAGGAGCGGATCGCCGGCGCGGCCATGGACCTTTTTGCATCGACCTGCGTACTGAGCCGTTGGGATGCCGAGCTTCAATTCGCGCGTCGAAACGGCGATTCCGCGCCGCAAACAAACCACGCCGCTGATCTTTTCTTGCGCCAATCGTTTCGCAGAATTCGCCGTTTTCTCAGCGATCTAAACGACAACGAGGACAAGGCATTGCTGGCGGCAGCACATTCGGCTCTTCGGCGAGAGTAAGCCGGGCAGCGTTCGGTCTGAAAATCGCCGGCTGTAGCCGCGGCCGATCCCAACAAGATCGGCATGGTCTCTGCTCTTTTTTATCGGCGTGTACGCTACTGCCTTCGCGGTCGAGTCACAATTAATTCCGACGCGGAAAGTCCTTCCCGAACTTTCCATTGTCATGCCTTGCTTAAATGAGGCGCAGACTCTTGGCACCTGTATCCGAAAGGCTCGGAATGCTTTGGCCGAACTGGCGATCCCTGGCGAGCTGGTGATCGCCGACAACGGAAGCAGCGATGGCTCCCAGGAAATCGCGCGCCGCGCCGGAGCGCGAGTTGTCGATGTTAGCGAGAGAGGTTACGGCTCTGCGCTGCGCGGCGGCATGAGCGCGGCGCTCGGCCGATGGATCATCATCGGGGATTCTGATGATAGTTACGATTTCGGAGGCATCGCGCCTTTCGTCCAGAAATTGGAGGAGGGCTACGAACTGGTGATGGGCTGCCGGATGCCGCGAGGCCAGGGGCGCATCATGAAAGGCGCGATGCCGTGGAAACATCGCTGGATCGGCAATCCGGTGCTGACGTTCCTGGGCCGCTTGTTTTTCAAAAGCCCGGCGAACGATTTCCATTGCGGGCTGCGCGCGCTGAGCAAGGAGGCGTTTTTGAAAATGGACCTGTCGAGCACCGGAATGGAGTTCGCCTCCGAGATGGTGATGAAAGCGACCTTTAAGAAAATGCGCGTGGCCGAGGTCCCGATCACCCTGCACAAAGATGGGCGTTCCCGCCAGCCGCATCTGCGCAGTTGGCGCGACGGTTGGCGTCACCTGCGTTTCATGCTGTTGCACTGCCCGACGTGGCTGTTCTGTGTGCCGGGGTCGGCTCTGCTCTTTGGCGGCGTCGCTTTGCAAGCGCGGGTCGCGATCGGCCCATTCAAGATCGGAGTCTTCGGCATGGAATCGAATACGCTCGTGGTCAGCAGCCTGGCTGTTTTGCTGGGGCTGCAACTGATCTGCTTCGCCCTGTTCGCTCGCATCTTCGCCGTAACGCAGGGATTTATTCCCACGAGCAGCAGGCTTCGTTTGTTCGAGTTCGTTTTCACTTTGGAACGCGGAATCTGGGCGGGGGTTTTGATCGGTGGCATAGGCTTGACGATGCTCGTCCATGCCGTCCTGATCTGGCGAGCGGCCGCATTCGGCCCGCTCCCAACGGCGGAGACTCTGCGCTTGGTCATTCCAGCTTCCACCTCCATCGCGTCGGGTGTGCAAATCGTATTCGCGAGTTTCCTCCTGAGCCTTTTGAATCTCAGGCGCGGACCGACCGCTCAGCGGCCAGATATTTTTGCAATCCGGAATAAGTGTTAACGAAATCCGCCTCAAATGCGACTTAACGCGATGAAAATCGCGCTCGTCTACGACTGTTGTTACCCGTGGACTAAAGGCGGAGGGGAAAAGACGCTTTGGGACATTGCGGTGGGCCTGCGCGCCCGCGGCCATCTCGTCCACATTTTTTGCGTGAAGTTATGGGAAGGTCCGGCTGTGATCGAGCGCGAGAGAATCATGCTGCATGGTGTCTGCCGTGCCACTGGATTCTATGGGCGCGATGGGAGGCGCACCCTCCTCCAGCCGCTCCTTTTTGCTGGCGGCCTGTTCAAGACGTTTTGGAAAGGTGAAACATTCGATTGCATCTACTGCACAGTTTTCCCGTTTTTCTCTGTGTTCAGCGTGTGGTTCTATCGCATCCTCCAGCGTTGTCCTCCGCCGTGGGTGCTGGCATGGTTGGAAGTGTGGGGACGTGACTACTGGAACAGATACACTAAGAGTCGCGTGCGCGGGGCAATAGGCGCGGCAATTGAACGGCTATGTTCCCGCTGCTGCCGTCATCATACCGTATTGTCGCCACTTCATGCTGGTCGTTTGCAAAGACTGCTTGGGGTTGCACCGGAACGAATCGAGATCATCCCTCGCGGACTTGATCTGCAAAAAATCGATTGTGCCAAAGCGAAACATTCAGGCCGCGTGATTTACGTCGGTCGATTAGTCGATTACAAAAACGTTGAAATAGTGCTCCGTGCTTGGAGCAAAGTCCTGCAAAGCTGCCCAGACGCTACATTCCGCATCCTTGGGGCGGGACCCGAACTCAATCAGCTTAGTCGTTTGCGTACCCGACTTGGATTGGAGAAGTGCGTCGAATTTATCGAACCTCTGCAGAGCTGGGAAGATATTATGAACGAAATTGCGACGGCGCAGATTCTCGTGCAGCCCTCCATTCGCGAAGGCCAGAGTGTTGTCGCACTTGAAGCGATGGCTGTTGGCACCGCAGTCGTCGCGACGCGTCACCCGGAAAGTGCCGTGGCTGATATTCTCCGAGACCGTGTAAATGGCCTGCTCGTCAAAGACTGGAACGATTCTTCTATGTGGGCAGAGAGACTCGCGGAGTTACTGGCGCAACCGGCGCTCCGACAAAGACTGGCGAATGCTGCGCGCCAGGATGTTCAATCATTTGATTGGGAGACCAAGATTGCCCCGCGACTGGAACACTTATTCGCGCAGGTCGCTGCCGATTGTAAATGCGTTCGGCCCACAGCAAACTTGGAAAACCAATCCGTTCCAAGTTAATCTTTTTTACAGATTGAATTTCCGGTTTGGATGTCCTTGCGATTGGAATGCACATTGGCTTTAATCTCATCTTCCTCGTGCCGGGCGAAACAGGCGGAATGGAGATTTATGCGCGCGAGTTGATCACTGCTCTAAGACGCGCAGAGCCGGAGCTGAAACTTACTGCGTTCATCAACCGCGAGTTGCAAAGAGCCGGAGATCAAGACTGGCTTGAGGGAGTTGCGACGGTGCCGTTGCCGTTGGAAGCTAGGACTCGATTCCAATGGGTGCTGGGGGAACAGTTTCTCCTCCCTCCGCTGGCCATGCGGGCTGGAGTAGATGTGCTGCATAGCCTTTCCAGCACCTCTCCTGCCTGCGGACGATTTCGAAGGGTGGTGACGATTCTAGATCTCCATTACAAACTTTTCCCCGAGACACATGCCGGTTTCCGCGCCTACGGGATGAAATTGCTGGTCCCGTTAGCGGCGCGGCGCGCACACCGAATCATCGCCATCTCACAGAATACCGCGAAAGACGTCACCCGTTTCTTGCACGTACCGGCAAAGAAAATCGATGTCATCCCACTGGGATCTGGGAGCCCCGGAACGGTCGAACCGCTGCCGGAAAAGGAAGTGCGACAGCGCTTTTCACTCGATTCGCGGTCGGTACTACTGACCATGGCCGCAAAGCGTCCACACAAAAACCTGCTGCGCCTCCTCGATGCCTTGGCATTGATTTCGAGAGACCGCCGCCCGGTCTTGGTAATGCCGGGATATCCCACCGCACATGAGGAGGAACTGAAGCGACATGCGACCATGCTGAAACTCGAAGGAGACGTGCGTTTTGCAGGTTGGATAACTGCCGAAGAAGTCGAAGGCCTCTACGCAATGGCCGACGCATTTATTTTTCCTTCTTTATATGAGGGTTTCGGCTTGCCCGTTCTCGAAGCCATGGCGCGAGGGATTCCCGTAGCGTGCTCCAATCGCGGTGCACTGCCGGAAGTAACAGGAGATGCAGCCTTGATCTTCGATGCTGAAGACGCTACCACCATTGCCGCGGCGATTGAGAAGATGCTATTTGATGACCGAGAAGCGGAACGGTTACGTCACGCCGGGAAAAAACACGTGACTCGTTTCAGTTGGGACGCTAACGCACGCCAGACGATTTCTACATACTCCAAGGTGCTCCGCCACCCAATTTGTGAGGTGTAGCCTAAAGCAAGCCTGGCTAGGCTGTCACTATGGCAGTTGAGCTGCCAAACGGGTGAGAACCGCCACTTATGTGCCCACCAGCCTTAAATTGCACGACATCGGGAATCGTCTCCTTCACTAAATCTCTGTCCCGGTGCCTATAGAAGCGAACGTCCGTCTTGTCGTCTGTCGAAAGCACCTTGACCAAGCTAAACGACAACATATCGAGATCGCGTTCTAGCTTCGCTACATCAACAAGCCAGTGGTGAACTTCGATCACTACCATCCCGACCGAAGCTAGGAACTTCGCTTCATTCTCGACGAAAAGAGCTTCCGAACCTTCGATATCCACTTTTAGGAGATCGCACGGCTGATCACCAAACTGACTGCGCCATTTTGTTTCGAGCGAGAGAGAGGGTGCTTCGATCCGGCGCCATTGATCGCGCGTCACATGACCAGCGGGCAATTCGGCAAAGTGAGATGATCCGGCATCGTCGGGATGAAGGTAGAATAGGCTTGTCCCTACGGGAGCGCCAGCGACGCCCCAAACGGCATAGACGTTCGCAAAGCCGTTTGCCTCGATATGCCAGTTGGCTTCCTTCACCATGCGTGGGTTGGCGTCGAGCATCAGGGCAAACAGATCCTTTCGGCCCAGCGCATCCATAAGGAAGCAGGTGAAGAAGCCGCAATTGCACCCAACATCCGCAAAATGAGTGATGTTTCTGAGGGGCAGAATTCCTTGGTACGCACCTTCGGCAAAGATTTCTCGCGCGACCAGCAGCGAATCGAGCGAGCGCATCCGATATCTTATATTGCTGCTAGGCAATGATCGCTCTATCGGAAATCGACCCAGCCACCGATTTGCAATTGTTCGTATCCTTAATCGATCAATAACGACTCGGAGGAACCGAAACTTCAGGCCAAGTCTTATTAACGCGTTCAACATACCGATTGGGCAGGGCGGCGGTTTGTTTTTGCAACTTATCTAACAGGGCGGATTTGTCAGCCCTCAGGCAGTAGACAACATTGAAGAAGCCGATGGCGCCACTGATTAGTACGGCAAATAATTTTGCGATCTCGCTTTCTGATAAGTTGCCAATAACCAGAACTGCGGCGCTGAGGACAACAAATGGGGCGACAGCGCGAAATGGTTGGAGCCACACCTGCACGGACGATGTTCCAAGTTTGCCGCTAACAGCGAGGGCCAGCGGAAGCAACGTAAAGGTTGAAAGTGTCGCAACGCTCAGTTGAGAGAGCAAACCAAAGCTGGGCGATGCGAGGACGATCGCGACCATGAAGCAGCTCGCCTCGACGATTCCCCATTTCGCAGCCGTTTTAGCCATGCCCAAGCCCATTGCCGCGTAAGTCGCGGTGCGGTTGAACGCGCTCGCGAAACCGAGCGCCGCGACGACCGTGCCAACGAAGATCGACATCTGCGTTGCCGAATGTAGCCAGATAACGAAAAAATCCCGCGAGCAGAACGCGGTGATCAAAGCAATATGCGAGCAGAACACAACCGTCCAGGAGTAACTCGACCGAAAGGAACGCCGGCGCTGTTCGGCGTTCGAGGCTTGAGCAAGCTCGCCAAGCGAGACGTCGGATGAAATCGCGCCGAGCGCGCTAATGATCTCGCTCAGGCGCAGGAGAATGAAAAAAAATCCGGCCGTGGCGGGACCATTGAGCACGGAAATCAGGAGCGTGGTTCCGTAGGTTTTTAGCGTCCAGGTCGCATTGCAGATGTTGAACCAGAAACCTTCTTTTAGAGTTGCGACCAGTTTGCCGAGTCCGAGTTGCGGTCTGAAACCGTTCGCACGACCAAAGACGGAACGACTTCGAAAAAGCACGAACAGATTCGCGCCTAACAAGCAGCCCAACCACGAAACGAGCGCAGCGATCATGGATCCTCTTGCGGACAAAACGAATGCGACTGCTGGGATGGCGGCGAGCCATCCAATCGCGGTGGCGAGCTTGAGTTTTCCGATGCGCCCCATTGCGACGAGCGGCTCGAGCAACAAACCCGACAGCATCACTAAGATCGACATCGTTGTTGTGATGAGGAGCAGATTTCGATTCGTCGTAGCGATTTTGAATAAGTTTTGCTCGACGCCCGCGATCGTGAGGACAGCGGCCAAGCAAATTGTCAGCGCGCCGGTAGCCGCGAAGGTGACGGCGCCATGCGCGAGAATGCCTGGCCATTGAGCGCGGTCTTTTTCACCAGCGCTGCACAAGGCCAGCCGGGTTTTTGCGCGGATGCCAAGATCGACCAGAGAAAGCAAGACGAAAGTGGAACTGGCAAGCGCGAACTCGCCGTAACCTTGCGCGCCCCAAGTCCGAATCATCCAGGGCGTAAGGCCGAGCATGAAGGCGGCCTTGGCGATGAAGGCGACGGTTTCCCAAATCTGATTGGAAAGCAGTTGGCGCTCGAGAGATGGTCGTTCGCAGTCCAGCATAGGAAATGGTCGGCTGTTAAATCGTCACCAGAATCCGTGTCACGATGTCGATCTTAAGGACGTGGACGTCGCCGCGTCGCCAGGCCGAGCGCTCTCAATTCTTCTTCGCCGATGAATCGCGTCCGCGGAAAGGTTCGCGCCAGGGCTGCGACTTCGTTTGGCCTTATCGTGAATGAAGTCAGAATAATCGGCCGCTGCCGCAAGAAAGGATCGTTGCGGCGCAGATCGGCCGAATAGAAGGCCAGGCGCGGATCGAACACGAGCAAGTTGGCATCGACTTTGTGAAACACCTCATCTGCATGAGCGAAAGGCCGGACGAAATTTTCCACTTGGAAACAACGCAGTGGAAATTGAACGAGCAGCGAAGCCGCGACTCCTGCCGCCACAAAGGTGGCGGCGGCCCGTGTGCCGATCCATCGGCAAAGCGAATCCCAGCCGGCGATCGCCACCAGAATGAGGCAACCGATCGCGCCATGAAAGTAACGGTCGCCCCAACCATGGACCTGATCGAACTTCACAAAAACATAAAATCCAAAACTGAGCGCGCAGCTCAAGGCCGCGTCTTGCAAAAATGCCGACTGTTGCCGGATGCCACGAATCCCTAACGACACGAGGAGCGGGATCGGCAATGCGAGCCAGCCGAGCAAGAAGCTGAAATAGATCGCTTGATTGAGCGCCGTCAGTGTGTGGATCCCAAACGGGCTGCTATCGCCGCCCGCAAGAAAACCGAATAGAAAGTGGGACCACCAAAAAAAACAGCCGACGGCACCAGCCAAGTAAACCGAAGCAAACCAAACTACTGCCTTCCAGCGTCGGTCGAGCAAGAGCCGGAACAGAAACGGCGCGGCGAAGAGCGCGTGAAAAAATGGCTGGTGCAATCCAAGCGCAGCGACGCCGAGTACCGGCGTAAGCCAAAAGCGCCGTTTCTCCGGATCGCAGTACAGCCAGAGCCAAACCAAATTGAGCGCGAGATGAGCAGGCATCGCGTAGCTGGTCATTGCCATGAGAAGAAATTGCGGGGAGGCGGCGAGCAGCGCGGTAGCGAGAATTGTCTTGTCCGATTGGTTAGGCCAAAGTTTGCGTGTCAGCGCAGCCAGCGCCAGAAGACTGATCATGGCGAAAACTGCATTCGTCATCCATTGCAGACGTGCCGCCATAAAGACTGCGCGGATCGCGGCGTACACCGGAAGATAGCCGGACGCCCAACTGTGGGTCGCGGGGAAATAACTAGCGTGCGTTGGGATGATCAAGCGCACCATCGGCCCCCAAAACAGCGGGACCTCTTGTCTGAGCTTGCCGTGCAAAAATAATTGGGCTTGAAAATCGACCATGTTTTCGTCGGCCGTGAGCGCGTAGCTGTGACAAACGAAGTGCTGCCCAAACGAACAAATCGTCAGCGTCGCGACTGCGATAAGCCCGACGGTTAACCCCGGGCGCGCCAGACGAGGCAACGAAATCGCGGGCGCGCCGCGTTTGAGCCAAATGATCGTCGCGAGAGTGAAAACGGCCACAATGGCAAGGCCCGCCGGTTCGTTTTCGGCAAAGAGAACATCAAAGGCGTTATACCATTGGCCTGGCTGGGGAAAGCCGATCCATCTCGCGTCCAGCCAAAGAGCGAGCACAATGCCCAGCGTCGCAAGCGCGGCAATCGAGAATAGGTTGGCGGTCAACTTCGCAGACGCCGCCCAAGAGGTTCTTGCTGGTTCTGCTTGTGGCGAGGCGGAGATCAGCGCGAGGTCGATTGAATTCATTGCAGCTTGCGGCCGGCACATTTCCGAGCAAGCGGCGCGCCAGTGGACGTTTCTTTGGCCAAGGCCGGAGCAAGTAGCGGCAGCCGTTAAGCTCCGCGGTATTTTTCTCGAACTGATTGCGCCGTTTCGCATAATACGACCGCCGAGTTGTTTTTTCTGAACGAGAAACTCGGTGGCTGGCCACCTGCTGTAAATCGCGGCTGCCGTGACAGAGCCAAACAAAGACGCCGAACAACAGCGACTGATCTTTCCAAAATTCTTCCGATGGTGCTGTGTCGGCGCCGCTCTCTTATTTTGCCTTTGCGTCGCGATGAAGCTCAACGGTTCCTCGGTAGGAATGTGGCGAACTCTCCTTCTCGAACCAGGCATCCCACGGGGCCTGCTTTTTTCATCTCCAAAACAAATCCGCGTCGATGAGTGGTGCATTTGGACTCCCGCGACGCTTTCCCAAGCCCGACAAAAGCCGCCCTTCCCGATCGAGAATTCCAATCTCGGCGCGGGGCGCGCGCCCCTCCTAATGAATGTGCCGGTCGCCTACTACACTACGTTCTTTCGTCCACAACTCTGGGGCTTTTTTCTTTTCGATTTCGAACGCGGTTTTTCATTTTACTGGTGCACTAAGGTATTCGGGTTATTGCTCGCGGTCGGTTGGTGTCTGCGGCAGATGGGTGTGCACAGCCGAGCGCTCATTATTTTCGGCGTGGTCTGGATCTTCTTTTCCGGCTACACGCAATGGTGGTTTTCCTCACCGGCCATGCTTCCGGAAATGGTCGCGAGTTGGGCCATGTACCTCGGTTGCGCTGTGCAGTTTTTCCGAGACTCCAATCCCTGGCGGACTGCGACCGCGTTCGCGGGCTTCGTATTTTTTGGCGTCAATTTCGTCCTTTGCCTTTATCCGCCTTACCAAATTCCATTGTTGCTGCTCGCGGTCGCAATCTTGATCGGCGTCTGGCTAGAAAATAGGCGGGGGGCGAAGCCGAGTTCGGGGACGCGGGGGTTGGTACTGATTGGCGCAACTGTGGCCGCTGTCGCGTTGGTGCTTATTCCGTTTTGGATCGATGTGAGATCAACGCTTGCGCTAGTGGCGCAGACCGCGTATCCCGGCGCCCGGCGCAGCACAGGCGGCGATCTTTCGCTTTTCAAATTGTTCTCCGGTTTGACCGGTTTCTTTGAAACCGAACAGGTTGAACCAGGCGCTTACGATAATATTTGCGAAGCGAGCAATTTCTATCCGATGTGGCTGGCGGCCGCTCTGACCATGCTGGTGGCGCGTTGGCGACTGCGGACGAGTATTTCACCGCTACTTGCTGCGCTGGCGATTTATCTAATTTGCTTAAGCCTCTATTGCGTTGTGCCGATGCCCGGTTGGTTGCTGCGCGGAACATTGCTTTCCTTCGCCACCGAACAACGCGCGCTGCTCGGAATCGGGCTCGCGAATATTTTTTTCTGCTGCCTTTTCCTGGATCGTTATCGGGCGCGCGTCTTTACGAACGCCGGCGCCGTCACAGCTGGTCTGGCGTTCTGGCTAGCAATCGCGGTTTTACTGCAAGCGATGAGGTTGCATGACAGTGCGTTCTTTTTCGACACACTTGCGTTCGCCTTACCGTTGGTAATCAATGGGGTCATCCTCGCCCTTTTCTTCTGGGAGACCATGCAGCGATGGCTCCCCCCTGTTCTCGGCGCGCTTCTGATTTTCAGTAACGCCGGGATCAATCCAATCATGCGAGGCCTGTCGCCGCTATTGGATTCCAGCGCCTTCAAGGCGATAGATAAAGTCCGGGCGGCCGACCCGGAAGCAAAGTGGATCGTTTACCATAGCCGGTACTTCGCGCAGTTGGTCAAAGCGACCGGTGCGCCGGTACTTAACGGCACGAAAATTCTACCCGATCTGCAACTGCTCCGCCGCATCGATCCCAAAGGCAATGGCGATTTTATTTACAACCGGTATGCGAATATCGCCTATGAGCTGCCTAAACATCCGAATCAGATTAATTTCAACCTGATCTATCCGGATTTTTACATGGCCTTCATTTCCCCAGATCATCCGGTTCACCAGAACGCCGGCTATCGCTTTGTGATGTTCCCGAATGTTTGGCTAGACGCCGAGTCGAATGGATTTTCGCTGGTGGAGGAAATTTATCCTAGCAGGCTATGGATCTACAGAAACGCAGCTCACGGTGGGGCGGTAGATAATTAGGCAAGACCCCTCGTGACTAGCTTGTTAGTCCACCAGCGGCGTCGGCTTGCAATCCAGAGGGACTGGGCGGCCCGACTTTTGCTTCGAAAGAGGCATGCGTCGCAATGAGCTGGACCTTAGTACGCTGGATCGTATCAATCTAAGCGGTAAGCGCCTGCTCATTTTTATCGTCGCCTACAATGCCGAGACGACGATCGAAAAAGTTTTGAGTCGTATCCCGGCATCGCTGCATTCGGACGACGTTGAAGTGCTGATCATCGATGATTCATCGAGAGACAATACGTTCGCCGAAGGCTTACGTTATCAGCAGCGCAATTGCGAATTCAAAATCACCGTCCTACGCACGCCCCAAAATCAAGGTTACGGCGGCAACCAAAAGCTCGGTTATCGCTATGCCATCGACAATGGTTTCGATATCGTTGCGCTCGTCCACGGCGATGGACAATACGCGCCGGAGAAATTACCGGCATTGCTCGAGCCACTCCTGCGCGGCGAAGCAGACGCAGTTTTCGGCTCACGCATGCTCAACAAGCGCGCCGCGTTGCGCGGCGGCATGCCGCTTTACAAATGGATCGGCAACCAAATCCTGACCGCGTTTCAAAACCGGCTACTTGACATCGCGCTCGCAGAATTCCATTCCGGTTATCGCCTCTATGCCACCTCGGCGCTCGCTCAAATTCCGTTCGAAAAAAACACGAACGATTTCCATTTTGATACCGAGATCATCATTCAATTCGTGCTGAAAAAACTGCGCATCGTCGAGCTGCCTATCCCGACATTTTACGGCAACGAAATCTGTCACGTGAACGGATTGAAGTACGCATTGAAGGTCGTAAGATCCACAATCAAAGCGCGGCTTTGCGGCATTCATCTTTTTTACGATCGAAAGTTCGATGTGAATCCGCAGCCGGCGGCGCATAGCGACAAACTCGGGTTTCCTTCATCGCAGCGGTTCGCGATCGACGCGTGCACGCACGGCAAAAACGTTCTGCAACTTGGGATCGGTCACACCAATGTCGCGATGGAGTTGATGCGTCGCGAATGCGTCGTTACGGAGATCGATTTCGCCACGAACGAGTTGAGCGAAAGTTCAGCTAAGAGGATGAGCGCCGCGCCGTTGGCGCGCTTGCCGTCGAACCTCGCGCAGTTCGACCAGATCCTGTTGATGGATTTGATCGAGCATTTGCACGATCCCGAGAATTTCATGGACCAGTTGCGGCAGAAGGCCAACGGACGCCAGCCGGAAGTTATTATCACCGCGGCGAACATCGCATTTTTCGTGACTCGAATCATGCTCGCGTTAGGTCAATTCAATTATAGCCGGAAAGGCATTCTCGCCATCGGGCACCGGCGACTTTTCACATTCAAATCTTTGCGCGCGCTGCTCGAGCAAGCCGGTTACGCAGTGATGGAAGAGCGAGGAGTCCCGGCGCCGTTTCCGCTGGCACTCGGCCAAAATCGATGGAGTCGGGCATTGCTGAAGATCAATCAAACATTGCTATGGTTTTCGAAGAGTTTGTTTGCCTATCAAGTTTGCATTCGCGCACGCGCCCTGCCGGATGCGCGTCATTTGTTGAAGGAAACAATTTCGGGCAGCGCCGCCTTGCGCTCGGAAATGCTCGCACGCGTGGCCTAACGAACGGCCGCGTCGCCTAGTGCGACTTCAAGATGTGAAGGGCGCGCAGGAATCCTTCCGGCACCAATTCATAGAGCGGAAATTGCACGGCCAGAATGACGTATTGGCGCAGCTCGATGGCGCAGATCAATGCGACCACGATGCCAAGCACGACGAAGCGATAGCGTCGAAGGGGAGCGGTCAGCGAAACGAGCGTGCTGAGCGCCAGAAAACGCAGCGGCATGTCCCACATATTGGCGTAGCGGAGATTCATCCCGTATTTGATGTTGCACATCACCAGATAGCTCGCGGCGATGAAGATCGATATAAAAAGCTCCGGCTTCTTCGTTCGATTGAGACGAAAGATCGATCCGATCGCGAGAATCAAGATGACAGGGCTAACGAGAATAAGATCGACAATGTAACGGTTCCACGGCCCGTCACCGGTAAGGATAGCGTAGCGCAGTTGGAAATTCTTGCCGACTGAAAGTTGATACGTCTGCCAAAGCGTATCGATGCCGCCGACGAGAAAAACGAGAACGACCACTCCGAGCAGCGGCCCGACAATCATCGCCACAATCAGTTCGCGCGTGACGGTTCCAAATTGCAGCCAGCGATTAGCGACGATCAAAACGACCAGAGCGATCCAAACGAAAAATGAATTCTCTTTCGTTAGGACGAGCAGAGCCAAACCGATGGCGAGCGCCACCACCCACCGCCAATCATGCGGCGCGCGCAGATTTTCCCAGAGTAGCCAGAGACAAAGCAGCGCCCAGAAAGTGAAAAAGCCATCGACTAGCGCATGCTGGGACATGTGGATCTGGGTCGGCGCGAAAGCCATGAGTGCGCCAACGCCAAGCGCAGCGACGAGGGTTCGGGTGAGTCGCCAGGCAAAAACGACGCTGAGAAAAAGTGTGAGCACACTGAAAAACGCGGCGACCTGATGCAACGCATCGAGCGCTTCACAGCCGAAAAGAGAATGCCAGACATAAGCCGTAAATATGTAAAGAAACCGGACCGGCGGCAGAATCGAGCCGGTAAGAGGTTGTTGAACCTCGATGTAGTGATCAACCACGGCATAGTAAGAGGCGACCCCGGTGCGGATGAGACTGTTGACGTAGCCGCGATAGATGTGTTCATCGAAACCGGTTTCGATGAACCCGGCCTGCGGATGAAGGAATTCGAGCCGATGAAAGCAGGAAGCTGGATCCGAGAAAAGGGATGATGGTAGCCGCAGAAAAATGCCAACCGCCAGGACAAAACAAAAGCCGGCGATATGCCAGCGCTGCCAGGCCGGTTTCGGATCCGTCCTTACTGGAACAAGGTGGTTCAAATCGACGGGAAGCGCGGCGATCAGTTTCATGCCCGCATCGTCGGCAGCGCGTCGAGGCTGAGCAAACGGAGCAATGGATAGCGCCGGCGCGCATTTTTCCAGAAAATGATCAGGGCCGCAATTAACGCGGCCCAGGGCCAGAGCGACCATGGAACCCAATCACCATTATGCCGTCCATCGGAAACAGCGCCATACCACGGAAACCCGCCGGCGGTTACGTTATAAAAGAAGAATAGAAACAGCGAGCTGCTCGCCACAAGCCAGCCATAGAAGACAGGAGAAAGCACAAGCACGAAGGGCGCGAGCCAGACCATGTATTGCGCACAAACGCCCGGCGCAAAAACGAAGAACACAATCCACGCGTAAGCGAGTGAATCGAGAAACGCGCGTTCAGCTAAGTTGCGCCGCCGCCACGCAATCATTAAGACGGCAGCGATGATGATAAGCTTTAGCAGGGTGGCGACGAAGCTTTGCATCGGCGGGAAATGATAAAACGTTACCATCCCGAACATCGCTAGATTGGTCAGGTGCAACCAATAAGTGATGCCCCAAATTCCCCAGTAACTTCCGTAGGACAAAACATTCTTGAGAAAGAGCGCCGGAAACTTCAGCAGCGGTTCGGCCCACAAAACAAGGGAGACCAAGACAAATGGCAGCGAGAACGAAACGGCGCGACGCCGCGGCAGCCAGAAGAAAAAGAAGATCGGCAACAAGAGGAGCGGGATAATTTTGATCTGACAACTCAAGGCCAGAAAAAGTCCACACCATACCGATTTGCCGCGCAAACAAAACAATGACGCGAGCACGAGAAACATCACCATGACTGGATCGGTGTTTCCGTGAAAGCCGGTCACCATGATCGACACCGGACTGAGCGCGAATAGCGCAAGCGCCCAGGTCGGTATCCGGAACTGTCGGTCTTGTCCCGTCATCCAGCAAAGAGCGACGACGGTAATCAAGTCGGCTATGATGCCGGGCAATCGCAGCAAAAGTGGGAAGGCCACTCCATTGTCGTGAAAGAACGGTTGATGATCGAGCTGATAAATCGCTCGCAGATAGTAAGCGGTCAGCGGCGGGTGATTGAAGTAAATGCTGTGGCGATAGGTCCATTCGAGTCCGTTTTCACTCAGCGCTTTCCCGAATCGATAAAAGTTCACGACGTCGTTCGTTCCAAAAGTGTTGAACGCGATCATGAGTTTGACCATGAGGCCAATTAGCCCGAACCCGACGATCCAGAGATTTCTGCATCTGCGAGACCGAGCCAGGAGACCGATTTCTTGGTGTGAGGACCTAGCGACGGCGAAGTCGATGCTCTGAGCCGAATTCACCGCCCCCGTTCCAGCAGCTTCGGTGCCCAACCATCAACGTTGCCAGGCCGGGATGTTATCACGGTGACTCGGCGGTCTGCGCGCGCTGGATCGCCTCGCTAAAGGCGTGGAATTGAGGCTCTGCCGGATTGAGCTTGATCGCGCGGGCGATGGCGAGACTGGCATTCTGAAAATCGTGCGCGTTGAACTGTGCCTGCGCGATCAAGTAATAGGTCTTGGCGTCGCCCGGATCCTGTTGCACGGCCTTGGCAAAAAACTTGGCCGCGCGACTCCAGTGTTTTTCCTCCAGGGCCAGGATGCCAAGATTGTTGTAAGCGCCTTCGTGGTTTGAATCGAGGCGAAGGGTCGCAAGATAATAAGATTCCGCCGCTGGATTATTCCCTTGGGCGAGACGCAGATTGCCGAGGGCAAAATTTACTTCCGCGTTCTCGGGCGCGTAGGCATACGCCACGTTTAACTTCTTCTCAGCCAAGGGCAGATTATTCGATTGGAGAGCCTGCCATCCGGAATTGTAAGCATCGAGCGCCCAAAGGCCCGGATCCCTTTGTGGAAGTGAAACGAAAAGGGTCGCGCCGAGAAGAAGGATCAGGTAAAGAGCAGCGCGAGAATATTTCGCGCTGACGCAGCTTTGCCACAACTCCGATACTCCGAAGGATGCGCCTAACAACAGTCCCGGGACTGCCGCGACCCGGTATCGTTCAGTCACAAAGACCGTCAGAAGTGATGCCATGTGCAGTAGAACAGCCGCGGCCACCCAGCGCGAAAGCGGATACTTTGAGAGTGCGAGAAGAAATCCTGGAATCGCCAGCGCCGCGACCAAGCCGAATTTCAGACCGGGAAGAATTACGTTTTGCTCGCGCAGAATCGTGATGATGCTGAGATCGTCGTATTGGAACGCGTTCCAGAAGTTGCCAGCTTTGACGAGCAGCAATTTGAGCCAACTCCCGAAGTTGTTTTTGATGTAGAATCGCGCCTTTTCCGACCAATAGGCGGATACTTCCGAGCGCTTAAGCGATCGACCAGCTGCCTGCTCGGCGGTTGTAATCGAATCCTCCAACATCGCTTTTTGGCCCGCATGCAGACCGGGCGGAAAGCGCGGATACCCGGTGGCGAGCGGATTGTTGCCGATCCAAAAGTTGACACCGCTGTGGGCGGAAAGGAAAACGGGATCGCGCGCAATGAAACAGTTGTGAATCCAGCACGGCGACGCGCCAATTCCGATGCCGATGAAAGCGAGGGCCGCGGCGGCACCTTTCGCAAGCCAAATACCGCGCGTGTCTCCAGTCCAGTCCCACTTGAAGAAGAGCGCGACGAAGACAAGTGGCGCCAGAAACAAAATCGTGGCAATCCCCATCGCCGTGAACCCGATCAGCGCGCCCAACAGGAACGATCCCAGCGGAGCGGGTGCCTCACGGCGGCGCACGATTTGCCAAACAACGAACCAAAAAACGAAGACCAGGCCGGCCGCCGGCATGAGAATGGCGGAGTAAGCTTCTTCCGGAAGAAAAAATTCCCAGCCCAAAGCCGCTAAGACCCCAATACATTCCCCGCGATATCGCTGAAAGAAATCCCGCGGGCCATTCTCTGGTCCGGCAACTGCGGGGCGGCCAGGTGGCGCTGGATTGCCAAAAATCCTTACCGCTAGCTTGTAAAGCAGCACGGCAGTCCCGCCGTCCAGAATCGCCTGGAGGAATCCAGGAATGAATGGGCTGTAGCCAAATAGCGCGTAGAGAGAGGCCAGAAGATAAGGATAAAGTGGCAAACCGTAAAAGGCGTGGTGCTCGGTGACCTGGCCGTGGAGAATGCGTTGGGCCCATTCATTGTAGAAATGCATGTCCCCGGAATTCGGGAGGAGAAATGGCGAACTGGTCAGGCGCAGGAGAACGATTAGCCGGAGCAAGAAAACAGCGGCAAAGAGATAGTGACTCGGCGAGAGGGCGTACCGCCGCCCCTGTTTGAGACTCTTCACAGGAGGCACAGTAGCATGAGGCGTGCGCCGTCGGGCGTTCCACTTAGCAGACTGATGAAAAACCCATCCCGTATCGACAGGCAGCGGGTGGATCGGGTGCTCCGCGCGCGATGGCAAACCAGTCGCCGAAAGGCGCACTGATAGACAAGCAAGGCGCTGCCCAAGAGAATCTTGCCGCTCCGCGCATGGGCGGGCATCGCGCGCGGAGCGCCCGATCCACCTTCCATTTGCGCGACACTCCTGCACCATCTCGCGCACCATGCCTCCGATTTTTCACCAGTCTCTTGGGTAGCCTGCTCCGTGCCCGGCTCTGGCCGGCTCGTCCAAGGCATTTCGAGCGTTCTAGAAATTGTAAAAAACGGACCCGTTGGCATCAACGCTGCTCTAAAGGGGCATGTTCGCGATGGATATCGCGGATCGCAGTTAAACAAACAAAAGATAAACGAAAGCAAACAGTATGTTAAACGAACTAAATAAAAAGCGCGGGGGCTTTACCCTCGTAGAAATCATGATCGTGGTAGCGATTATCGCGCTGCTCGCGGCGATTGCCGTGCCTGGATTCCTCCGGGCCCGCAAACGCTCGCAGGCCACCCGGATCCTGAACGATCTGCGCATGATCGACTCCGCGGTCGATCAATACG
>WNFO01000683.1_pt1 | contig 25053 bp, 22 predicted proteins | sample 5400251 | NCBI WGS metagenome assembly WNFO01 (sample SAMN13153354, study PRJNA577476) | soil metagenome | isolation source: 100 cm saprolite under Madrone tree | place: USA:California | collected 2016-06-14
GAAATCATGGCGGCCGTCGAAGCCGTGGTGCCCTTCGAATCCAGGATGGCCTTCGAAGTGCCCGCCGGGGGAATGTCCGGAGAATCCCGGGCCGCCATGCCCTGCGGCGGCATAGCTGGGTGATACGGCGGCAAGAACGATCGCGAGCCCGACGAGAGCGATCGATGAAAGCTTCCTCATGACATCTCTCACTTTCTAGCTATTGGACGGTACCGGGTACGCGAGCATTCCATGAAACCAATCGGCACGCCCCCGCCTCCCAAGAGCGAGATGTCCTGGTCACCGACGCCGGGAACGAGGCGCAAGCTGAAGACTCTCTTAGACTGATCCTCGACGCGAGATTCTCCGATCGATCGGCGCAGGCGCAATCACCCTACGCACCGAAGGGGCTACGGGTCACTTCCCGAAAGCACGGTCGAATTCGTTCCACGGGACCGCAAGCCGATCGTTTCTCATGATCGTCGGACAGCACAGAAAACGCTTCAGAGAGAAGGATCCCCTGGGCAAGAAAGAACCCTTTTCGAGTTCGTACTGGTCCGCACCTAAGGGCTCACGTAGTCCGCCACACGCCGACCAACCAGATTGCATAAAATCCGTCAAGCTCTCGTAGAGGCTCGGCGCGCGATGCGCGCGACAACATCCGATTTATCTCCTGGCTCCTTCCTGTACCCTGAGAAACCATGACCTACGCGTGCGCGTTCTGCGGCGAGGAGAACGACACCTTCGTGGATCCCGGTGGTGGCGCGCGGCAGGTCTACACCGAGGACTGTGCAGTATGCTGCCGGCCGAATCTCATCACCGTCACCCTCGACGCGGACGGCGATACACAGCTCGAGGTAACGCAGGAGTACGAGGTGTGAGACGCGGCGGCCGCGGTTGGTGAGCGCCACTTGGGGCGCCCGTCTTTTTCTTGAAGCTCTTGGGCCCGGCCCACGCCTCGATCAGCGTGCCGTCCACGATGAATGCTCGTTCGACAGCAGGTGCGCTTGGCGCGCCTGGGCCAGCACCCGCTCGAAGAACGCCCGCGCGATGTCGCCGGCCAGCAGCCGCTTCCGGTTTTTCGTGACCACGCTGTGGTCCCAAACCGGATCGTCCATCTCCAGCCCGACGAACCAGCGAAAGAGCAGGTTGGACTCCGATGACTTCCGGGACTCGCTCCCGTTCAGACGCTGACGGCCCCGGCGTCGGCGCAGGGCACTCGCCCTGTCCGCCGCCGGGGATCCTCGAACTAGGCCTTGCGAACGTTCGCGGCCTGAAGACCCTTGGGGCCGCGTGTCACCTCGAACTCCACCTCGTCACCTTCCGCCAGACTCTTGAAGCCCTGCGCGGCGACGGCGCTGAAGTGGACGAAGACGTCCTCGCCGCCCTCCTGCGTGATGAAGCCGAAGCCCTTCGCATCGTTGAACCACTTGACTCGACCGTGTGCCATGCTCGAACCTTTCCTTCGGGGCGAACCCCGGTTGTCGTATTCCGGTCACCCGAAGGCGTTGCTCCGCGAAACTCGAGGGCAAACAAAAACGCCGCGCGAACTGGATCCTCGCGCGGCGTGTGTCTCGCTCCTGTTTCTGAGGACGAGCTACCGAACCTTGAGCCAACCAGAACCGGAAACAGTGTCGCACACGCAGCACCTCAGGTCAATCGATCCGGTCCGCAGCGCCATCGGCGGCCGCGATGTATAGTCGTTCAGGCACGTCGCAGACATCACTCACCGAGCTGCTGCACCTCACTTCGGTTCCGGCAGCCACCGCGTTCGTCGACGGGGGCCGGCGTAGGATGACGAGAGTGAACGCGTATCCGCTGCTCATCGAGTTCGTTTCCGGTACCCGCATCACCCGCGAGCCAGAGGTCGTGTCGAAGCTGCCTATCCTACAAAACGGTCCCCCTGGAACGTCCGTCGTCTTCGGAGACGGGGCCGAGGTTCCCTTGCCGACCGACCAGATCGTCTTCGCCAATGATGGCGGCGGCGCCGCCCATGTGGGCTTCGGCGGAATGAGCTTCGAGGGAATCGAAGGCGGGCAACTCGTCTTCCTCCGGGTTCGCGACCTCCAGCCCGAGGCGCTCTTGTCCCCCCAGCGGGGTCGAAGGATGACGCTCGAGCCACAGATGGTCGCGTCCATTGCGGTTGACGGCCGAATCGTTTGGCCACAGTGATGGGACTGCGGTGGGTCTGACCGTCTATTGTGGCGGAATCGCCGTGAGCAAAGCGGACCTGCTCGCATTCTGATTGGTCTGATCTTCACGCTGTCGTTGGTGCATGCCGGACTGCTCGAGATCTCAAACATCACGCTGGTCGATCCGGCAGGCACCGTGTTGGGCCAGTGTCACCGTCGCCATGACGAGACTTCCAGCGGGCCAGGCATCGCTATCGCGCTGGATACTGCGCCCACTCGTGGCATGGGCCTCGAAGGGGTTACGGGCCCGATGTCCCGTAACCCCTCGTCGAGTTTATGGAGCGGCCGACCGGATTCGAACCGGCGACGTCCAGCTTGGGAAGTCTATTTCACGCCACAACCTGTGTCACGAGACCCAAAACTGGCGGCCCAGACGGTCTTTGCGACGCGTGATGACACGCGGTGTGTCCCCAGAGATCCCAAGAGATGGTCACTCGGATGGTCACTCGCCGGACTAGACGAGGTGGGAGCCCCGGCTATGGCTCGATCTCCTCAACCCGCTTGATGAGGTCTCGTCAGGCCGTGTCAAGGTGGGGCAAGTCGTAGACGGGGTGTTTTCTTGAAAGCCCCTTTCTCGTGGTTGACGATGAGTTTCGAGTCGCTGTCGAGGGTGATTCGGCAGTACGTCCCGGCACGGGGATGCACAAGTCATCAGTTACGCCTCGGTCTCTTCTGGCTTCGACGATCCCGTCGCCCAAAAGCCACTTGACAATGTATCCCTTTTGGCAGATTGTCACCCGCGTCGATCGACCTGCGCAGCATACCCAAGAATGGCCCGTCGCACCGATCGAAGGATGAGCGGGATGGGTCTGTGGCGCCTCGGTGGCTTCGAACAAAAGGTCTCCTTAACGGGAGGTCGTTCCGATGAAACTTCGTCGCTTAGTTTGCGAGGGGGCTGAAGCATGCTCCTGGACGAGATCCTCAAGAACATCGTCTCGCAGATCCCGGACATCGTCTCGCAGATCCCCGACGATCCGCCACAGCAAGGACCACACCCGTCACTTGGCGGCGGAGAGGGATTTCACGGGATCGTCGGTAGGTCACCGGCGATTCTCGAGATTTTTTCTCGAATCGAAACGGTAGCCACGCGTGATGTCAACGTGTGCATCTACGGAGAGAGCGGGACGGGCAAAGAGCTGATCGCGCGCGCCATCCACGCCGCGAGCCTTCGGCGGGACCGCCCGTTCATCACGCTCGACTGCACGGCGATTCCAGAAGGCCTCATGGAGAGCCATCTCTTTGGTCATGTGAGAGGAGCATTCACCGGAGCCGTCGCCCACCGGGAGGGCCTTTTCTCCCTGGCCCACACGGGAACGCTGTTCGCCGATGAAATATGCGAACTCAGCCTGGCCTTGCAGACGAAGCTGTTGCGCGTAATCCCGACACATGAGTTCCTCAAGGTCGGCGGGACGAAGCCGATTTGCTCGGATATCCGCCTTATCACGGCAACCAACAAGGACCCCCGGAAGGAGATCAAGAACGGCACCTTCAGGGAAGACCTCTACTATCGCATCGGGGTGGTCATGATCGAAGTGCCGCCGCTCCGCGAGCGGCAAGGAGATATCCCGCTGCTCGTGGACTACTGCCTCCGCAAGTTCTCAGCTGCCTACGACAAGCCCATCCGCGGCATCACTGGTGACGCCATGGAGCGTCTCGTGGCGTTCCCGTGGCCGGGCAACGTTCGGCAACTCCAGAACCTCATCGAGCAGGCCGTTCTCTTCGCTGGACGCGAGACTATCACGGCCAGAGACATCTTTGCCGGCGATCGTCCGTCGATGCTCCCCTCTCTACAGCTGGAGCCTGGCTTGTCGCTGTCGGAAGTGGAACGCCGATACCTGATCCGTACTCTTCAGGAGGTTCACGGCAACCGTACCGAGGCGGCCAGGATTCTTGGCATCAGCCTCCGAGGCTTACACTACAAGCTCAAGTCGTATCGCAGGCGTCGCGCGTCGCAAACGCTCGCGGAGGGTTGAACTCATGAGCACCTGCGCAATGGGCCGGTTACTACTTCTCGTCGCTGGGTTCGGCATGGCTCTTCTGTTCTCGGTGCCTCGAATCACCGGAGCCATCGAACCCGATTACCGTATTGGAACGGACGACGTTCTCGAAATTTCGGTCTGGGATCAGAAGGAATTCGATCAGGTAGTGTTCGTCCGACCCGACGGAAAGATCTCATTGCCTCTGGTCGGAGAGGTCCACGCGGGCGGACGTACAGTGTCAGAATTGGCTGAGACGCTGGCAGAAATGTACGGCCGCACAGTCAGGAGCGCCCGCGTCATGGTGGGCGTCAAGGAAATCCGCAGTCGTTCGATCTTCTTTGTCGGAGGCGTCGCGCGGCCGGGTCCCCTGCAGCTCACTCAAGATCGGACACTCCTGCAAGCCATTGCGGCGGCGGGAGGCTTGGTTCCGGCGGCTGACCTAGACTCCGCCTTCGTGTTGCGCGGCGATAAGACGATCCCGGTGGACTTTGGGAAATTGATCAAGAGAGGTGATGTCAGCCACAACCTGAAGCTCGAGCCAGGCGACACCGTCGTCGTCCCCATCGCCGACGTGGTTTACGTACAAGGCGAAGTCAAGAACCCCGGTCCAATCAAATTCACGAGAGATCTGACGATTCTAAAGGCTATCGCCCAGGCCGGCGGGCTGACAACGTGGGCCGCACCCAAGCGTGTAGTCGTGCTGAGAGGTGACAGCCTGAAGAAGGAGACGATCCGGGCCAACGTCAGCGACATGATGTCAGAGCCCGAGAACACCACCGACCTGAGTCTGAACGCAAACGACATTATTACCGTTCCTCAGAGGCTCTTCTAGATTCCTCCAGGGCTAGAAGACGTGGGCAATCGAGACGCGAGACGTCGCAAGTAGCTTTTGCCGCTGCGGGTTTCGCTTCTAATCCTTGCGGAAGTTTCTCACGACGATCGACACCCGCGTACCGGCGCGCCGGGATGTCCACCTAATCCTGGAACAAATGCCAGCGCCCACTTGACGCGGCGAGTGACCGCCAACCTCCAGTACAGCTACACCGAGCGCGTTGCGACGCCACGCGACACCAGCTACACGGGGAAATCGCGTACGCGGGTCTCGGGCGGCGCAGTTCTAATCGAAATCGTCTAAGCAACCGCCGGCCGAGTTGCCGACGCTGGTCCTCCTCCGACGCGTCGTCGACGACTCCGACGCCTTCGTCGTCGGCGACTCCCACGCCTTCATCACGTGCCAGCAGCTTTCGCTTCGCCCTCAGGTCAAGCCGTGCGCCGACTCTCGACGGCTGCGCAGCGCGCTATCGTCTAGTTTCGAGGGAGTTTACTGCGTGTGCAGCTCTGCATGTGCAGCTTTTGCATACGTAACCAGCGGGTGCACATCGTAAATCGGTCGCTAGGCCGCTACTCGTGCAGGCTTTGCACAGTCGTGGGTGATTCAGAAAAGGATACTGCAAGAAATCAGACGGTTCCGTCGCGGTCCTACGAGGCATGAGGATTGCCTGACGGGTACCCGTGTTCAGGGTATTCCGGCACTACGTTTCGGGCAAAGCCCTGACGTTGATCGCGGTGGACCTGGGGATCACCGCCGGCGCGGCTGGCGTCACCGGTGTGACGAACCTCTGGCTTGGACAGGGCCCGATATGGCCGAAAATCATCGCGCTATCGGGCGTTATCGTCCTCACCCTCCATCTTGCCGACCTGTATCGGACGGATCTTCACTTCGGTAGTCGGGAACTCGGCGCCAGGCTTTCCCTGGCGATCGCGTGCGCCTCCATTCTCATGGCGGCGCTCGGGTTTGCGATCCCCACACTTAAGTTGGGCAGGCTCGCCTTCTTCGAGATCTTCGGGTCCGCCGGCGCCGGGTTACTCCTCTGGAGGGCCACGTGGAATCGTATCCATTCGGACGAGCGCCTGCACAGACGCGTTCTCGTCCTTGGCCTGAGCCGGGCCGCCACGGCCATTGTGCGTCTGCAGACCACTGGCTCGCAGCCGTTCGCGGTTCTGGGGTTTCTCGACGAGGACCCGGGGGCGCACGACATGCTGCCACCCGGCTATGAGCTATTGGGGAAGCCCAGTGATCTCTTGAATATCGTCGACGAGCTCAATCCTGACCTGGTCCTTGTCGCGCTGCCCGACATGCGAAAGGCATTTCCGGCCGATGACCTACTCGAGTGCCGCCTCCGCGGCACTCAAGTCGAGGAGTGGCCAACGTTCTATGAAAAGCAGACGGGGAAGATCCTCGTAGCCGGTTTGCGTCCAAGCTGGCTGATCTTTTGCGACGGCTTTGTCAATACCAACCGCACTCAGGCTCTGAAGCGAGGTATGGACATCACCCTCGCGCTCATCGGCCTGGCCATGTCCCTTCCCTTCATGGCACTCGTCGCAGTCTTCATCAAACTCGACTCCACCGGGCCGATCCTCTTCCGCCAAGCGCGGGTGGGTCAGAACGGGAAGATATTCATGCTCAATAAGTTCCGATCCATGCATGAGAACGCGGAACGGACGTCGGGTCCCGTGTGGGCCTCGGCTCGGGACCCACGAATCACTCGCGTAGGGCAATTCCTGAGAAAGACTCGGCTCGACGAACTGCCGCAACTATTCAACGTCTTGGTCGGCGGCATGAGCTTCGTCGGGCCCCGTCCCGAGCGCCCGGAGTTCATGAGGCTCCTTCGACAGAGGATCCCCTTTTACGCCGGCCGCTTGGCCGTGAAGCCCGGCATCACCGGCTGGGCTCAGGTCCGCCATCAGTACGCCGCCTCCGTCGAGGAAACACAAGAGAAGCTCCAGTACGATCTCTACTACATCAAGAACCTTTCACTCTTTCTCGACTTGCTCATCCTGCTCCAGACGATTCAGGTCGTCCTCTTCATCCGAGGGGCTCGATGAGCTACTGGCAGCTTCTGAAGCGCCTCGGTCCAGGTGTCTACCGTCGGCGGAAGATGCTCGCCTTCTTCTCATTCGCGACCACACTCATCATCGTCCTCCCGGCGGCCCTCTATCTGTTCAAGGCCCCCCCCCGCTTCCGATCCTCCGCGACCGTTCTCCTGGAAAGCCGGCCCGATCGCGTGCCCCTGTTCCAAGAGTTCTCACCGTCCCGGCCACTGGCCGTCCAGCTCGCGATCCTCAAAAGTCGGAGCGTTGCCGAAAGTGTCCTCGAAAAGCTTCCGGGGGCTGCTGTGCAGGATTTGATCGAGAGCCCCTACCGTGTCGACTATTTCGAGGCGATCCACACGGCGTATCTCCGCTGGAGGAGAGTCGAACCCGAAGCCCCGAACCTTCAGCGTCGCGCGCTGCAGGAGCTCCGCGAGGGTCGACTGAAGCTCGAGAGCGGAGTCGATGGCATCGTCTCACTCTCGGCCGAAGCGTCGAAGCCACAGGTGGCTGTTGACATCGTCAACACCTACGTCGACGTCTTGCTGTCGCGCACCCGCTCCTTCAACGTCGACGACGCACGGGTTTCTCGCGAATTCCTCGAAACCCAGCTCGCGACGGTCAAGAAGTCGCTCAAGGACAATGAAGATGCTCTCCGGGCCTTCACGACCGCGCGCGGGGGCATCAAGATCCCCGATCGCAGCCAGGCGACGGCCTTGCAACTCTCCCAGATCGAAAGTGCCCTTGCAGAGATCTCGACCAGCCGCCGGATGGCGCAAACACGCGTCCACGCCCTTCGGGAGAAGGCGGAAACACAGAAGCGTGTCGCCCCGCCGCCCGCCCAGGGGCCGGTGGCGGCTCCCGCGGCGGCTCCCGAGATCCATCGACTCCGTACGCAGCTCACGCAGCTCGAAGTGACGCTCCTCGACCTCCGGACCAAGTTCACCGACGAGCATCCACGCGTCGCTCTCATCAAGGAACGGATCGCCGAAATGCAGCGTGACCTCGGCGACGCCGTCAAAAAGACCACGCCAGTCGCGTTGGGGACGACGGTCGTTCCGTCAGCAGATCGGATCAACTTCGCCGAGCAAGTCCTCGCCCTCGAGACTGCCTCCCACACCCTGGTGGCGCAGGAAGACGCGCTGCGTGTGCAGGCGAGCGCCCTGCGCTCCGAGCTCACCGGCCTCTCTCAGAACGAACAGGAGTACAGCCGACTCGTCCGGGAAGTGGAAACCAACAAAACCTTGGACACCCTGCTGAATGAGAAGTTCCATGCGGCACGCATCCGGGAGCAGGGAGAGATGAAGGTGGTCAAGGTGATCGACCCCGCGGGTCCGCCGGTCTCCGTGACCGGAGAGCGCCGGCTCCTAGTCCTGCTAGCCGCCTTCGCGCTGGCGCTGGTGGCGGGTGCCGGGGTGCCCACGGCCATCGAGTGGATTCACAGGCGGATCGAGACGGAGGAGGATGTCGAGGCCGCGAATTTGTCCGTACTCGCGCTCCTTCCACAGATCCGCTCCCGTCGTCCAAAGTTCCTCCCTGTGGTCCATCAACGCAGGATGAAGCGACTCACCGACGATGGCATCTTCACCGAAGCGTTCCGCAACCTCCGCGTGGCCGTGCAGCTCGGGATGCATCGCGAGCGATTCCGTAGTCTGCTCATCACGAGCCCCGTGGCCGCCGAAGGGAAGTCCACTGTCGTCGTCAATCTCGGCTGGGCGTTCGCAGAGGCCGGCACCCGGGTCATCTTGGCTGATATCGATTTCCTTCGACCGACACTGCACAAAATACTGAATGTCTCGGCCTCGGCCGGGATGGCTCATGCCTTCCACGATGACGGCGGGCTCGACGCGCCCCTGGTCTCTGTCGGCGACCGGATGTGGATCGCACCGGGCGGTTACCCGTTCGAGCCCCTAACGCGGGGCATGCTCGCCACCGACCGACTGAAACAGGTCCTCACGGACATTGGTCGGCAAGCCGAGATTGTCATTTGTGATTGCTCGCCGATTCTCCTCGTCCCCGACAACCTTTTCCTGGCCGCTGCGGTCGACGCCGTCATCATCGTCGCGAAGGCGGGAAGTACACGCTGTGCCGATCTTGCCCGGACCAAGGCGCTGCTCGATGGAGTCGGGGCTCGCCTCCTCGGGGTGGTCATCAATGAGCTCCCTCCATCGACCCTCCGGCGTCAGTACGACCACTACTACAACTACCCCGTCAGGAGCCAAGCATCGTGAATGGATCAGAAGCTCGCACGAAGCGCGCTGAATTCTCGGACCGACTCCACGAGCGGCTTCGATCCAGAAGCGCTCATGTTGTAGTGGTCGGACTTGGCTATGTCGGTCTGTCGCTGGCCGTGGCCTTGGGGCGCAACGGCTTTACCGTGTCCGGCGTGGATGTAGACCTCGAGCGCGTCAGCCTCGTCAATGCCGGCCTCTCGTATATCGCTGACGTCGAACAGCGCGATCTCCTCTCGCTAGTGGCTGCGCGACGTCTCGAGGCCTCGACCTCTTTCGAGGCAAGCGACCGCGCGGACGTCGTAGTGATCGCAGTTCCCACTCCGCTTCGGAAGAGCAAAGAGCCCGACATGTCCTTCGTCCTGTCGGCGGTCGACAGCCTCCTGCCGTGGCTCCATCCGGGACAGCTCGTTGTCCTCGAAAGTACGACCTACCCCGGGACCACGGAGGAGGTGTTGCAGCCTCGGCTCGAGGCCAAGGGGTTCACGATCGGACGCGATTTCTTCCTCGCGTTCTCTCCCGAACGCGTCGATCCCGGGAACACCCAGTTCACGACTGCCAACATTCCCAAGGTGGTCGGCGGCGTGACGGCCGTTTGTACAGAGCTCGCCGCTACTCTCTACAGCGCCATAACGGTGCGGGTGCACCGCGTTTCCAGTCCGCGGGTGGCCGAGACGGTCAAGCTTCTCGAGAACACGTTCCGGAGCGTCAACATCGCGCTCGCCAACGAGCTCGCCCTGGCGTGTCGGACCCTTCGCGTCGACCCATGGGAAGTCATCGAAGGCGCTGCCACCAAGCCTTTCGGCTTCATGCCCTTCTATCCGGGTCCCGGCACGGGCGGACACTGTATCCCCTTGGATCCTCTCTACTTCTCGTGGAAGGCCCGCTCGAAAGGATTCGAAACGCGCTTCATCGCGCTCGCCGACGACATCAACCATGCGATGCCGCGGCACGTCGTATCCATGGTGTCGGACGCCATGAACGATCGCGGTCGATGCCTCCGCGGCGCCCAGATCCTCGTCCTCGGCGTCACCTACAAACGCGACGTCAACGACGTGCGCGAATCCCCTGCTCTCGAGATCATGCGGATCCTGGCGGAAAAGCGAGCCCGTTTTCGCTACTCCGACCCCTTCGTTCCCGAGCTGATGATGGACGGAACCAAGATGGTCTCCGCGCCCCTGACATCCGAGACGATTCGTTCGAACGACTGTGTGCTGATCGTCACCGATCATCGAGGTTTCGACTACGACATGATCGCCAGGGAAGCGCAGCTCATCGTGGACGTTCGGAACGCACTTCGCGCGATCAGCGCTCATCGCGACAAGATCGTGACGCTCTAGACATGCGCAACGCGCTGACATTCGACGTCGAGGAGTACTTCCAGGTCGAGGCGTTCCGGGCCCTCGTCCGCGACAGTGACTGGAGCCGTTTCGAGTCACGCGTGGTCCCGAGCACCGAGCGTCTCCTCAATATGCTCGACGCCCGCGGCGTCTCGGCCACGTTCTTCGTGGTGGGATGGGTCGCCCGCCGGCATCCATCTCTCGTCCGAACCATCCAGCGGCGCGGGCACGAGGTGGGATGTCACAGCGATGTGCATCGGCCCATCTATTCGATGGACCCTGACGCGTTCCGAAAAGATCTCGTCCACGCCAAGCAGGTCATCGAGGATGCATCGGGGGTGCCGCTTGTCGGCTATCGAGCTCCAACGTTCTCCATCGTGAAGTCGACATTGTGGGCGCTCGATATCCTGGCGGAAGAGGGCTTCGCCTACGATGCCAGCGTGTTCCCCATCCATCACGACCGCTATGGGATGCCGGGAGCTGATCCCTTTCCCCACAGGCTCCGGCTGCCGAAAGGCGGCGCGATCGTGGAATTCCCGATGACAACCTTTCGGACAGCGCGCCGGAACCTGCCGTTCAGCGGCGGCGGCTATTTCCGTCTATTGCCTTATCCGCTCATTCGAGCGGCGCTACGTCACGTCAACAAACACGACCGAGTGCCGGCCATGGTGTACCTCCATCCGTGGGAGCTTGATCCGGATCAGCCACGCTTCCCGGTGCATGGGTTGACGCGTTTCCGCCATTACGTCAACCTCCGCTCCACCGCCAACAAGTTGGCGCGTCTCCTCGATGACTTCACCTTCGGTCCCGTTCGCGAGGTCCTGCGGGCCCGGGGATTCGCGGAGGTTCCCGCGGCATGAAGATCTGTCTCGTCGTCGGCGCCCGACCCAACTTCGTCAAGGTCGCGCCAATCCTCGCCGAGATGCGCCACTACCCGGAGCTCGAGTTGAAGCTGGTCCACACTGGGCAGCACTACGACCGCAGCATGTCGGGGTCCTTCTTCAAAGACCTGGAGATCCCCGACCCCGAGATCAATCTGAACGTCGGGTCCAACCCGGCCGCTATCCAGACCGCCGAGATCATGCTGCGGCTCTCTCGGGCCCTCGCCGACGACCGCCCCGATGTGCTCCTCGTCGTCGGAGACGTCAACTCGACGCTAGCCGCTGCGCTGGTTGGGGCGAAGATGGAGATCCCGGTGGCCCACGTGGAAGCCGGCCTCCGGAGCTTTGACCGCGCGATGCCGGAAGAGATCAATAGGATCCTCACCGATGCCGTCTCCGACTACTGCTTCACGACCGAGCCCTCCGCGAACGACAACCTCATGCGGGAAGGGGTTGCCGCCGAGCGGATCCACTACGTCGGCAATGTGATGATCGATGCGCTCTTGCGCTGTCGCGAGCGCGCCGGCGCCACATCCACCATCCTCGGAACGCTCGGCGTGAGAAGTCGGGAGTTCGCTGTCCTGACACTCCACCGGCCGAGCAACGTGGACGACAACCAGGCTCTGACGCGCACGCTGTCGGCCATCGCTTGTATACGACAGGACCTTCCCGTGATCTTCCCAATCCACCCGCGGACGAAGGAGCGCCTCGACGCTTTGCCGGGATGCGTACACCGCGTCGCTGGTCTGACGCTCACGGAGCCGCTCTCGTATCTCGACTTCGTTCAGCTCATGACCCATGCCGTCTGCGTCCTGACTGATTCGGGCGGAATCCAGGAGGAGACCACGGCGCTCGGCACCCCGTGTCTGACACTCAGAACGACAACGGAGCGTCCCATCACGGTCACCCAGGGCACGAATCGGATCGTGGGGACCGAGCCCGAAAGGATCGCCGCCGCCTGGACAGAGATCCGCCGGGGCGAGTGGCCGAGGGGACGGCGGCCCGAACTGTGGGACGGCCGCAGCGCCGAGCGGATCGTCAAGGTACTTATCGGCCATGGAAGTCACTGAGCTTACGACCGAAACGGTCGAGTGGGACGCCTTCGTGAGGACGTCCGACGAAGGGACGCCGTTCCACCTGACTGCCTGGAAGCGGGCAGTGGCAGAGACCTTCGACTTCCCGGCGCACTACCTCGTTGCCCGCCAGGGGCACCGGATCGAAGGCGTTCTACCGCTGTTCGAGGTTCGCGGCCTTTTGGGCGGCAAAGCCCTCATCTCGGTGCCCTACGGCGTCTATGGGGGAATCTGCGCCACGTCCGCCGCCGCCCGGTGGGCGCTAGCCGGGAGGGCCGAAGCGCTCGCCCAAGATCGCCGGGCTGCGTACGTCGAGCTGCGTCAGCGGCACGAACAAGGGCTCGGCTTGCCGACGAAGTCCCTCTACGTTTCTTTTGCCCGGGCGATTTCCAAGAGCGACGAGGAGAACGCGGCCGCCATCCCCCGCAAGCAGCGCCGCATGACACGCCTGGGCGCTACGCATGGGCTGCGCGCAGAGATCGGCCGTGATCATTTCGACGATTTCTACGAGATTTACGCTCATAGCCTGCGGAATCTCGGCTCCCCCGTCTTCCCGCGCACGTTTCTTCGCGGGATCCTGGACGCCTTCGACAAAGACTGTCAGATCCTAACGGTCTGGCGCGACGACCGGATGGTGGCCGGAGTTATGACGCTCTTCTACGAGGATCAAGTCCTTCCGTACTACGGCGGCGCACTGCGCGAGGCGTTTCGATACGCCGTGAACGATTTCATGTACTGGGAGCTCATGCGTCATGCGGCCGCCGCGGGCTATCGCATCTTCGACTTCGGTCGCAGCCGCGAGGGCACAGGGTCATATGACTTCAAACGGCACTGGGGCTTCGAGCCCGTGGCGCTGCCGTATCAATATGTACTGCTGAGGAATGCAAGACCCCCGAATCTGAGCCCGGCCAACCCACGCTTTAAGCTGGCGACGCGCGTCTGGAAACGGTTCCCCTTTGCCGTGACCAAGGCGCTCGGTCCGTGCGTCACGCGTTATCTACCCTGACATGCGAATCCTCGAGGCTCTCTGGACATGAGGGTACGGCTGGCCACCTCGCTCCGCGAATTTGACGCCCTTGCACCCGTCTGGCGGGAGCTGACGAGGGAAAGCGGTCAGACGTCGCCCTTTCTCAGCCACGACTGGTTCGCCTGCTGCTGGCGCACTGCGGGACCAGATCGGCGGCGCGAGGCGTGGGTCATCGAGAACAGTCATGGTCCCGTCGCGCTCCTTCCTCTCGCGTATTGGCAGGGCCGCCTCCGCGGTTTGCCGGTGCGGATGCTCGGAATTCTGGACTCGCCGGATACCCCTTTCGTCGAAGTTCCGGCGGTCGGACCCCTGGAAGACGTTATCGAGACTTTCCTAGCCGGACTCCGAGAACGGGGCGGTTGGGATATCCTTCGCCTTTCGAACCTGCCGGCACACTCCTTGACGTTCAAAGCACTGGGGTCCGTCCTGTCGGATCGGTTTCCCTGGAGGGTTGTACGGCAGGGGCAGTCGCCCTATGTACGGATCTCGGGAACATGGGAAGCGTTCTTCCGCGCAAAAACGCAGCGCTTCAGGAAAACCTGTCGGAGCATCGAAAACCGTATTCGCCGCGACGGCGAGGTCACCGTCGAAGAGCATCGGCAGGTCGATCCGGATGGGGCACTCTTCACGGAGGTCATGGAGGTCTCGCGTCTGAGCTGGAAAGGGGCGCGCGGCCTCGCCATGGCCACGATGCAGGGAATGCCGCGATTCTTCCGAGAGCTCACTCAGCGGGCCAGTACGAACGGCTGGCTTCATCTTTGGATCCTCCGCGTCAATGGCAGCGCCGTGGCGACGGAGTACCAGATCGGAGCTGACGGCCAACTGCACGCCCTGCGCGCCGACTTCGACCCCGCGCTCGGCGATCTCTCCCCCGGCGCTTACCTGAACCTCCACATCATCCGATCGCTGTTCGAACGACAAGGCGTCCACCAGTACAACATGGGCCCGGGATCGAACGAGTACAAGCTTCGCTGGGCCACTGACGCAGACGAAGTCGTTGCGCTCGAGGTGTATGCACCCACGCCATACGGCCGCTTCCTGCATGCCATCGAGACTCGTCTCGCCCCTCTCGCGCGACGTTGGCGGACTCAGTTGATGAGACGGCCATGCGCCTGATCGGGGGCCTAGTCGCTTGGAAGCAGCCGGTCCGCATCCCGCAACTCCGAGCGATGGTTAAGAACGTGCACGATGCCGGTGTGCCGTTGTGTGCTGTGCGCGGCTCGATCGGACTGTTCAGCACCCTGGCCAGCGACCGGTTCGAATCCACCCCCGACGTTTCTGGGTTAGCGGACCTCGATCTCATCAATACCGATGACCTCCAGGCTCTCACTGGTGTCGGGCAGCATGATGGCTCCCTTCTCGCCGCGCTCTACGCTCGCGATGGGCAGCATTTTGTGCGGCGCCTTCGGGGAGCATTTGCATTCGCCCTCTGGGACCAGCGGCAAAGAATCCTCCTCCTCGGAGTCGATCACTTCGGTATTCGCCGGCTCTACTACACGGTGAATTCAGACAGCATCGCCTTCGCGTCGCGACCGAGCGCCGTCGTCGGAGCCCCCGGTGTCGAGAGGCGTGTCGACCTCACCGCGGTCTTTGACTACCTGAACTTCGGTTATGTGCCGGCCCCGCGGTCCATTCACGCCGGAGTTCACCGGTTGCCCCCGGGTCACGTCCTCATCGTCCGGGACGGCAGCGCCAGGCTGGAGCCCTACTTCGACATCACGTACTCGGAGCAGCCCGCGGACCGGGGCGAGACCGCGACGACGCTGTGTCGCCTGACGCAAGAGGCGGTCGGCCGAGCGCTAGGCGGCAGGGCCACCAAAGAAGTCGGCGCGTTCCTCAGTGGCGGGACCGACAGCAGCACCGTTGTCGGGTTGATGGGGCGGTTCGTCGACCGCGTCAACGCGTTTTCCGTCGGCTTCCGGGAGCAGCAATACGACGAGCTGGGGTATGCGGAAATCTCCGCCCGTCACTTCGGCGCTGCGCACTACACCCGTATCGTGACGGCCGATGACGCCCTGGAGTGCCTGCCCCGCCTCGTCGAAGCCTACGACGAGCCTTTTGGGAACAATTCGGCGATCGGGTCCTTCTTCTGCGCCCGGCTCGCGCACGAGTGCGGTATGGCGGTCCTCCTGGCCGGTGACGGCGGGGACGAAATCTTCGGGGGCAACGAGCGCTATCGAGTCGATAGAATCTTCGCCCGCTACCGCCGGATACCGGCCGCACTTCGCGCCAGGATCATCGAACCGGTTCTTCTCAATCTCGGCGATAACGTGCCAAGGCTCGTCGACCGAGCGCGCCGCTACGTGCGCCGCGCCAACACCCCGAACCCCCGACGCTCCTATTTCTACGAGTTCCTGGTGGCGCGGGAGGCCGCGGAGCTGCTCGACCCGGACTTCCGTGCGGCGATCCACGAAGACGAGCCGTACGCCGTGGTGCAAGGTCACTACGACCGAGCCCAGGGGGCGACCGAGCTCAACCGCCTCCTCTACCTCGACCTCAAGCTTGCGATCGGCGACAACGACCTCTTCAAGGTCACGCGAACGGCAGAGCTGGCCGGCGTCGCCGTTCGTTTCCCTCTGCTCGATCCTTTCCTCGTCGAGTTCACGGGAACGTGGCCGGCCCGGTTCAAGCTACGCGGTCTCGAAAAGCGCTATCTCTTCAAGCACGCGTTCCAGACCCTCCTGGCTCCGGAAACGCTGGCGAAGCGCAAGCATGGCTTCGGCGTGCCGACCAGCGTCTGGCTCAAGAGCCACCCGAAATTCCGAGCCATGGTGCGGGACACGCTGCTTTCGCCCCGCGCACGCCAACGCGGCTACTTCCGGCCTGGGGCCCTGGAGCGACTCTTCGAGTGCCACGACGGGGATGCGACGCCTTACTACGGCGACATTCTCTGGACGGTCCTCATGTTGGAGCTCTGGCAGCGGCGGTACGAGGCGTGAGACCAATGACCGGGAGGACTCGCTCTCAACTTCGTTGGACGGCTCACGGTCTGCATCGTATCGGGCTCACGACCTTGATCGCCCGGCTCACCCCGTATGCGCGGCGGATCCCCGCCTTCCAGATTCTTGTGTATCACCGCGTCAACGACGACGGGGATGGCTTCTTCCCTGCAGTGCCCGTCAAGGTCTTCGAACAACAGATGGCTTATGTCGCGCGGACGTACCGGGTGCTCACTATCGAAGATCTGGTGGACCGGTTGGTGCGAGGTGACCTTCCGCGGAACACCCTCGCGATCACCTTCGATGACGGCTACCGGGATACTCTGACCCACGCGGCGCCAATCCTGGCGCGCCATGGGCTGCCTGCCACAGTTTTCCTGGCCACGAGCTTCATTGGCACCGCAGAGGTTCCCTGGGTCGACCGGCTGGCCATGGCCTTGAAGGCGACCAAGGCAACCTCGCTTGCCCTGCGCTCCGGGAACATCGTGAGCCTCGCCAGCGAGAGCGACCGGCTCCACGCGACGGATCTCCTGCTGCGGCAGCTCAAGCGGCTCCACGACGACGACCGACGGCGCGTGCTCGACCGATTGCTGGAGACTCTGGCCGCGACGGACCAGACGGGCTTCAAGAACTTGATGCTCAGCTGGGATGACGTCCACGCGCTCCGTGGCCTGGGCTTCTCCATTGGAGCCCATACGGTGAACCACCCGATCCTGTCACGGGTCAGCGCCGAGCGCGCCTGGACCGAGATCGTGGGCTCCCGGACGATGATCGAGTCGGCTTGTGGAACTGCGCCGCGGGCGTTCGCCTATCCGAACGGGCACGAGGGTGACTACAACGAGACGGTGATGCGCCTGGTACGAGACGCCGGATTCACCTGCGCCGTGAGCTCCCACTTCGGCGTCAACACGCCCTTTACGTCGCTCTATGAGCTTCGTCGAGGGGGGCCGTGGGAGCACGATCTCGCCGTCTTCGCCCTGAAGCTCGCATGGTATCGCCTGGTCGGCGACTCACGGTCATGAGCGAGGACCGGCACGCCGGAGTCCTCGGGGCGCCGGCGCAGAAGACGACGTAAGCAGGATTCCCCGGCCGAAACGGCCGTGGAAGAAGGGACCCTCAACGGGTCCCTGTAAGTGAGAGGGCGGAGCTATGCAAACAGATGAAGAGAATACTGCAGCCTGGTACGCGATTCGGACTCGATCGCGCCATGAAAAGTTCGTGAACCAGCAGCTCGCGTCGCGCGACATCGACGTGTTCCTGCCCCTCGTGACGCGGCGCCGGAGGTGGGCGGACCGCTGGAAGGACGTGAGCTTCCCATTGTTCCCGGGCTACTGCTTCGCGCGATTTCCATACGAACAGCGACTGCCGGTGCTGAGCGTGGTGGGATTCATGCACATCCTCGGAACCAACGGCGAACCAACTCCGGTGCCGGACCGTGAGATTGAAGCGGTGCGCCAGCTGGCGACCTGCACACTCCCCCTCGATCCCCACCCGTATCTCACGGAAGGAATGGAGGTCGAGGTCGTGCGCGGACCGCTAGAGGGTGTTCGCGGGATCCTGCTTCGAAAGGGCCGGCACGCGCGTTTCGTCGTCGCCATTCATCTGATCCAGCAAGCGGCCTCCGTGGAGCTGGATGCCGCCGACGTGGAGCCGGTGCGGTAAGTGAGTCTGGACAGAGCGTCCAGGTTCTGTGGATCCGCGACGCGATGAATATACTCGAAGACCTCCCCGGTATCGTGTCGTGGCGGATCTCCCGTTATCGGAAGCGGCTCGCTCGAACCTTGGCGCGGTTGGACCGGCGTGATCTGTGGAAGGGCTTGACACGCCTGAGCCCCACGAACTCGAGCGTTGTGTTGGTTCACAGCTCATTGTCCGCTCTCGGGCACATCGAGGCGGGCGCACCAACCGTCATCGATGCTCTTCTCGACTGGGTTTCTGGCCGAGCGTTGGCGATGCCGACGTTCACATACTGCTACCCGGACAACACCGGAAACGCTCCGATTTTCGACAGAGGCACGACAAAAAGCGTCGTCGGCGCCATCACCGATCATTTCTGGCGGCAGCCCCATGTCGTGCGAAGTCTCCATCCCACCCATTCTCTCGCGTGCACGGGTCCTGGCAGCCCGGAACTCTGCGCAGGTCACGAACTCGCCGAGACACCTTGCGGCGATGGGACTCCGTTTCGGCGCCTGATCGCACAAGACTGCAGCGTGTTGATGTTCGGCGCCACGATGGCGAGTTATACGCTCTTCCACGCCGCCGAAGACGCCGCCGAGGTCCCGTACCTTTATGAGCCACGGCCATACAACCTCGCCATCAGGCAGCAGGACGGCACGATCCGATCCGTGATGATGCGGCGGCAAGACTCCAGCGTCCCGCGCAGATTCGAGGCAATGGACCGCTGGCTCGAGGCCCATCGGCTCTTGATGCGCGTTCGACTCGGTTATGGCGAGCTGCTGTTCATACCGCACGCCGCCGAGGCGCACGAGCGTCTTGTCACCGAGCTGCGCCGCGACCAGCTGTTCCTGGTGGCGAAGCAGGCTCGCCAGAAGGTCGCCCGGCGCCTTGGCCTTTGAGAGGCGCCTGAGCGGAACAAGGAGATGATGCGAATGCGACTCCCTTGGGGACGCCAAGCGTGGCCGACACGCCGCATGCGCGGACTGGCCGAATACATCAACGTCGCCCGCTGCCTCGCAACTGACAGCTTGAGCCGCTACACGAGCGACATGGTGGTGCGGCTCGAGCACGATTGGGAGCGCACATTCCACGTATCCCACGCGATCGCATCGACATCGGGGACCGCGGCCCTGCACGTCGCGCTCGGAGCGCTCGATCTCCCGCGCGACAGCGACGTCGTGTTGCCGTCTATCACCGACCCCGGCACGGTGATGGTGGTCCTGATGGAGGGCCTGAGACCCGTCTTCGTCGACAGCGATCCCCGCACGGGCTTGCTGTCCGTCGAATCACTCGAAGCGCAACTGACGCCGCGGACCCGATGCGTCATCGCGGTGCATCTGTTCGGATGCCCTGCGGATATGGATGCGATCCTCGAGGTGACGCGACCCCGAGGGATCCGGGTGATCGAGGACTGTGCGCAGGCCAACGGGGCCCTCTACAAGGGACGCTACGTGGGCACCAGCGGCGACGCCGGGACGTTCAGCTTCCAGGCCCTCAAACATGTCCACTGCGGCGAGGGCGGGCTCACCGTCTTCACTGATCCTCAGTTAGCCGAGCGCGGCGCGCTCTTCGCCGATAAAGGCTGGCAGCGCTCCGGTCCAAACCGCGGCATCGTGCAGAGGGGTCTGAACTACCGCATGTCGGCCCTCCAGGCGGCGGTTCTCCGCGCCCGACTGCCGCGCCTGCCCTCGATCCTGGCGAAGCATCGAGCCCTCGTGGCCTGTCTCGCGGCAGCCCTCGAAGGCAACGGCCTGATCACGCCACCATCGGCTCCTCCGGGCACTCAACCGTCCTGGTGGGTCGTGCCGCTGCAGACGCAGCGGCTCATTCGTCCCGACCTCCACGCTGAGCTCAGCGCCGCCTTGCAGAGTGTTGGCGCTCCCGTCTCCGCGCGATACCTGGCCAAGCCTCTTCATCATCAGCCCTTCGTCCGACAGCAGCTCGGCGTCGTCGACGCAGAACCGTGCCCTCGTGCACTGGAATTCTTGGACCGCACCCTCGCGTTGTCGATCCACGAAGGCCTGTCGGACTCGCACATGCGTCTCGTCGCCGACGTCGTGAACAGGATCGCTACTGCGCATCGCTTCCACGAGGTGAAGCATGATGGAATTGACACAAGATATTCTCACGTGGGTTCACGGTAAGTTTCTCAGAACTCAGGTACACGCGTTGCGGATGGCGCGTGACCGATGGAGGACACCTTTGAGGGTCGGGATCATCGGTTGTGGGACGATCGCCGAGGTCCACGCGAACGTGTACCGGGCGGTCGGCGGACTCAAGCTTACGGCGTGCGTGGACATCGATTCCCAGCGGGCAGAAGCGTTTCGCGTTCGTCACGGTATCGATGCCGCGTATCGCGATTATCGCGACTTGTTCGGCAGCGACCGGCCAGACATCGTGAGTATCTGTACCTGGCCATCGACTCACGCCGAGATCGCGACCGAGGCGGCAGCAGCCGGCGTCCGTGGGATTCTCGTGGAAAAGCCTCTGTCGGTGGACCTCTCCGAAGCCGATGCGATGGTGGAATCGGCGGCGAAATTCGGAGCCGTCCTGATCGTGGGCCATCACCTAAGGTTCGACCCACTCGTCGAGCAGGCGCGGCGCGTCATCGAATCTGGGCAGCTTGGACCGCCACGATTCGTTCACGTCTACTGCCAAGGTGCGCTCCTCAACACCGGTACCCACGCGGTCGATGCTGTCCTGCTTGTGCTTGGTGACCCAGCGGCAGAATCTATCTTTGCCCAGGTGGTGATGACCGGTGAGTGTCGCGAACGAGGCTTGCCTGCCGAGGACGCGTGTGTGGCTCAGCTCCGACTGGCCGGCGGCGTTACGGCCCTTTTCGAAACGGGGAACGTCGCGCGTGAGAAATTCTGCATTCACGTGGTGGGTGGCGAAGGTCAGATGACGCTGCGCCTGGATCGTCTCGATGTGCTCCGTCGTGGCACAAAGGGGTGGCAGACTGAAGTTGCCCCGATCGTCTCTCCCCATGAGCGCCAGGCCGAAGCGCTCGTTCGCGCAACTCGGGATGGTAATCGAATGCCTCAATCGAATGCCCGTAGCGCACGCCGCACACAGGAAATCTTGATTGGAATTCTCGCCTCCGCCGCTGCACGACGGCCGCTTTCACTTCCCCTTGAAGACCGGAATTTGCGGTACGCTGAGCTGCTGGAACGCCTGCGCTGAGTTCGTTCATCGGCTGACTGCTCGTGAACAACGTTCTCATGATCGCCTATCACTATCCCCCTGAGGCGAGCAGTAGTGGCGTCTTGCGGACGCTGAAGTTCAGCAAATACCTTCCCGAATTTGGCTGGAGGCCTCACGTCCTGACGCTGAAGGAGGCGTTCTATCCCCAAAAAGACGAGGAGCTCGCTCGAGACATTCCGTCCGACGTGGTCGTGCATCGAACCGGCGCCCTCGATCCCCGACTCACCCTGTCGCTCCCGGATCGATTAGCCGGATGGGTGCCGCTCGGCATGCGTGAAGGCAAGAGGCTCAGCCGACGCGAAAGGATCGACGCGCTCTTCTCGACGAGCCCCCTTCCCTCCGCTCACTTGATCGCCTTGCTATTGAAGCGATCGCTCAAGCGTCCTTGGGTGGCCGATTTCAGGGACCCCTGGGTCGAGGACGGAGCCTGGCCGCGACCAGGGAGCCTGCGGTACCGCATCGAGAGTTTCCTGGAGAAGCGAGTCCTCCGGGCCGCCGACTGCATCACGGTCACAACCGACGGACTCAAGGAGCATCTTCGACGTCGGTGCCCAGAGATCTCAGCCCAGAAGATCGTCGTCATAGAGAACGGATTCGATGAGGAGGACTTCCTCGACGTAGAGAAGCAGTACGAACCGGAGGCCGGTCGGCTCATCATCCTCCACGCGGGGATGGTGACTCCGGAGTTTCGCGACCCGTTTCCCTTTCTCGAGGCGCTCGCGGACTTGGTGAGGGCAGGCCAGATCGAGCGAGAAACCGTTACCGTCCGCTTTCTGGGCGGCGGCCCATACCCTGAGTCTTCAGGCTTCGCTGCGCGGGTCGACGGCCTCGGCCTACGAGGGTGTGTCGAGGTACAGACGCGGGTGCCGTATCGGCTCAGCCTCGCATCGCTCTTTCAGGCTGATGCGCTCCTGCTCTTGCAGGACTCGGACGACACGCGCCATCTGATTCCGGCGAAAGCTTTCGAGTACCTGCGCGCACGGCGGCCGATCCTGGCACTGACGACGCAGGGAGCGACCGCGGAGTTGATTCGTCGATCTGGACGCGGCTACCTGCTCGACCCCGGCAACCCCTCGCAGATCAGGACCACATTGCTGGAACGGCTAGCAAGCAAGCGGAGAGGCGAGATCGCAATGAATCTTCCCGACCTCGACCTCAGCCGCTATGAGAGGCGAGCGCTCACGGCGCGGCTCGCCGAGCTCCTAACCGCGCTGAAGGCCTGACGCCATGCTTCGTCGTATGGCTCACCCGTTGCGGAAAGGAACACCGCGCGTGAGGACGCGACCTTCGCCGCTCTTACCCCTCGTTCTCGCTGCTCCACTCGCTGTTCTCGTAGTGGCGGCTCCGATCTCGGCACCGGCTCAGCGGTTACAGAGACCGGACCTACCGTTTAGTTACACCAGCTCCAAGCCAGCTATCATCTCTCAACAGATCTCTATTGCGCTCCAGTTCGAGCGCCGGGCGCTCGAACTCCTCGCGACGACCGAGGCTAGTCCCGAATCCGCCGCCAAGATCAGATCACTCGTGTTTGACAGCTACGTCCTTGTCCGCTTTGCGCACCAGGGCGTCGGTTGGATCGGCGGCCAGAGCCAATTTCCGAACCCACTGGTGGAGATGGAGGATGACCTGATCGAGAAGGCAAGGGGGGTTATCCGTGAGTGTATGACCGCGCTCGACGAGATTCGAGCCGGTCAATCGACAGACTTCGGGCCTGCCATAGGCTTCTTGACGAAAGCGATCATGCAGCTGGAGACACTGCAGGCTGTCATGCCATGAGCTCGAGGTCTTCCTGAAGCGATGCCGATCCGCGACGTCGTCCTGACGCTCGCCTTCGTCGGTCTGCTGCCGGTCTGCGTCGCCCGGCCATGGATCGGCGTCCTCGTGTGGTGCTGGCTCGGATTCATGAACCCTCACAGGCTCACGTGGGGGTTCTCCGCGCAGCTCCCGTTCGCGTTTATGGCGGGAATCGCCACCCTTGTCGGCCTGGTGTTCACGAACGAGCGTAAACCGTTCATCTGGAATGTCGCGACAGGTAGTCTCCTCGCCCTCTGGATCTGGTTTACCGTGACATCCCTGTTCGCACTGTATCCTCCCGACGCGTGGACGCAGTGGAATCGCGTCTCCAAGATCCTGCTCATGGTCTTTGCGAGTGTCTTTCTGGTCCAGGATCGAAGGAAGCTGCGCCTTCTCCTCCTGGTGATCGCCGGGTCCATCGGCTTCTACGGTTTGCGGGGCGGGATCTTCGCGCTTCGAACCGGCGGCGTGACCACGCTCGAGGGGGTTCCCGGCAGTAGCTTCATCTCCTCGAACAACGACTTCGCCCTCGCGCTGAACATGTGCCTGCCCCTCTTTCTCGTGCTCGCGCGGGAGGAGCGGCGTCCATGGCTTCGAGCTCTGCTCTACGCCACCTTCTTCTTTTCGATTGTGGCTGTCCTGTTCACATACTCCCGAGGTGGCTTTCTAGGCCTTCTCGCCGTGCTGGCGGTCCTCTTCCTCAACCGGAAGAGTTTTCTCTATGCGCTAGCCGCCGCCAGCGTGGTCTACATCGCCGCCTTCTATTTCGCGCCACCACGGTGGACGGCGCGGATGGAGACGATCGAAACGTACGAGGCTGACCGCTCGGCCCAGATGCGCCTCATCGCGTGGCGCGTGGGTAGGATGCTGGCGGCGGACCGGCCGCTGGTCGGCGGAGGTTTCGCGGCCTTCAACCAAGAGACGTTCGATCGATATGCGCCCGACTATCCCGGTGGCAGCTACGGCGACGCGCACAGCATTTACTTCAACCTGCTCGGAGAACACGGCTATCCCGGGCTCCTGCTCTTCAGCGTGCTGGTCGGCTTTCTGCTCGTGCGACTCGCAAAGCTTCGGAGATTGGCGAAGAAGAGTGCGGATCTCGCCTGGGTGTCGAGTTATGCGCACATGCTCCAGGCGAGCATCGTCGCATATCTGGTGACTGGCGCATTCCTCAGCGTCGCCTACTTCGACCTCGCCTACCAGCTTTTCATAATCGCCGTCATTCTCGACAGGCTGGCGGCCCAGGAGATCAGCACGCCCGCGCCGCCGCCCGAGCCCGCGCTGCCGCCCGAGCCCGCGCCGGCGGCTCTTGCCGCCCGCCTCGTGCACGTCGGAGCGCGACTCTAACCCATGTGCGGGATCGCCGGGATCGTTCGACAAGACCAGGCTCCAGTAGACACGGCCGTTTTGCGCTGCATGACAGGGATCCTCGCTCATCGCGGTCCCGACGGTGAGGGATTTTACGTGGATGGGTCAGTCGGGCTCGGACACCGGCGACTGGCCATCATCGACCTCTGCACCGGCGCTCAGCCGATGAGCACAGAAGACGGTGCCATCTGGCTCACGTTCAACGGCGAAATCTACAACTACCGTGAGCTAAGGCGCGAGCTCGCCTCTTGCGGCATCTCGTTCCGAACGACCTCGGACACCGAAGTGTTGCTCCAGGGCTACGCGGTCTGGGGCCTGGACGTGCTGCCAAGGCTCCGCGGGATGTTCGCTTTCGCCGTGTGGGACAAGCGACGACGGCAAGTTGTCCTGGCCCGCGATCGCCTGGGGATCAAACCTCTCGTGTACGCGTGGGACGGTATGTGCCTCAGCTTCGGCTCTGAAATCAAGGCGATCCTCGCGGATCCCGCTGTCCGTCGG
>WNFO01000685.1_pt1 | contig 25034 bp, 29 predicted proteins | sample 5400251 | NCBI WGS metagenome assembly WNFO01 (sample SAMN13153354, study PRJNA577476) | soil metagenome | isolation source: 100 cm saprolite under Madrone tree | place: USA:California | collected 2016-06-14
AGGCCGTAGCCGGCGATGACGGCGCCCACCACGGCGCCACCGGTGTTGACCGCGTACAGCGCACCGACCGGGCGGCCCAGGAGCTCCGAGTTGCCGGCGACTGCCTGGCTCAGAAGTGGCAGCGTCGCCCCCATCAACGCCGTCGGCGGCAACAGCAGCATGGAGACCGACATGAGCTCGATCACTCCGGCTGAAGGCTGAGACAGGCCGAGGCCACGCTGAAGAACCGCGGAGGCGGTGGTGACGAGCCACAGGCCGACCGGGGTCGCGCCCGCGGCGAGCGCCACCCCGACCTCGACCCAGCCGTAGATCCGCAGCGGATCGCGAACGCGAGAGGCCAGCCGTGACACGCCGAGGCTGCCGAGGGCGAGCCCACCCATGAACGTGGCCACGACAGCCGTGACGGCGTAGGCGGCCTCGCCGAGCACCAGGCCGATCATCCGGAACCACACGACCTCGTACATCAGGGCAATGGCACCGGAGGCGAAGAAGCACGCAAAGACGAGGGCGACGGTCTGGGGATCCAGGTTGCGCCGGGCGGGCGCCGTCACGGGCGTTCCCACTGGCTTCGATTCTGCCACTCCCAGTGGCCCGGACGAAGGAATCGAGAGGACTCGGACGACTCGCGCGGCGACCGCCTCGTAGATCTCGGCGAGTCGGCGGACCTCGGGCCGGTATGTCCGACGAGCGGCTCGCGGCCGGGGGGGTCCCGGCCGCGAGGTGCTTCACACGTCTACGGGCAGGCGTGGTCGTGGACTTCGATGCTGCCGCCCATCAGATTTCCCGATCCGATGTACGCGCCGACCTGGATTCTGAACGAGTCCACCGTGCCCGGTTCGCCTCCATCGGTCACGTCGATTTCGAAGTTCTGGGGAGTCGGACCCGGACTGACATCGGCGAGGCCGGTCATCGTGGTCGTGCACCCTGACGTCGTGACCGTGCCGATCTGGGTGCTGTGCACCGTCAGCGGAGACACGTGGTCGTTGTATTCGAGATGACCGGATTGCGTTCCGCTCGGCACGTCGGCGGCGAATCCGAACGTGGCCTTACCGTCCGGCACGACGATCCACCCGCCACCGGTCGTCGACGTCGCCGTGTTCGGCCCTCCGCCCAGACAGTCAATCTGCGCGTTCACCGTCGACAGTAACGCGTCGGCGAGCTGCTGCTGGGTGAGTGGGTCGGTCGTCGTGACATGCAGCGCGGTCATGGTCAGCGTAGCGGTGCTGCCGGCGACGGAGGACGATTGCTCGTTGATGATGACGGTACCGTTCGCCAGCGTGATCGTCTGGTTTGGAGCACCCGTCACGGTGATCGGCTGACCGTTGATGACGAGATTGATAACCTGCGAGTCGCTGGCCACGGCCGGACCGCAGCTGGCGCTGCCTCGGGCCATGAGGAAGTCGGCCGTGATCTGATTGCCCGAGATCGTGAGGCTCACGTCCTCTTCCGATGATTCAACGTCGGTCGCGGTCAACCCTTCCGCAGCGCTATGCAGGACTCCGGCAGAGAGAGAGAGACTGCCCCGCCGGTGAGACTGCTGGGAATACTGCCGATCAGAAGTGATGCGTCGACCGTGCCACCGGACGATGAAAGGCTGCCCGTTGCCGCGCGGAGCGTTGTCCCAGTGGCCGGCACGGTCACCTGGGCGCCCGTGGCGTGTCCGCCGAACGTCTGCGCGCCCGCCGACGAGATCAGCGCGAGGCTCAATCCAGCAGTCAGTGTGGTGAGCAGCAGTAGCTTCTTCATGTAGCCCTCTCTTGTGCAAGTGGAATTCATTTCGCTCGCGGCGCGTCGAATAAGCTCGCGCTGCCGGGAATGTCCCCCGAGAGTAGCGACGCATCGACCTCGCCGCCGGTCGGAGGGAGCTCACCGCTGGCGGCCTTGATGGTCAAGCCGGTGGCCGGCACGAACACCTGCACGCCCGTCGCCTGACCACCGAAGCCCGACACCGCCTGTGCGCGGCTGGGCCAGATCAAGAAACCGATCCACGCGATCAGCACCGCGATGACAGTGGCGCGACAAGACCACTGTAGTCTCATAGACCCTCCTCGTGGGTTTGCCGCAGGAGGCGCGCGCCTCGGCGGCGGAATGGAGTGAGCTCTCTGACTGGAATCTTTGGACATCCAATCGAGCCCGTCCATTACCAAGGAGGGTTCGTCCGAAGGGGTTAGCCGTTACGGGTTGGTCATCATGATCCTCGCCACAATCGCCGCGCGGGACGACACGTCCATCTTGAGCATGATCAGGCGCAGAAATGCCTTCACCGTGTTGGGGCTGACGTTCATCCGACTCGCGATCTCCTTGTTGCTCAGCCCTTGCAGCAAATACTCCAACGCATCGCGCTCGCGTCGCGTGAGGTTGGATTGCTCGGAGACGGGCGATAGGGGAATCAATCCGACAGGGGCCCGTTCGAGCAGGACGGCGATGCTTGCGCGAGAAGGACCTTTGGCGTCCGAGTCGACGAGGAAGGCCCTGCAGAGATAACGCCTCCGGCCCGACCGGAACTCGGTCACGAGGGGCGCTTCACGCGAGGGCTGTCGGCTCAGCAGGCTTCGCGGATCTTGCCAGCGAGGACGACGTCCGGGTGCCTGACGTTCGCGAGCTGGTCCGCGGGGGAGCGATCTTGTTGGAACGCTCGGACGTGCTCTGTTCCCGCCCCCAGCGTGGCTCAGGGCCCGCTACGAGGGCCTGGACTCTTCGCTTCCCGGCTACTATCTGGCGCACTACTGGCGCCTGGGCCAGATCATGGGCCAGGCGAAGGGAGGACTCAGGCACTGATGCCTCGAGCCGGCCAGGTGGCGGTCCGCGGGCCTCGCGCTCGGCCAGCTGAGAAGAACTAGTTGATTAGACTAGTTGTATAATCCCCCTCCGGTGAGGGCCTTGGCGTGAGCGATTCCGTTGCCGACGTGACCGCGTTCGAAGCGAAGACCCACCTGTCCGAGCTGCTTCGGGAAACGGAGCGCGGGCGGTCGTTCGTGATTCGGAGGAGAGGCAAGCCGGTGGCGCGGCTGGTGCCGTACGTTCGGGACGAGCAGACAAGCGATCTCAGTCGCGTCCTCAAGGCGTTCCGCGAGATCCGGGGCCGCGTCTCGGGGCGGCTGAAAGTACGTCGGTTGATCGAGGAGGGGCGTCGCTTCTGATGGAGCTCGTGCTCGACAGCTCCCTCGCTCTGGCCTGGGGGCTTCCCGACGAGGCCTCGGGACGGGCGGATAGGCTGCTGCCCCGGGCTTCCGGAAAGAACGCGTTCTGGGTCCCCGTGTTGTGGTGGTACGAAATCGCGAATGCGCTCACGATGGCGCGTCGGCGGCGCCGGCTGGTGGAAGCGGATCTCAGTCGCTTGTCGAGCTCTATCGGACTGCTTCCCATTCAGACCGATTCCATCCTGAATGCAGAGACGATCCGCGCGCTCCAGGTCCTTGCCGACGCATACGGGCTCTCTGCGTACGACTCTGCGTACCTAGAGCTAGCGCAGCGTCGGGGCCTTGGGCTTGCGACCCTGGACCGGCGGCTTGCCCAGGCGGCCAGAGGGGCGGGCGTGAACCTGATTCCCCTGTAGGACGCCGATGCGCTGGCTGGTCGACGGCTACAACGTGATCCGTCGCGACCCTGACCTCCGGGCGCACGAGGCGGAGAGCCTCGAGGCCGGGCGGACGGCGCTGCTCCGCCTCGTCGCGCGGGCCGCGCGGGCAGGGGGCGACCGGTTCACAGTCGTCTTCGATGGCGCTCCCGCCTCCCGGCCGGCGCCGGCGGCAGGCCAGCTGGAGGTGATCTTCTCGCGCCCGCCCGAAAAGGCCGACGACGTGCTGGCACGGCTGGCGCGCCAGCTGGGCGCCGGCTCGGCGGTCGTGACCTCCGACCGGGCGGTGAGGGACGCGGCAGGCCGCGCCGGCTGCGCCGTCATCGGCGCCGAGCAATTTCTGGACGCGTTGTCCGCGGAACCGGAGCCGCCGGCCGCGACATCCCCCGCTCGAAAATCCGGAAACCCGCGGCGCCTGTCGAAGGACGCACGCGCGGCCCAGCGGGCGCTCCGCCGCCTCCGTGGGCCTTGACTCCGGGCGCCGCGTATGAAATAACTCCGCGCAACTACTATGGAGGACCGGATCCTGGAGGACCGTGAGCTGGCGGAGCGTCACCTCTTCATCATCGCGCGCGACCAGGCGAGCCTCTGGGAGTACCTCCGGCGCGAGTTCGCCAGCGAAACGAACGTGGAGGTGATTCTGGACCGCCGCCTCGGGCGCGACCGGCGCTCCGCGTTCGATCGTATCGCTCCCCTGGGCCCGATGGGCGAGACGATGGGCGACCGGCGCACCGGCGAGCGCCGCATCAGGGACTTCGTGGCCGCCCAGCTCCGTTCGATCGGCTACGCGATGCTCCGGATTCGCTGACCCGCGGGCCGACCTCCCTTGGGCTGAATCGCGAGGAGTTGGGACTATCGGAAAGACGCTGAGCGGCCGGCGCAGCCCGTCCGCTCTAGAGCGGTGTGTTTAGCTGGTCAGGAAGAATTCACAGGTCACTTGGAGTGAGACCCGTCTGCTTTGCGATGCGGGCCAACATGCGCGGACCAATCTCCTCGTTGTCGTGGAACGCAAAGACGAAGTCGGGCCAACCGTCACGCGATAAGGTCCGATGGGAGCCGGATTGACGTTTGAGCACCCAACCAATCCGTAGAAGCGCTGCTAGCACCCGACGAGCGCGGGTGCTCGGCCAAGCAGTCACGCAGCCTTGAAGGAAATGCTGAGGAGATCAGGACCGGCTTCGCCATGCTCGAGGCGTTCAGCAATGACCCGGAGCGCAAGCGCCTGCACCTTCGAGACAGCTGCCTCTTGGCTCTCGCCATACGCCAGAACGCCCGGCAACTCCAGCACTTCGGCCAGCCAGCGGCCGTCGTCTTCCCGCTCAGTCTCAACCTTGAACGTGATCAAGCCTTCGCGACCTCCGGCCCCGATTGTACAGCCCACGGGTTGCCCTCAGGAAGTCCAGCTATCGAGGATTAGCCTGCTACAGCGACGATCACTATGGGCATGGGGACGAGGCGGCGACGGCGAGAATCCACGGAGAGCCCGAGGCCTTCAAGGCTGTACGCCCCAAGCAGCGGTTGAGTTCGCTTCTTGCCGAAAAGCACGGGGGTGGTTACCGAGCGACCGTCCACCTCCAATCGAACTTCCCCGACCTTCCAACGCGCTTTTCGGCCATCGGCGAACTTCACAGTCTCCTCTCGAATGGGTGAAACCTTTAACATCGAGAGGATTTCGCGGGGGGCGACGCTGAAGAAGGCCCCTGTCTCGACGAGAAAGCGAAGTTTGTGCTGGAGGCTTAGCTTGCGCGGATGACTCAGCTTTCCCTGGACGTAAAGGATCCCCATCTCGCCGTCATTTTACTCGCCGGTCGCTGACATCTGTAGCGTATCCAAAGATTGACACTCTGAAGCTGAGGGTGACACCGTGAGGGCGTGGGGATCGTCCGCGCGCTCGGCGGTGGGTTGCTCGCGCTCGTCACTGCGCTCCCCGCGTGGTCGACGCCCGCCCCAGTGGCGGGCACCGTCGTGCGCGTCGTCGACGGCGACACGATCCACGTGCGGATTGGCGCCCGCGTCGAGAAGGTCCGCTACATCGGCGTCAACACCCCCGAGGTCCATCACCCCACCAGGGGCGAGGAGCCGGGGGGCCGCGAGGCGGCCGAGGTCAACCGCCGGCTGGTCGAAGGCCAGGCCGTCCGGCTCGAGCTCGACGTGCAGGAGCGCGACCGCTACGGGCGCCTGCTCGCCTATGTCTGGATCGGCGACCTGATGATCAACGCCGAGCTGGTGCGTCTGGGCTACGCCCAGGTCATGACGATCCCGCCCAACGTCCGCTACCAGGAGGTGTTCCTGAAGCTCCAGCGCGAGGCGCGGGAGGCCGGCCGGGGCCTCTGGCGCCGCGCGTAGCCGCCAGAGGCGTGACAGCCCCCCTGAATTCGGAGGGGCTGTCGCGCCGGAGCGCCTCGCGGCCGGCTGGTTCGCCGGTTTGCGCCCTACGCTTTCGTTCGGAGCCAGCCGTAGCGGGTATTGCTGCGCCCGCCACCCATCTCGACGTACTGCTTCCTCATCTTCGAAAAGTTGTCATTGGCCTGCCCATGATACTCGAGGAGCGTCAGCAGCGAATTGGGGATCTGCGACTCGAAGTTCTGAGGCACGGGCTTGTAGACCCCGTGGGCCGACGCCTCGCTCGCCCCGGGTAGCTTGTACAGCCCCGCCGAGTTCAGGCCCAGGATCTTACGCCGGCTGGCCTCGGTGAGCGCCGGGTAGCCCCACCGCTCCTGGATCTCCTCGGGGATCTGGAACCGCCAGAAGGCGTCGATCTGCCACTGGGGACCGCCATACCAGAGTGAGTCCGACCCGAACACGATGCGGTCGGGGCCCATGAACTTCAGGAGCTGGCCGATGATGTGCGCCCACACCGTGGGGAATGTGACGACCGAGCCAGCGAAGGTCGTGCCGAGCTCGGCGTACACGTTCCGGAACGGCGCGGACAGCTCGGCGAACTGCGTCGTCCAGCTGATGTCCGGCACCTCCGCTCCCTGGACGACCCGCGTCGATCCGGACCGGATCGTTTCGAGAGAGTCGAGATCGAAGAACCCGTTGCGGATGCAGGAGTGGTAGATGATGAAGTTGAACTGCGGCCAATCCCCTGCCGCCTTCGGGATGTCCGTCGGGTTGCCGCGCTCGGGGACGTCGGGCGGCCCCGGCGCCAGGCCTTTATGCACGCAGATGTTCCAGAAGCCCGGGTGCTTTTTCAGCTCCTGCTTGTTCCGGGCGATCACCTCGTAGATGGGATAGGCCACCAGCTCGTCGTCGAGCCGCCACCTCGCCATGGCGCTCTCGGAGTTGAAGTCGAGCTTGGCCGCGGTGGCGATGTTGTAGCCCTTCCACGAGTCTGGATGGAACGTATCGATCTGCCACTGCGTGTAGTCTCCATAGACGGGATCGTGGAGGTTGCCGACGCCTGGATAGAGCTGCCCATGCGCCAGCATTCGCGTGGAGCCAGCGATCTGGTTGACGAAGTCCCTGACGCCGGCCGTCATATGCCCGGTAAGGTTCTCGGCGCCGAGCGACTCCGCGATGTTTTTCGGCGGCCGGTTCGACTCCCCCGCCACGGGAATGCTGCCGAGGTTGGCGTTGCTCAAAATCGAAACGGTCACCTGGCTCTCGAGGAAGAACCGCTGGATGTATTTTGCCAGGTGGAACTCGCTTCCGGTATTCGGGGTCTGGCCGAGCAAGGGATTCCACGGCGTCCAGGCGTTGCCGAGCTCATCGAGGGCCCCCGTGGAGTTGTTCGGGTTCCGGAGGAATCCCGCAGCCGTCGAGGCCGGCCCCGGTCCCTGGGCAATGGCGCGCAGGGATCGCCCCTGGGTCTGAGTGAACCGCACCATGTGGGCCTGATCGTCGAGAACGAACAGGTTCTGCGGCGGCCCGCTCGCCGCGAAGGCCTCGGACTCGAACATGTCGATCGGCCTCACGTCGAAGAACCGGCCGAACACCTCGTTCATGGCCAGGAGGGCGGCGGCCATTCCCCCCGTTCCGGCCAGAAACTTCCGTCGGCTGATTCCGAGCTTCTTCGAAGCGGAGTCGGCGAGGTCCTTGATCCGCGCCTCCACCTGCCTCTGCTTGTCGGTCTGCGGGTAGGGCATGTACTCGCCGTTCGACACCATCTGCGTCGGGATCGGCGAGTCGAAGCCCTCCGCCTCGTCGGCAGGCGTACACTTGGTCAGCTGCGCATCGCTCAACCACGCGTCTTCTTCCCGGGACCCTGGGGCTCTCTCTGGCATCCTTCCCTCCTGTCATGTGCCGCATGACTGCCCTCGCGATCGCTTCGCTTCGACGTCCTCCTTTCTCGGGGCGTGCCGCCCTGGCGTCAGCGCCCGGACTGGACGCCCTTCAGCGAGTAGCCCAGGCCGCGCTCCTTGCAACTGAAGTTCCTGGCGTCGAATGGGTGAGGCAGGACCACACGGTCGGTCCTTACGGTCGGAAATCGTCGGTGTCAATTCGTGTTTTACCTTTTAGGGTTCTACCCTAAGGTCTGTCAGGTTCTTCACGCGTCCGACGCCTCGAGCGTCACACCGTGGGCGTTGAGACGCGCACCCCGCGGATGTATCGTTGGTCCAGCGCATGCGCATACCTCCGGTCCAGACCCGCCGCTTCACCCGGGCTGAGTATGATCGGCTCATCGACCAAGGCTTCTTCGAGGAGGATGAGCGGATCGAGCTGCTGGACGGCCTCCTCGTGGTGAAGGAGCCTCAGGGGAGCGAACATTCGGCGGCCGTCTCCGGAGTGGGGGCGGCCCTTCAGCGCGCGTTCGGACCACGCTATCACGTGCGCGTTGGGGCCCCCGTCGCGCTCGATGACACCTCCGAGCCCGAGCCTGACCTCGCCGTGGTTCGCGGCCGCCCGTTCGACTACCGCGACGCGCTCCCCTCCAGGCCGGTGCTGGTCGTCGAGGTCGCCCGGACCTCACTCGAGAAGGACCGCCAGCGGAAGGGTCCCCTCTATGCTCGGCAGGGCGTGGCCGACTACTGGATCGTGAACCTCGCGGCCCACGTACTCGAGGTCTACCGCGAGCCCATCAGGTCGGCGGCCCGGCGGTGGAAGTACCGGAACGTGCGGTTGCTCAAACCCGGCGCGGTTGTCTCACCGCTCGCCGCGCGCCACGCCCGCATCCGCGTCGCCGACCTGATACCGTAGCTTCAACGTGGCCTCGCCCGGCTCGGCACCCTTGACACCGTAGGGAATCGGGTGACCGTACTCGGCGTGCAGCGGCTTCATGCCTTCACGTAGCGCATCATCCGCGGATCGCGCCGGTACCCGGCGTCCGCGAGCGCATCCCAGAAGGCGACGGCCTGCGCCTCGTGGCGCCCGACCAGGGCCGACAGCCGGCGTGCGCCCTTTCGCCAGAGCACGCGCTCGGCCTCGCGGACGAGCCGCCTCGCAAGGCCGCGGCGCCGCGCCTCCGGGGCCACGGCCAGACGATAGATGTTGCCCCGCCACCCGTCCCACCCGCCGATCACGCTTCCGACGATGGCGCCCTCTTGGATGGCGACCAGGAACCCGTCGCCGTGCTCGCTCCGGACGAGCCGCAGCAGCTCCTCGAGCGTGTCGGTCGCGCTCGCGGTCGCTCCGGCGCGCCGCCAGAGGGCGAGCACCGCCTCGCACTCCTCGGCGCGGCACGGCCGAATCGCGACCGCCCCGGTGGGCTCCTGGCCCTCGATCATCATGCCGGCTCCGTCTCATTGACATGTTGCGCACATGCAGTTATCTTCGCCACATGCCCAGGATGATCCAGCTCCGTCACGTTCCCGATGACCTCCACCGCAGGCTGAAGGCGCGCGCGGCCCTGGAAGGTCTGTCCCTGTCCGACTACCTTCTCCGGGAGGTCCGCCGCGTCGCCGAGCGACCGACGCTGGCCGAGCTCCGGTATCGGCTCGCCCAGCGCACGCCGGTTGTCACTCGTGTCCCACCGGCCAAGGCCGTGAGAGCGGAGCGAGAACGAACGTGATCGTGGTCGACGCTTCCGCTCTGCTGGAGGTGCTTCTCAACACCTCCGCGGGGCAGCGCATCGCCGATCGATTCTCCGCGGCGGGCGAGACGCTCCACGCGCCGCACCTCGTAGACCTGGAAGTCGCCCAGGTGCTGCGACGCTACGCAGCCTCGGGCGAGATGGAAGCGCGGCGCGGGCTGCAGGCGCTCGAAGATCTGGTCGACCTTCCCCTCGTTCGCTATCCTCACGACCTGCTCCTATCCCGGATCTGGGATCTCCGCAACAACCTGACCGCCTACGATGCGGCCTATGTCGCTCTCGCTGAAGCCTTGGCGGCTCCCCTGGTGACGCGGGATGCGGCGCTGGCGTCGCCCGGCGCCCACCGCGCCAGAGTCGAGCTCATGTAATTACGCATCCGGCCCCCGCCGCGTCGCCGTCCGGCGGCCATGGTGCGCGGCGGGATTTGCGCCCGCCTGAGCGCCCCCGTATCATACGAGCAGCCGATGACGATCACGCGCGACTTCGCCCTGGATGCCAAGTACCGCCGAGAAGAGGGGCTCATCTTCCTGTCCGGCATCCAGGCGCTCGTCAGGCTGCCGCTCGATCAGCACCGCGCCGACCGCCGCAGGGGCCTCAACACCGCGACGCTGATCTCCGGCTATCGGGGCTCGCCCCTCGGCGGGCTCGACCTGACCCTGGAGCGCAATCCGGATCTCCTTCGCGAGCACAACGTCGTCTTCATCTCCGGGCTCAACGAGGACCTCGGCGCGACCGCGATCTACGGCAGCCAGCTCGCCAACCTCTTCCCCAGACCCAAGTACGACGGCGTCGTCGGCATGTGGTACGGCAAGGGCCCGGGTGTGGACCGCACGGGCGACATTTTCAAGCACGCCAACTTCGCCGGCGTCGGGCGTTACGGCGGCGTGCTGGCCCTCGGCGGCGACGACCCGCTCTCCAAGTCGTCCACGATCCCGTCGCACTCCGAGGTCGCCTTCTACGACGCGCTCTTCCCTGTCCTCTTCCCGGGGACCGCCCAGGAGATCCTGGACCTCGGGCGGCTCGGCTTCGAGCTCTCGCGCTACAGCGGGCTCTGGGTCGGCTTCAAGATCGTCACCAACGTCGCCGATGAAATCGGCACCGCCGAGGTCGCGCCCGATCGCGTCGCGATCGCCGACCCCGGCTTCGAGTACGACGGGCGCCCGTGGCAGCAGCGACAGAACCCGCTCCTGATGCCACCGTGGGGGCTCGACACCGAGCGTGAGATCCACTACGGGCGACTCGAGGCCGCGAAGGCTTTCGCCCGGGTCAATCGGCTCAACCGCGTCACGCTCGACACGCCGAACGCGTGGCTCGGGATCGCCGCGCCCGGCAAGACCTACTACGACTTGCGCGAGGCGCTGCGCGAGCTCGGCCTGGACGACACGACGCTCCGGCACTACGGCATCCGGCTGCTGAAGATCGGGATGCTCTTCCCGATGGAAGCGACGACGATCCGTGATTTCGCCCGGGGGCTCCGGGAGCTGCTCGTCATCGAGGAGAAGCGGGCGTTCTGCGAGCTCTTCATCCGCGACATCCTCTACAACGAGGCCGAGCGCCCGCGCATCCTCGGCAAATCCGACCTCGAGGGCCGCCCGCTCGTGCCCGCCGACGCCGAGCTCGACGCAGATCGGATCGCCCAGATCGTGGCGACGCGGCTCGAGCGGCGGATTCCGCGCGAGTCCATCACCGCGCGGGTCGCCCTCCTCGGGGCGCTCCGCGAGCGCCCGGCGCCGCTCACGCTGGCGCGCCAGCCGTACTTCTGCTCGGGCTGCCCGCACAACCGCTCGACGGTCCTGCCGGAGGGCTCGATCGCGAGCGCCGGGATCGGCTGCCACGGCATGGCCCTCCTCATGGACCGGCGGACGATGGGGCTCACCCACATGGGCGGCGAGGGCGTGCAGTGGGTCGGGATGGCGCCCTTCACCGAGACCCCGCACATCTTCCAGAACCTCGGCGACGGGACCTTCTTCCATTCGGGCTCGCTCGCGGTGCGCCAGGCGATCGCCGCCGGCACGAACATCACCTACAAGATCCTCTACAACTCCGCGGTCGCGATGACCGGCGGCCAGGACGCCGCGGGCGCGATGCCGGTGCCGGAGCTGACGCGCTCGCTCCACGCGGAGGGCGTCCGGCGCATCGTCGTGATGACCGACGAGCCCGACAAGTACCCGACGAGCGCCCAGTGGGCCCCGGGCGTGGAGGTCTGGCACCGCGATCGGCTCGACGAGGCCCAGCAGCTCTTGCGCGCGGTCCCGGGCGTGACCGCGCTGATCTACGACCAGCGCTGCGCGGCGGAGAAGCGGCGGCTCCGGAAGCGCGGCAAGCTCCCCGATCCCGCGATGCGGGTCTTCATCAACGAGGCGGTCTGTGAAGGCTGCGGCGACTGCGGCGTGAAGAGTAATTGCCTGTCGGTGCAGCCGGTCGAGACGGAATTCGGACGAAAGACGCAAATTCATCAATCCTCCTGCAATAAGGATTATTCCTGCCTGAACGGCGACTGCCCGTCGTTCCTGACGGTCGTTCCCCGGGGCACGGCCGCCAGGAAGGCGCGGCGGGTATTCACGGTGGATCGCGAGCCGCCCCCGCCGCCGCTCCGGGTGCCGCGAGACTCGAACGTCTTCATGATGGGAATCGGCGGCACGGGGGTCGTGACCGTCAACCAGGTCCTCGGCACGGCCGCGCTCCTTGACGGCAAGCACGTCCGCGGCCTCGACCAGACGGGCCTCTCCCAGAAGGGCGGCCCCGTCGTCTCGCACCTCAAGATCTTCGAGCAGGCCCCGGAGGTGTCGAACAAGGTCGCCGCGGGATCGGCCGACTGCTACCTCGGCTTCGACTTCCTCGTCGCGACCTCGCCCCAGAACCTCGACCACGCGAGCCCCGACCGCACGATCGCGGTCGTCTCCACGAGCAAGGTGCCGACCGGCGCGATGGTGACCTCAACCGACGTCGAGTTCCCGGACCCGGGCGGGCTCGTCGCGTCCATCAACCGCTTCACCCGCAAGGACGAGAACGTCTACCTCGACGCGCAGGTGCTCGCCGAGACGCTCTTCGACGACCACATGGCGGCCAATATGCTCGTGCTCGGCGCCGCTTACCAGGCTGGCGCCATTCCCGTGACCGCCGAGGCGATCGAGGAAGCGATCGTGCTCAACGGCGTGTCGGTCCAGATGAACACCCACGCCTTCCGCGCCGGCCGGCTCTTCGTCGGCGATCCCGTGTGGGCCAAGAGCCTGAGGCGGCGGCGTCTCGGGGCGGTCGAGGTCCGGCCGGAGCTCGGGCGCGAGGCGCGCGCCCTCGTGGAGCAGGTGGGGGCCACGGGCGAGCTCCGGCGCCTCCTCGAGCTCCGCGTGCCCGAGCTCTGCGCCTACGCGAGCCCGGCGTACGCGCGGGAGTACGTGGAGTTCGTGAGGCGCGTGTACCTGGCCGAGGCGGCCATGGTGCCCGGGGAGACGCGGCTCTCCCAGGGCGTCGCGCGCTACCTCTTCAAGCTCATGGCCTACAAGGACGAGTACGAGGTGGCGCGGCTGCACCTCGCGCAGGACCTCGCGACGGCGCTGGCGGCCGAGTTCCCAGGCGGCGTGACGGTCCGGTACAACCTCCACCCGCCGTTCCTCCGCGCCCTCGGCATGACGCGGAAGCTCAAGCTCGGTAAATGGTTCGACGGCGTCTTCCGACTCCTCGTCGGCCTGCGCAGGCTCCGCGGAACCGCGCTCGACCCGTTCGGGTACGCCGAGGTGCGCCGCGTCGAGCGGGCGCTTCCCGGCGAGTACCGGGCGCTGGTCGAGAAGGCGCTGGTCTCACTCTCGCCCGAGACGTACGAGGCCGCGGTGAAGCTCGCCAACCTGCCCGACGTGATCCGCGGCTACGAGGCGATCAAGCTCCGGAACGTCGGGCGCTTCCGCGACGAGGTCCGCGCGCTCGGGTTCTGAGCGCCGATGGGGACGCGATGAAGAACCTCGACAAGCAGCTCCGGACGCTCCAGAAGCAGCTCGCGGAGCTGCGCGCCCGAACCGGTCGGGCGCGCGGCCAGGCGCGGCGGCGCCTCAAGCGGCTCGAGCGGCGAACGCGGGTGAAGGTGGCGCGCACCGTGCGCGTGCTCGAGCCCAAAGTGCGCCGGGCGGTCGTCGAGGCGAAAGTGATCGCGCGCGGGGTTCGTGCGGGCGTCAGCGCCGGCGTCGCCGCGTACCGCGAGGGCCGCCCGCCGAAGCGCTGACCCCTCAGGCCTCCGGGCGCGCGCGCCCGCGCTTGAGTGTGCCGCGGTGCTTCTTCGCCTCGAGCCGCCGCTCCGTCGCCCCGGCGGGCGGGCGCGACGGCCGGCGCGGTCGGGGCTCGCGGAGGGCCGCGGCGACGAGGGCCCGGACCTTCTCACGGGCGTCGTCCAGGTTCCGGGCCTGGTTGCGGGTCGCCTGGCTCGTGACCATGAGCCGGCCGTGGGCGTCGAGCCGGCTCTTGCTCCACCCGCTGAGCCGTGCGCGCGCCGCGTCGGAGAGTCCCTCGATCGCGCCGAGGTCGACCCGGAGCTCTACCTTCGTCGCCACCTTGTTCACGTTCTGACCGCCGGGCCCCGAGGCGCGCGCGGCGCGGACGTGGAGCGCGTGCCCGGGCACTCGGACCGATTCGCTGACGACGATCGCCGCGGCCATGAGGGCGATTGTATCGGGACTTGATAGGATGGACGTAGATCTCGGGAACCACGGCGCCCCGTGGTGCACGACAGACAACCCGTCGAGTGATCAAGGAGGAGTCCATGGCAGAAGGCGAGATCGACTTCATCCAAATCGCCGGAGTCGGGGATCGCCTCTACGGGCTAAGAAAGGAGGGCGACGTCTGGGCATTCGACAGGATGGAACAGACGTGGAAGCGACTTCCGATGGCGTTCAAGCAAGGCGGAGGCCGGCCCGGGGAAAAGCCCGCCTAGCGTCGGTTGTATCGGGCCTTGACCCACCGGGACTCCTGCGTGACGATGTGCCCACGGAGGTGGTCACATGAGAACGGCGACGGTCCGCGAGTTCCGCGACCGCGCGACGGTCCTTCTGCGGGGCACGGACCCGATTCTCGTGACGCGTCGAGGCAAGATCGTCGGGTTCTTCGTGCCGGCGGCGAGCACGGTCGTCCCACTGGATATCAGGCGGGAGATCTTCTACACGGTGACGTCCGCGGTTCGACGGATGGTCAGGTCGCGCGGGCTCACCGAGAAGGCGATCAGTGCCGATTTCGAAGCGACCCGAAAGACTCGTCGTCGACGCTAACGCCATCCTCGCCACCCTCCTCGGTGGGAGCGCGCGCCGTATCTTTTTCGAGACCTCCATCAGCGAATTCGCTGTTCCGGCATCGGTCATCGACGAGGTCAGGGCCTACCTTCCACGCCTCGCCGATAAGTTGGACGCGAGCCCGATGCTTCTCGAGTTTGCCCTCGACCTGCTACCCCTCCGCGTGTATTCCCGAAGCGCGTACACTCGGGCGATGTCAGAGGCCCGCCGGCGGATCGAGCGGCGGGACCCAGACGACGTGGAGGTGCTGGCGCTAACGCTCCGGCTCGGCGTCCCGCTGTGGTCGAACGACCGCGATTTTGAGGAGACCGGAGTGGAGCGGTTCACCACCGCTCAGCTCTTGCAGCTCTTCTTCGGAGCGTCCGGCCGATGAGGGAATGCGCCGACACCGTATAATCGCTCGGATATGAAGATCGCCGAGCGCCGACGGCTCACCGACGTCGCGCGGGGCGCCCGGCCCGCGGACGTCGTGATCCGCGGCGGAACGCTGCTCAACGTCTACACGGGCGAGCTCTATCCCGCGCACGTCGCCGTCAAGGGCGGGCGGATCGCGTACGTCGGCGGGCGCGAGGACATGGTCGGGGCGCGCACGACGGTGCTCGACGCGACGGGCCGGATCCTCGTGCCGGGCTACATCGATCCCCACGTCCACCCCGCCCACGTTACGACCCCGTCGGCGCTCGCGCGCTTCGTTCTGCCGCGCGGGACGACGAGCGTCTTCGCCGACACGCTCCAGTTCATGGAGCTCGGCGGTGTGCGTGCATTCCTCCGCGTGGCCGACGCGCTCGCGGGAGCGCCGCTCAAGTTCTACTGGATGGTTCGCCCCCACGCGCAGTCCCGCACGGCGGACGAGGCGCGCCGCTTCCCGCTCCGGGACCTCGTGAAGGCGCTCGCGCACCCCCGCGCCGTGGCGGTCGGCGAGGTCACGCGCTGGCCCGACGCGTGGTCCGGCCGCCCGGACCTGCTCCGGCGCCTGGCGCTCGCCCCCGCGCGCCTGCCGCGCGTCGAGGGCCACACGGCCGGGGCGGCAGGGGAGAAGATCGCCGCGATCGCGGCGGCGGGCTTCACCTCCGACCACGAGCCCATCACCGCGCGCGAGGTGCTCGAGCGCGCGCGGCACGGAATCGCGGTGATGCTGCGCGAGTCATCGCTCCGGCCGGACTTGAACGGGCTGCTCGACGCGCTCAAGGAGGCCCCGGCGCTCGTCTCGCGCCTGATGCTCACGTGCGACGGCTCGATGCCGGCGTTCCTGCGCGCCCATGGCTTTGTGGATCACCTGCTCCGCGTGGTCCTCGAGCGTGGCGTGGCGCCGGTCGACGCCTACCGCATGGCGACGCTGAACCCCGCGACTTACTTCGGCCTCGACGGCGACCTCGGCGGGATCGCGCCCGGCCGGTACGCCGACGTCTGCCTGCTCGACGACCTCGCCGAGCCGCGGCCGGCCGCCGTCGTCGCGCGCGGCCGGCTCGTCGCTTCCGACGGCCGCCTCCGCGCGCGCGTGGCCGAGCTCGCGTGGTCGCGCGTCTTCACGTCGGCCGAGGCGCGGCTGACCGTCGGCTGGCGGGCGCGCGCCGCCGATTTCGCGCTCCCGGCGCGGCCGCGCTACCCGGTGATCCGGCTCGTGAGCGCCGTGATCAGCCGGCTCGAGGAGCGTCCCCTCGGCCCGGGCGATCTCCGTGCGGCCCTCCTCGACCGCGGTGGGCGCTGGGTCGCGCCGGGGATCGTCGCGGGCTTCGCCGACCGGCTCGACGGCCTGGCCGCGACCATCAGCACCGACTTCAACATCGTCACGCTCGGCCGGAGCCCCGAGGCCATGGCGCGCGCGGTCAACCGTCTGCTGGAGCTCCACGGCGGCGTCGTCGTCGTCGACGGGGCGGACGTCGCCTATGAGTTGCCGTTGCCGCTCGGCGGGGTCATGACGCGCGGTTCCGTCGAGGAGGCTGCCGACCGCGAAGAGGAGTTGCGCGCGGCGCTGGTCGCGCGCGGCTACCCACACCACGAGCCCCTGTTCACCCTCTTCTTTCTCTCCGCGGACTTCCTGCCGGCCGTGCGGCTCACGCCGCGCGGCGTGTGGGACGTCAAGCAGAGCCGGCTGCTCCTGCCGTCGCGGCCGTTGTAGCGGGGGCCGCGAGGCCGGCTCGAGCCGTGGGTGGCCTGAGGAAGGTGCGTGCCCGCCAGCGACGCCTTGCGCTGGGCGTGCTCCTCGGCGCCTGCGCGCTCGCGGTGCTCGCGTTCCCCCTCAGGAGCCGCTGGTGGGGTGGCTTCATCCTCGCGATCGCCGAGGCGGGAATCGTCGGGGGCCTGGCCGACTGGTTCGCGGTCACCGCGCTCTTCCGCCGCCCGCTCGGGCTGCCGATCCCTCACACCGCCCTCATCCCCGCGAACTGGGAGCTGATGGCGGCGCGCGTCGGCACGATGGTGGGCAGCCGTGTCCTCACGCGCGAGTACGTGACGCAGGAGATCGAAGGCGTCGACCTCGCGGGGCTCCTCGCGCGCGGCGCCGAGCGTGTGACGCGCCGGGACCTCGAGGCGCTCACGCTCACCCTGGGACGGTGGGCCGCCGCGGAGCTCACGCCGCGGGCGGCCGGCGACCTCGCCGTCCGGCTCCGCGATCGGCTCCTCGGCCGCCCCACGGCGCCGCTGCTCGCCGGCGTCCTCGAGGTCGCGTGCCGGCGGGGCTTGGACCAGCGCGCGATCACCGCCCTGGCGCGCACCCTCGGCGACGCGCTCGACCGGCCGGCCTTCCGAGAGGTCGTGGGCGAGGCCGTGGATGACGTGCTCGCGCGCTACCGCGAGCGCATGGGCGCGTACCCGCGCTTCTGGATGGCAGTCGCGAGCCTCCTGGGGCTGATCGACCGCGAGCGCGTCGTCGCCGCGCTCCACGCCGGCCTCCGCCAGGTCGCCGCCGACCCCGACCATCCGGTGCGGCAGCGGCTCACCGAGGTGTTGGCCGGACTGCCGGCGCGGCTGCGCCGCGAGCCCGACCTCGCGAGTCGCGTCGAGGCCGCCGCGCGGGACCTGCTGACGACACCCGCGGCCACGCACGTCCTCGAGGAGGCGGCGACCGCGCTCCAGGCGGCGCTCGCCGCCGACCTCGCCGGAGGGCACTCGGAGACGGCCGCGTGGATGGTCGAGCGACTCGAGCGCGCGCGGCGCGCGCTGGCGGCCGACGCGGCGTTGCGCGGGGAGATCGACCGCTGGGTCAAGGCACGGGTGATCGAGGCGGTCGAGCGCCACCACGACCGCCTCGCAGCCTTCATCGAGAAGGGCGTGCTCGCGCTCGGCCCCGAGGGCGCCGTCCGGCTCATCGAGGAGCACGCGGGCGACGACCTCCAGTACATCCGGGTCAACGGCACCGTCGTGGGCGGTCTCGCGGGCGGCCTGCTCTACGCGATCCACCTTCTGCTGCGCCTCTTCTAGGACCTCGGAGGGGCGCGTCGCGGGGAACCTCGTTGTCGCGTCGGAGGTTTTCACGTACACTCAGCAGCCGGTTGCCCGAGCCCACTGGAGGTCATCGCATGACACGCGTGCGCATCGCTGCGCTTCCTGCATCGTTCGCCCTGCTCACGCTGACCCTCGCGAGCCCGGCCACGACCGAGGCGCAGACGCCGAAGTCGGGCGGGGTCCTCAACATGATGCTGCGTGAGGACCTGGCGCAGGGGTTCGCCATCCACGAGACCGCCACGATCTCGACGGTCTGGCCGGCCATGCCCTGTTTCAACAACCTCGTGCTCTTCGACCCGCTGAAGAAGACGGAGAGCGTGGACACGGTCGTCGGCGAGCTGGCCGAGAAGTGGTCGTGGCAGGACAACTTCCGGAATCTCGTGTTCTTCCTCCGCAAGGGCGTGAAGTGGCACGACGGCCAGCCGTTCACCGCGAAGGACGTCAAGTTCACCTTCGACATGCTCCGTGAGGCGGCGGACGCCCCCGCCAAGCTCCGGATCAACCCGCGCAAGGACTGGTACGCGAACGTCGAGGCGATCGAGGCGCCCGACCCCTCCACCGTGGTCTTCCGCCTGAAGAAGCCCCAGCCCTCGTTGCTCCTGATGCTGGCGTCGGGCTACACGCCCGTCTACGCCGCCCACGTTCCGCCCGCGAGCTACCGGACGGGCTGCGTCGGCACCGGGCCCTTCAAGCTCAAGGAGTGGCGGAAGGGCGAATTTGTCGAGCTGGTGCGGAACCCGGACTACTTCGTCAAGGGCCGGCCGTACCTCGAGGGGTTGAAGTACTTCCCCATCGTCGAGCGCGGGACGCGCCAGGCGGCGTTGCAGGCCGGGAAGCTCGACGTGTCCTTCCCGGGCGAGACCACCAAGACCGCCGCCGAGCAGCTCAAAGCCGCGGTGCCGCAGCTCGTGGTCACGCCGTACAACCAGAACGTCAGCGACAACATCATCATGAACGTCAAGAAGCCGCCCTTCGACAATCCGAAGGTGCGGCTCGCGGTGAGCCACGCGATCGACCGCCGGGCCCTCGTCCGCGCCGTCCATCAGGGTGGCGCCGTCGTCGGCGCCTCGCTCGCGCCCAAGCCGTGGGGCTTCTGGGGGCTCGCCGAGAAGGACCTGCTCGGGCTGCCCGGCTACGCGACGAATCCCGCGGACGAGAAGGCCAGGGCGAGGCAGCTCATGGCCGAGGCGGGTTACTCGCCCGAGAAGCCGCTCCGCGTCGAGATCGTCACGCGCGCCATCGCCGTCTACGTGGACATGGCGTCGTTCGTGATCAACGAGCTGAAGCAAATCGGCATCGACGCCTCGCTCAAGCAGATCGAGACGGCGCAGTGGCACGCGATGGCGACGCGTGGGGACTACCAGATCGGGGCGAACCTGACGGGTATCGGCCCGGACGACCCCGACGCGAACTTCTACGAGAACTACGCCTGCGGCTCTCCGCGCAACTACAGCCAGTACTGCAGCGAAGAAGTCATGAAGCTGATCGACGCCCAGTCGCAGGAGCTCGACCCGAAGAGGCGGCTGGCGATGGTCTACGCGATCCAGAGGAGGCTCGAGGCCGACGCCGCGCGCCCCATTCTGGACTGGAAGCTGGACTATTTCACCGTGTGGCCGCACGTGAAGAACCTGATCCCGCACCAGTCCATCTACAACTTCGGACGGATGCAGGACGTGTGGACCGACAAGTAGCGTCGTTTGCGGCGTGAAGACGTACCTCGCTCAGCGCCTCACGATCGCCGTGCTGACGCTGCTGGGCATGTCGATGGTCATCTTCGCGCTCCTGCGCCTGGCGCCCGGCGATATCGTCGACATCCTGTTCTCGACGGCCGGGTACGTGAGCCCATCCGAGAAGCAGGCGATCATGAAGGAGCTCGGGATCGACCGGCCGTACTGGGTCCAGTACCTCGACTGGCTCCGGCAGATCGGCACGGGTGACCTGGGCAAGTCCTACCGCTACGACGTCCCGGCCTGGCAGATCGTCCGCCCGCTCCTGCCGGTCACGCTCGAGCTGGCGGCGCTCTCGATGGTCTTCGCGGTCCTCTTCGGCGTGCCGACGGGCGTGGTCAGCGCGGTACGGCAGGACTCGACGCTCGACTACGTCCTGCGCGTGTTCAGCCTGGCCGGGCTCTCGATGCCGGCGTTCTGGCTCGGCATGGTCATCATCCTCGGGCTCGTGACGTGGTTCCGGTGGATCCCGCCGCTCACGTACGTGTCGCCCATGGAGGATCTCAAGCTGCACGCGGTGCAGTTTCTCCTGCCCGCGCTGGCGGTCGGGTACCGCTCCTCGGCGCTGATCATGCGCATCACCCGCTCGTCGCTCCTCGAGGTGCTGCGTGAGGACTACATCCGCACCGCGCGGGCCAAGGGCCAGAGCGGGCGTGTGGTGGTCTGGCGTCACGCGCTCAAGAATGCGATGCTCCCAGTGGTGACGGTCATCGGCATCGAGTTCGCCTTCCTCATCGGCGGGCTCGTGGTCACCGAGACCGTGTTCAACCTGCCGGGCGTGGCACGCTTCCTGGTCCAGGCGATCCTGTGGCGCGACTACCCGATCGTCCAGAATCTCGTCATGTTCATCGCGATCGTCGTGATCCTGTCGAATCTCCTCGTGGACATGCTGTACGGGGTCCTCGACCCGCGGGTGCGCTATGGCGGTTAGGCCCGCGGAGATCGCCGTCGCGCGGTTCCCCCGGGCGCGTCCGGGCGCGTGGCCCGTGCTCGCCCGCTTCGCCCGGAAAAAGCCGCTCGGCGCTGCGGGCGGTGTCCTCATGGTGGTGATGGTGCTCACGGCGGTCTTCGCGGATCTCTTGCAATCGCACGACCCGATCGCGACGAACGCGGCGTACACGCTCGGGCAACCCAACGCCGAGCACTGGCTCGGCACCGATCACCTGGGCCGCGACATCTACTCGCGTATCGTCCACGGCGCGCGGGTGTCGCTCATCGTGGGCCTCGCGTCGACGCTCCTCGGCTCGGTGCTCGGCGGACTCGTCGGGCTGCTCTCGGGCTACATCGGCGGCACGACCGATCTCGTCGCGCAGCGGGTCCTCGACATTCTGCAGGGCTTGCCGCTGCTCGTGCTGGCACTCGTCATGTCGGCCGCGCTCGGCCCGGCCATCCACAACGTGGTGATCGCGATCTCGATCCCGATCATCCCACGCGCGGCGCGCGTGATCCGGTCGAGCGTGCTGTCCATCCGCGAGATGCAGTACGTGGAGGCGGCTCGGGCGCTCGGCGTCCGGCACCTTCGGATCGCCTTCCGCCACGTCCTGCCGAACACCGTAGGGCCGTTCATCGTCCTCTGCACGGCTCAGCTCGGGAGCGCTATCCTCGTCGAGGCGACGCTGTCGTTCCTCGGGCTCGGGGTGCCGGAGCCGTACCCATCGTGGGGGCGCATGCTCTCCGTCTCTGCCGCGGAGTACGCGCAGAAGGCGCCCCACCTGGTGCTCTTCCCCGGGATCGCGATCAGCCTCGCCGTGTTCGGCTCGAACCTGCTCGGCGACGCCCTCCGCGACGTCCTGGATCCCCGGCTCCGGGGCGCGTGACAACGGTGGCGACGGGCGCCAGAATGCGCGAGCGTGAGATTGCGGCGGGGTGCGGGCGTGGCGATGTCGGGTGCGCGCGCGCAGGGGTAGCGTGTAGGCGTGAGTCAACGTGAGATTGCGGCGGGGTGCGGGCGTGGCGATAGCCCGGGTGCCCGCACCCTGTAAATAGTCAGGAGGATTGTCATGAAGATGTACGTGGCGGGTCAGTGGCTCGACAAGGCCCAGACGATCGAGGTGCGCAACTCGTACGACAACAGCCTGATCGACACCGTGCCGCGCGCGGACGCGACCGACGTCGAGCGCGCGCTCCAGTCGGCGGAGCGTGGGGCCAAGGCGATGGCCCGGCTCACCAGCTTCGAGCGCTGGAAGATCCTCCACACCGCGGCCGAGAAGATGGCCGCGTGCGTGGAGGAGCTCGGCACGCTGATCTCGAAAGAGGAAGGGAAGATCCTCGCGGAGGGACGCGCCGAGGCCCTGCGCGCCGTGGACACGATGATGGAGTCGGCCGAGGAGGCCAAGCGCGTGCACGGCGAGACGGTCGCCCTCGATGGGGCCGCGCACGGCCGCGGCAAGTTCGGCGTGACGATCCGGGTCCCGTGCGGTGTCGTCGTGGCGATCAGCCCGTTCAACTTCCCGCTCAACCTCGTCTGCCACAAGGTGGGGCCCGCCCTCGCGGGCGGGAACGCGGTCGTGCTCAAGCCCGCGACCGACACGCCGCTGTCGGCGCTCCGGCTGACGGAGATCCTGCTGGAGGCGGGGCTGCCACCCGAGGGGCTCAACACGCTCACCGGTTCCGGCGGTGAGATCGGGGACCTGCTGGTGGCCGACCGCCGGGTGAGGAAGATCACCTTCACCGGCAGCCGTGACGTCGGTGAGCGCATCTGCAAGACGGCCGGCATCAAGCGCGTGACGATGGAGCTCGGCTCGAACTCGCCCGTCGTCGTGATGCCGGACGCGGAGCTCGACAAGGTCGCCGCGGCCGTGGCCGCCACGGGGTACGCCAACGCGGGGCAGGTATGCATCTCGACCCAGCGCGTGCTGACGGCCGGGAAGGTGTACGGCGACTTCCTGGACGCCCTCCGCCCGAAGGTCGCCGCGCTGAAGGTCGGCAACCAGCTCGATCCGGCGGTCCACGTGGGGCCGATGATTCGCGAGAAAGAGGCGATCCGCGTGGACGAGTGGGTGAGGGACGCCGTGGCGAGCGGCGCGCGCCTGGTCACCGGCGGGCGGCGGCAGGGTGCCTTGTACGAGCCGACGATCGTCGCCGACGTGAAGCCGGAGATGCGGATCTCGTGCGACGAGCTGTTCGGCCCGGCGGTCGCCGTCACGCCGTTCAACGACATCGACGAGGCGATCGCGCTCGCGAACGACACGAACTACGGGCTGGCGGCGGGGATCTTCACGGAGAACCTCGAGTGGGCGTGGAAGTTCGCGCGCGAGGTCCAGTCGGGCAACCTCCACATCAACTGGGGGCCTCAGTGGCGGGCCGACCGGATGCCCTACGGCGGCCTCAAGGAGTCCGGGTTCGGCAAGGAGGGCCCGGCGTACGCGATCAACGAGATGACGGAGCTCAAAATGGTCGTGTTCCACCTCTCGTCCTGAGACGACGCGGTCCGAACGAAAGGAGTCCGGGGATGGCTGACGGGCGGCTCTGCTGGCTGCCGGCGACCGAGCTGGCGACGCTGATACGGCGGAAGAAGGTCTCCCCGGTCGAGGTCGTGGACGCGATCCTCGACCGGATCGAGCGGATCAATCCGAAGCTCAACGCCTTTGTGACGCTGACCGACGAGGCCGCGCGGCGGGAGGCGAAGGCGGCCGAGCGCGCCCTGATGAGACGGAGTACTCTGCTCGGGCCGCTCCACGGCGTGCCCTTCTCGGTGAAGGACCTCGTCGTGACCAAGGGGGTGCGCACGACATTCGGCACGCCGCTCTACCGCGACAACGTGCCCACCGAGGACGCGCCGATGGTCGAGCGCATGAAGCGCGCCGGCGCGATCTTGCTCGGCAAGACCAACACGCCGACGTTCGGCTGGATCGGCGCCACCCACAACCTCCTCTTCGGGCCGACCCGCAACCCGTGGGACCTCGAGCGGACGCCGGGCGGCTCGTCGGGCGGCGCCTCCGCGGCGGCGGCGGCGGGGCTGGGCCCCCTCCATATCGGGACCGACGGGGGCGGCTCGATCCGCATCCCCGCCTCGTTCGCGGGGATCTTCGGCCTGAAGGCCTCCTACGGGCGCATCCCGGCGTACCCGCCGAGCGGCGCGTGGAGTCTCTCGCACATCGGTCCCATGACGCGGACCGTCGCCGACGCAGCGCTGATGATGAACGTCTGCGCGGGCCCCGACGAGCGCGACCAGTACTCGCTCCCCGCCCCCCGCGTCGATTACGTGAAGGCGCTCCGCGGGAACGTGAAGGGGCTGCGCGTCGCCTACAGCGACGACCTCGGCGGGGCCGACGCGGTGGACCCCGAGGTCCGTGCCGTCTCGGCCAAGGCCGCCCTCGCCTTTCGGGAGCTGGGGTGCCGCGTGGAGACCGTCGACCCGCGCTGGCCGTCGCCGCGCGACTGCTGGGAGCAGACCTTCTGCGGCGGCATCGCCACCCGCATGGCGCCGTACATCGACCGGCGGGAAGAGATCGAGCCCGGCCTCTACCGGATCATCGAGGCGACGCTCCGGAACCCGCCCACCCGGTACGTTCAGGCGTGGTTCGACCGGCTCGCGTGGTGGCAGCACCCGCGCGCGTTCTTCGAGACCTACGACCTTCTGGTGACGCCGACCATCGCGTGCCCGCCGTTCCCGATCGGGCTCGACAATCCGACCGAGATCGCCGGCAAGCGGGTCGAGCCGTACGCGTGGATCCCGTTCACGTACCCGTTCAACCTGACCGGGCAGCCCGCTGCGTCGGTGCCATGCGGGTTCACCAACGAGGGGCTGCCGATCGGACTGCAAATCGTCGGGCGTCGCTTCGACGATGCGGGCGTCCTGGGCGCCGCCGCGGCGTTCGAGCGCGCCCGGCCTTGGGCCGACCGGCGCCCGCCCATCGACTAGGAGGGGTCCGATGGAGAAGCGCTCGCGCCCTGTGGTCGATGTTTCGAGCGCCGGCTTCGCCGGCGCAATCGATGCGCGGGAGACACCGCCGCGGGTGACCGGTGAGGGGTATCGGGGGGAGCGGCGTCGCTCCCCCCGACGTTGACCATGGAGCGGCTGCTCTTCATCGTGTCCTCGGAGC
>WNFO01000830.1_pt1 | contig 24966 bp, 17 predicted proteins | sample 5400251 | NCBI WGS metagenome assembly WNFO01 (sample SAMN13153354, study PRJNA577476) | soil metagenome | isolation source: 100 cm saprolite under Madrone tree | place: USA:California | collected 2016-06-14
ACCTCCTTCGCCGGCGCACCACAGCGGTTTCAACGCCGTACCGAGAGGTTGCAGGCGCTCAGTCGGAGTAATACTGTAGCGCATACTCCCGTGGAGGAATGATTCGTCACCTATCGATGCGTGCCAGCCGTCCCGTCATGAAAGGCGAAACATCCCATTTTGAAAGCAAAACGACGCGCTTTCCAACGCATGGGGTGTCGGCCCTGCTGTTCGCGATGACGTCCCTCGTGGCTCTGCCGGCCGCTGCGCAGCGGGCCGACGACAATGCGGTGACCGCCGCCAGCGACGCCTTCGGGGTTACGGTAGGGCTTCAGACCATCGGCCTCTACGGCCCGACGAACGTGCGTGGCTTCAATCCCGCGCAGGCCGAGAACCTGCGCATCGAGGGTCTCTACTACGATCAGCAGATCAGCTACAGCAATCCGTTCCTCTTCAACCGCAGCGACATAAGGGTCGGCATCGCCGCACAGTCGTACAGTTTTCCGTCGCCCACAGGCATCGTCGACTACAAGCTGCGCACTCCGGGAGACGCGGCGCTCTTCAGCGTGGTGCTGACGCGCGGCCCGCTCAACATGAGCACCGCCGAGATCGACGCCCAGTATCCTCTGGTCAAGGATGTCCTCGGCGCCGCCGTCAGTGTCGCTCATTGGAATGACTTCGACTACAACTACGCGCGCACGAGCGGTAACCTGGGATTCTCGCTGCTGCTGCGGATTCGCCCGGATGAGCGATCGGAGATCCTGCCGTTCGTCGGCTACATCCACAACGGAGAGCGCCAGGTGCTGCCGACCGTTTTCGCCAATGGCCTAAATCCGCTGCCGATGTTCAACGAGCAGCAGCTGCCGGCGCAGGACTGGACGTCGTGGGGCTGGAACCAGCTGACCGCGGGAGTCGTCGCTAAAAGCGCCCTCGGCAGCTCCTGGCGCCTGGCGGCTGGCGTGTTTCGCTCGCTGTCGCAGTATTCGCAGAACTTCAACGACTTGCTGCTCGGCCCGACGGCCGGCGGCATCGCGGATCACATTCTCGATGTCACGCCGCCGCTGCGACAGGGCTCGTACTCCGGCGACCTGCGCCTCACGCGGCTGAGCGTTGACGGTGCGCATCAGCGCGAGCTGACCTTTGATGTGCGCGGGCGGATCGTCGAGCGGGACTACGGCGGCGACTCGATCTTGGGTCTCGGATCCGTCTCGATTTACCGCACCGAGCACTTCCCGCCGCCGCTACTGGAGTTCTCGGCGCTGAGCCTGGACCAGGTTCGTCAGGTCGGGGTCGGTGCCAGTTACAACGAGCGCTGGAAGGGCGTCGGCACGCTGAGCCTCGGAGTGCTGGAGACTGAGTATCGCCGCACACTCGAGATCCCCGGGTCGCCGGGCAGCGCGAAGCGTACCTCGCAGGTGCTGCCAACCGCGAGTTTCACCCTCGATGCCGGAAAGCACGCGACGGCTTACGCGAGTTACACGCGGGGACTCGAGGATTCGGCCAACGCGCCGATATCCGCGGTCAACCGCGGAGAGGGGGTACCGGCTACGCCGACGTGGCAGGTCGACGGTGGTCTGCGGGTCGTGCCGCGCAATGACCTGGAATTGCTACTCGGCGTCTTTAAGGTGCACAAGACCTACTTCAACGTGGATGCCGCAGGCCGATACGGGCCGCTCGGTGACATCAGTAGCCGGGGAGTCGAAGGGTCTGCAACCCTGTCCGCTCTGGACGGGCTCAAGGTCGTCGCCGGACTCGTGCTCCTCAGGCCCGAGGTGAACCAGCAGACTCCCGCGTTGGGCGGTACCGGGACGGTGCCGGTGGGACCGGTGCCGCGGACGATCAATGTCAATGTCGACTACGCGCCGGACCGCTGGGGTCACTGGGCCACCTCTCTTCAGTGGACGTCGCTGTCGTCGCGCGTCGTGACCATCAATGATCAAGTTGAGCTGCCGCCGCTGTCGATGCTCAATATCGGCGTGCGCTACAGGGTCAGGTTGTTCAATCGGCCGTGCTCTGCGCGCCTCGACGTTGCAAACGTGACCGACGAAACCGGGCTCACGATTTCTTCGCTCTACCTCGTGGTTCCCGTGCTGCGGCGCAATTATACGCTGACACTCGCGACCGATATCTGAAGCGCCGCCTCGAGCGGGTCGAGATAAGGCTTAAAGTGGCGCCACTGATCGAGGCCTGCGCTAAAAATGGGCAGGCGCACCTGTTCCGAACTCGCAGTGCGGACAGCGCGCTCGGTCCTATAAAACTCAATACACGAGGATTCAAACTCGAGGCCGCAGAAATCCAAAATCCTGCGGACACTACGCTCCAGGTCCCCGACTACGTCCTCATGCTGCACGCGCAGGACCTTCCCGGGGAGTACGGTGTCCCAGTGCTGCATGAGCTCGACATAGCTCCGGTAATAACGGCCGATGTCGTCAAGACTGTACGTGAACTCCTGACCGCTGGCGAAAAGCTGCTTGAAATTGCTGAAGCAGCAGGCCATCGCCTCGCGCCGCGCGTCGATGATCTTCGCGTTGGGCAGAATGAGGTGAATGAGGCCGATATGGCGGAAGTTGTTCGGCATCTTGTCGATGAAGAACGGCTTCCCCGTTCGCAATATTTGCGTATCGGCGATGTACTTTTGACCGAAACGCCGGAACTGCTCTGCGCTCAGCTCGGCCAATACGGCCGGATATCGGGGAGCCGCATTTTTTTTGCTGCGTCCGGCCAGCCGCTGCACGAGCCGCGGAATGTCCGCGAGCTCCGTCGTCCCTTCGACCAGCGAGTGGGAAGCGAGTATCTGCTCGAGAAGCGTCGACCCCGCGCGCGGTAACCCAACGATGAATATCGGGTCCGGGGCGTCGCAGCCGACACCATGTCGGGACGCAACGAAATCGCTGGTCAATACTGAGCGCTGAAGGCCGAGACTGCGCTCGAGAGAGTCCGCCGAGTAATGGATCTCTCGCTTCTTTAGCGCGTTGCCGCGCTCATAGTAAGCGAAAGACTCCTCGTGATTTGCCCGATCCTCGAGTGCCTTGCCGAGGGCAAAGCACAGGTGATATCGATCGACCAATGGCGTGGCCGACGCCGCCTCCTGAGCCCGCATGCGCACGATCTCATCGTCGGAGAAGCGGTAGGTCTTCAGGTTCGCGAGGCTCCAGTAGGCGTCGCCGAAGCTCGGTCGAGCCGCGGCGGCGGCTCGATAGGATTCGATCGCCTGCTGTTGCCGCCCGAGCGTCTTGAGTACATGAGCGATCGACAGGTGCAGGTCCGGCTGGTCCGGTGCGTCCGTCAACAGGTCGCGAAACACCCGCAGCGCTTCGTCATGGTCGCCGAAACCGACGCAGGCGGTGGTGTAGACGGTTTTAAAGGCGCGATTCTGCGGGTCGATCCGCAGCAGTTTCCGCACCTCCTCGAGAGCCTGTGCATGCTTGTGACGTTGTGACAGCACCGCCGCGTACTCATAACGCGCGGCATGATAATCCGGTGCGAAGACCAGCACGCTTTCCAGCAGAAACTCGGCATCATCGAGCACGTCCAGCTTTACGCCGATCTGCGCGAGCAGACGCATCGCTTCGACGTCATCGTTGTGCGTGCGCAGGAACTGCCGCACGAGCCGTTCGGCGCCGTCGACGTTGCCTTCGGCGAACATCCCGGCTGCCGTGACGACCGGGCGCGGCATTTTGGCGAGGTAGGCCGCTTGCTGGGCAGCACTCTCGGCCTGCGCGCTCATCCCGACTTTGCCGTACAGTTCCGCGAGCGCCTGCCAGCTCGCAGGCAGCGAGGGATTCAACGTTGCCGCTCGGGCGTAGCTTTCTATTGCGGCACCCATTTCGCCGGCGGCGCGGCAGCAGTGGCCGCGTTCCTGATACAGGCGGCCGAAGTCCGGGTGCATTTCCTCGAGCCGCTCGAGCGTTCGGAGCGCGTCGGTGATCCGACCCAGGTAGCGTTGGCTGACCGCTACGAGGTAGAGCACGTCGCGGTTCTCGGGAACCTCCGCAAGCATCGCTTGCGCCGCGGCGAGGGCAGGCGTGAAGCGGCGTTGTTCGATCAGCATTTGTACTCGACGAACTTCCGCCTCAATGCGGGATTCGGACGGATTCGGTTCCACTGCCGCCATGATGAAGAAATACTACAAGCCTACCGCAGCCACCGGACGTGCGGCGCGTCGAGCGCGCCGTTTGCCGCCCACGTAGATCGCCACTCCACAGGCGAGCATCGCCGCGGTCATTCCGACGATCTTGATGACGGCAAGCACCTTGTTCGGCTCGTCGGGGCGTGGCACCACTGCGAGGATGATCGCCCCCATTGTCGTCACCAGGCCCACCAGTGCGGTAACCACTATCGTGCAACGGCCACCCGGGATCCGCAGCTGGCCGGCTGCCTGTTCGCCGCCCGACAAGCGGATTGCGGCGGTGAACAGGAACAGGTACGGCAGCATCAACCCGATGACCATCAGGCTCACAAGCACATCGTAGGCGCCCTTGACGGTGGTGCCGGCCTGCCCCATGACCGCAAAAACCATTGCTATCGCAGTCTGCACCATCAGGGCGTTCGCGGGTGACCCGTAGCGTGGATGCAGCCGACCAAAACTGCTGGGTAAGAAATGGTCGAGTCCGGCGACGAACGGGATGCGCGCCACCGAGCCGAGCCAAGCGCCCGCACTGCCGAGGCAGGTGATGACGATCAACACTGCGGCGAGAGGCGTCAACCACGCGAGCCCGAGCCGGCCGCCGACCCGGTCCACCGCCTCCATCACGCCGTACATGGCGCTCGTTTGCTGCCACGGCACCGACACCAGCACCGCCAGTGTGCCGCCGATGTAGATCGCGAGAATCAGCGGCGCCGCGCGCAGGAGCGCGCGCGGCACCGTGCGTCGTGGATCCCGGATTTCCCCGCCCATGAACGAGGCCGATTCGGGCCCAGTCATGGCAAAAGCGATCGAAGCCCAGAAAATGAGATCGTTGAGCCCCAGGCCCGGCCGAAGCGAGACCGCATTGATGGACGTCGCGGCGCCGTAGCGGCGCCACGCGACGGCGCCCAATCCGGCCAACAGCAGCAATGCCGCGCAGCGCGCGATGGCGCCGGCATTGTTGAGCCACTTGCTGACGCCGAGCCCGTAGATGTTGAGTACGGTCGCAAACCCGAGGCCGAGGACCGCGAAACCGATGAACCAAGCGGGTGAGGCGGCGAGCCCGTGGGTTCCGCCGCCGCTGATCCAGAGAGCGCTGCCGGCAGCGAAATAGAGCATCCCGGCGAAGTAGGGCAAATTGCTGGTCCAATAGGTCCAGCCGGTCAGGAAGCCGGCAAACGGTCCGAACGCCAGCTTGCTCCAGACGTACATCCCGCCCTCGTCCGGATAGCGCGCCGCGAGAACCACCGTGCACACGGATACCGGCAGGAACATCGCGAACCCGGCGATGACCCAGACGACGAGCGAACTCGGGCCAGCCGCGGCTGCGATCGCAACCCATTGCAGGCTGCTGCACGCGGTCACGAAATACAACACCACGTCGCCGAGTCCGAGCGATCGACTGAGGTGGACATCGGCTGTGTTGCCGCTCATTCCCCGCTCGCACTGTGCATGGCCAACCCCTAATTTATCGCAAGTCGGCAGCGGGCTGCCACCGCGCCGCGCGGCGCGAGCGAGATCGGCACCGGGGAGCGCACGAACCGCGCAGCTATCGATTCTCCGTAAACTTGTACGAGAACCTCAACCCCAGCGTGCGCGGGCGGTTGATGGTGTTCGCTTTGACCCACTCGGTATAGCTCGAAAAGAGGATCCCCCGAGTGTCCGTCAGGTTCTCGCCGTACAGCTGCGCGGTCCACGGACCCTTGGCGATGCCCAGCGAGGCATCATAGGTGGTAAATCCGGGGTCGTAAAAGGCAACGGGTACCCCCTGCAACGTTTGGGTTATCCGGTCCGTGGTCGCATACGAGCCGCCCTGGCGGTTGGCTCCCACCTGCCAGAACGCCTTGTACTCACCGACGGGGAACTCGTCCCGAATACGGATGTTTCCCATGAACGGCGGCGATTGCGCGAGCGGCGAGCCCAGAGCGCCGAACGGGTTCACGATGTCGATCGGCTGCCCGGTTTTCGGATTGACCAGTGACAGAGTCTTCACTACCTCACTGCTGTTCCATGCCCCCGAGGCGGTGACGGTGAGCCCCTGAGTCACGCGTGTCACCAGCGATGTCTCTACGCCCCGTACCCGATAGTTGGGCCCATTGGTCGTAAACGCGAGCCCGCCCGTCACGCCCGGGTCAAAGATGTAGATCTGAGTGCCGTGCCAATCCTCCTGATAGACCGCGCCATTCCACTGCATGCGGCGGCCCAGCCACTCGGTCTTCCAGCCCAGCTCGTTGTTGGTCAAGGTATCGGGAGCATAAGCGAGCGGCGGTGTGAACAGCCCGTAGAGCGGCGAGCCGGTGAGGATGAAAGCCGCCGCGCGATTGAACCCCCCGGGGCGGAAGCCCTGCGACCAGGTGTAGTACACCATGGCATCGTCCGTGACGTGCCAGGTGAGGTTCGCGCGGCTCTTGAACCCCGTGTAGGTCTTGTCCAGATTTTTGGCGTTCAAGTTGTAGCCAAAGGACTCGGGCAAGGTACAGGGGTTCGGCGGCACGGCGCCGGTGTAAGGACCATAGATCTCACAGCCGAAGCTGCCGATGTCCGAACCCGTCTCGAAATTCTCGATGCGGTAGTAGCGCGTACCGAGCGTGAGCGTCAACCTCTTTGGGACCAAGTCGACATCGACCGAACCGAAGGCCGCCTTTTGTTTGTAGCCCCGGGTGATGTCGTCGAAGAACGTATCGCCGGACGGCCGCACGTTGGGATTGTTGGACGTCGCACCCGGCGGCGGCGCAACGGGCTGAAAGATCGGGCTCGTGCCGTAATGCCAATCGGCCTGCTCGTGGATGGTGTAGTTTTCCCAGAAAAGACCGCCGATCGCGCGGATGCGCCAGTCATCCGGCGTGCTCAGCCGCAGCTCGTGGCTCTGATGGGTGCTGTTCTGGCGGTCGGTCCAAAACTCGCTCGGGGAGTAGCAATATCCGGGCGAGTTCGTCGTCGGGAGGATCTTACTCGTCGCAGCGTTGTAAGCGAACGGGTAGCCCGGATATTTGCATTGATAATAGCCTGCGTAAGTGCCGCGCGAGTAGTTCGTGTAGTCCTGAACTTGGGTCACGTTACGGTCGAGGTAGCCGCCGGTGTAGACAAGCTTGAGCTGACCGATACGGCCGGTGATCGTCAACTGCGTATCTTCGAACTTGTCGTGGTTGTACGATGGGTTATACAGCTGCACCGACAAGTCGGGCAACGGATGCCCTAAGCCATCGTACTGTTCCTGCCAAAACACGCCGTCGGCATCGATGCTCTGGTAGCTTTGGGTGATCAGCGCGTTCCAGTCGTCGTTGATTTTCCACAACCCGGACACGCGCGCACCTTTGTAAAAGACCGGATTGATTGCGTTGCCGACCACGGAGTTGTTGTTGATCGATCCGCTGTTCGGCGGCACCACACCACCGAAGTAATTGGTAACCACCCGGTCGGTGGGCTCCCGGGAGAATGTCCCCGGAATGTTGTTGATGTAACCGCCGCGGGACTCGTTGTAAATCACGCCTCGCAGCGCGAGGGTATTGTCGATGAGCGGCACGTTAATCATGGCATCGACGTTGCTGCCGGGGTCGCCGTGGGCGGTGATCGCGTAGCCAGCGTTGACGTTCCCTTCCGTGACGTCGATCTTCGGCTTGTTGGTGATGTATCGCACCACTCCCGCCTGAGCGCCGGCGCCGAACAGCGTCCCCTGAGGGCCTTCGAGTACCTCGATTCGCTCAAGGTCTGCGGCATAGACGTCGAGGTTTCTGTCCGGCAACTGTGCGGACTGCTCATCGAGGTAGACCGCGACGTTAGGAAAACTCCCCACGGCGCCGGAGCCCGGGACTAATCCGCTGCCGGTCGAAAGTCCGCGCATATAGATGTTGTTCTGACCCGGGCCGCTGCCGGCCGACATGACGTTCGGCAAGTACTTGACGAAGTCGTCGAACGTCGTCACGTTCAGCTGCGTCAGCGTTTCACCGGTCAGCACCTGCAGCGCAATGGGTACGTCCTGCGTACTCTCCGTGCGTCGCTGTGCGGTGACGGTGATTTCGGCGATCTCGTTCGAGGCCGACGGCGTTTTGCCGGGCGCGTCCGCGTAGGCGGCCACGGCGTGCGCGCTCAGGATTGCCACAATCGCATTGGACAGCCCCTGATTTGATTTCAAGTTGTTTCCCCAGATTCTTTGGTTTGCTTTGTAATCTCGACCCGGCATCCAATTTCAGAAACACAACCGTGTTGGGCGCGAGCGCGCCGCGTATTAAACGGCAACGAACGCGTGGGATGGTTCCGCCGCTTTCGCAGCCAGTTGAAGGTTGCGTGTTGCGACCGTGCCGGCCTCCGGTGGATCTATGCAGGCGGCGACCGGAATTCTCTTCACGATGAGTTCCTGAAACTGACGTACGCGGGCTTCTTTGCGCGACAGAGGTCCAATGTGGTAGCTGCGTGACCCGAGGCCCTGCTGCACTCCTTCCACCAGATCGACATCCTCCAACGTCACCTGCCGGTTGATCCGCATGTTGAGGTAGCGTGCGGCGCGCATTTCGCGCCGGCTGTCCGGAATCACGAAACTGCGCGAACGGCTCATGCTGCGGCCCGGTGTCACCGGTAGATACTGAAAATAATCGATCATGTCCGGATAGATATCGAACGCCCAGTTCGGGAACACGCTGTAATAGAGCCACGCGCGTTTGCGTTCCGGAGGCAAGTGCGCGACGTCCGGCAGCAGCTTCTGGTAGTGCCGCTCGCTCCAATTCGTCGACACCTGATCGCGCAACGTGCCCCCGCCCCTGGAGACACCGAGGGGTTGAACCTCCAGACTGTAAGTCGTGCCATAGAGCCGTTGCAGGCCCGGGTGGCCGATGGGCACGTGATAGGCCTCGATGTTGTTGTCGACCGCCACCTTCCAATCGGCTCGAATCTCGGTCGTGCTGGTGGGCCCGAAGGGCTCCATTTCCTCCGTTCGATAGAGCGCCAAGGCGTCGCGGAAGGGCGCCAGCTGCTCAGCGACTCGCGGGCCGCGATCATCCACGAAGCGGATGAATACGAATCCCAAGAACACGTCCAATTCGATCGGAACGAGGCCTAGCTCCGATTTGTCGATGCCGTCAAACTCTTGTTCGCCCGGGATTGCGATCAGCCGTCCCCTTAGATCGTAAGCAAAGCCATGGTACCGACAGCGAATGAGGCCGTCGCAACGCCCAGCCGACTTACCCAAGAGACGGAAGGCACGATGACGACAGACGTTGTGGAAAGCCCGCAATTTTCCATCATTGTCACGTAAGACGATGGCACTCTCGCCCAGCACATCAAAGCGCAAATAATCGCCCGGCTGCTTCAGTTCGCTCACGTGCCCGACGAGCTGCCATGTGCGCATGAAAATCGCTTCCTTTTCGAGCGCCAGGAACTCAGCGTTGTTGTAGGTCCACGCCGGCAAGGTCTTCCAGGTCATGTGCAGCAAATCCTCGCTTCTCGATCGGGTCATGATGTTGTCATTCCCTTTTTTTGACGGAGAGCTGAAAACTACCTGCGCCGCGATTCGGTCACACTCCGATATTGCACGATATTAATTGATAAATCAATTAGAATGGCATCGTTGTCGGTGTTATGAAATCCGGCACCCCAGAGGCCATATCGGCGTTCGCCCGTGCTCTTCATGCATTGTGATGAGCAACGGCGGGGCTACCTTGGACGAAGCACACTCGTGAAGGCGGCATCACCGTCCAGCACGCCGGTGAGATTGGCTCATTAGTAGTATTCAGGACTTCGATACATGGCTAACAACGAACTGCCCGCTACCTTCGACGCTGATGACTCGCCAACGCTTAGACGGGGAAGCATGTCGATCGCGACAGCGACAGCGTTTGCCCTGGCGGCGTTGCAGGTCGGGCCAGGCTTCGCCTATAGCGCCGCATATGTTCAAGGTGTCGCGGGGAGCGGGTCGTGGATTTCGCTCCTTGGCGCACTGCTACTCAGCCTTTCGATCGCAGTTGCACTGATACCTTACGCTCGTCGCTATGTCGTCAGCGGATCCCTCGTGTCATACGCGCACCTCGCGTTTGGACGAGGTGGGCGACTTGTCGTTGGGTCGAGCCTCTTGGTCGGGTATTTGGCGGCAATCGGTGCAACCTCGACCGTCGCAGTGCTGTTCGGAATCGGCACTCTGGTCGATCTTGGATTTAACATCGGCCATACGCTGACGCTGCAGTTCGTCATGGTCGCTGCGATCATCGGCGTAGCCGCAACTTTAGCGTACCGTGGTATCGACACCTCAGTGCGCGTGAGCGTCACGCTCGCGTTCGCCTGCATCCCCGTCGTCCTCGGCGTGCTCGTGGCGGCGTTGCTTCGTCACGGCGTTCATGCCGGCGGCCAATTCCAATTCACGCACCTCTCCTGGCGGTCCGTGGTCAGCGGAATTACGGTCAGTTTCGGCTTCTACGTAGGCTTTGACGGCGTAACGGCCCTGGCGGAGGAGACCAAGGACCCGTTAAGGAGCGTGCCCGTGATCCTCATTACCAGTTTGGGCATTTTCGGTCTTTGCATCGTTGCCGGGTGCCTGCTGGAAGCGCCGCTGGTCCGAGATCATGCGATCGATTTGGACAGCGGCGTTTCACCACTTGCAATTATCGCCCGTCAGGGCTACTGGCCGGCACTCGGCACGCTCGGCGACGCGTTTATAACACTGGCAAGTACGGCAGCCACCATCGCGTTCGCAAACTACGGCGCGCGTGTCGTGGCGACGGCTGCGATCGATGGGCTTCTGCCGCTGTGGATAAGCGCAATTCATCCGCACTTCAGGTCGCCGCACCGCGCGGTCGTCGTGCAGGGATGTCTGTGTACCCTGTTATGCGTCATGGTTGGTGCCGTCTTTCGCACGTCACCAATGGAATTGACGACTTACGTATCAAATATGATGGTATTCATGTGGCTCGTCCCCTACATCGTTGTGAGCGTCGGTACCGTGGCGATCGCGCGCAGGGAAAAATCCTTGTTCCCTGGTTTCGTATGTTGCGGACTTCTCGGCGCAATTTCGTGTCTGGGGCTGCTCATATATTCGCTTAGCCTTCCACATTCCGACCCAAACTGGCGACTTGCCATGCTCAGCTATTCTCTAGTGGGGGTATGCGGCATTTTTTGCTGGCGGGTGAGGGTCGGTCGGGATGTCATGCGGGATCTGAATAGACCCTAAGAGTCGATCGAGCCGCCGCCGCCCGCCCGCAGCACCGGCAGGGCAGGGGCGGCCACGTGATACGCGGCATCGAGATTGATGCGCATCACTTTGCGCATGCCATGACGAGAATGGGTAATTGATCAGTTTACAAAGTAATAGCCCGCGGTCGAGCCGCCGTCTATCGAATAAACCATGCCATTCGAATAACTGGCAGCATCGGAAGTCAGATGCAGAATCGCGTTCGCGACCTCGTTTGGCTTACCAAAGCGGCCGAGAGGTACGTTACTTCGATAAAAGGTGCGCTCGGCTTCCGAATAACTCGCCATGGCTTCATCGGACATCGGTGTTTCAACCATTCCAGGACAGACGACGTTTGAACGCACACCTTGCGGACCGTGATCGAGCGCCAAAGTACGCACGAATCCAATGACACCGTGCTTGGATGCGCAATAGGCCGCATACCCGGGGCAACCTTGAACGCCGGCGTCCGACGAAATTGCGGTAAACGTGCCTTTGCTTTTCAAGAGATGTGGCATGGTGAATCGCGCCGTATAGAAAGTGCCATCGAGGTTGACGCGCATCAAACGCGACCATTGCTCCTCGGTGGTGTCGATAATGCTGCCGGAAAAGGCCATCCCGGCGCTCGCAACCACCGTGTCCAACCGCCCGGTAATTGCGACGAGTTTGGCCACGGCAGCCTCGACTTGCCGAGGCTCGGTAATGTCGGCGGGCAGTGGGATCCCGTCTCCGCCCATCTCGCGAAGGATGACCGCAAGCTCCTCTGCCTTTTCGCGCCGGCGTCCGAGCAGGCCGACTACAGCGCCGCGCTTGGCCAGCGCGCAGGCGGTCGCCCAGCCGATTCCTGAAGTTGCACCCGTGACTAATGCGCATTCGCGATCCATTTCATCTCTCCTTAACTTATGACCCACTTGTACTTCCGCGCGACTCAATCTTGATCGCGCCCATCAGGGACGCCATGATCGCCGGGGAAATCCTGAAGAGTCTTTCATGGTTCAACTCCGAGGTTGCTGGGTTCCGTCGTCGGCCGGCCGCCGCGCCCGGTAGTGTGCCGGTCGAAGCTCGCCGCGCCGAAGCACCAGCGCGAGCTGGCGCCAGTCGGCAACGAAGTGCTGCGCGCGGCTCTCGCCGAGGCGGCTGAGGATCGTCGGATACCATTCGCCTTCGATGGCGGCGCTCTCGCGCGCGGCGAGGTCGCGGTACCATGCGTTCCGGTCCCGCAGTTCAACGTCGACGAAGCCGGCTGATGAGAGCGTCCGGCCGGTTTCCTGCAGCGTTGCCATGTTGTAGGTGAGCCCTTCGAGCCGGAAGTACTCGAGCATTTCCGGCGAATAGGGGCCAGTCCCGCCTCGCAGCCAATCACTCGCGATGAACCAGCCTCCCGGCTTCAGCACGCGCCAGACCTCGGCAAACACCGTGGGCTTGTCCGGGATGTGCACCAGGGAGTCCTTCGTGAATACAACGTCAAACGTGGCGCTGTCGAACGGCAGCGGCCCCTCGGTGACGACGCGCAGGTCGATACGCTGGCCCAATCCGGCCGCGGCGATGCGCTCCGTGCCGCGGGCCACGAGCTCCGGCTCCAGATCGACGCCGACGACGCTGGCCGCACCGTGCGTGTTGACCAGCAGGATGTCGATCCCTCCCACGCCGCAGCCGATGTCAAGCAGACTGCAGCCGCGGATGTCCGACCCTTCCAGCATGCGGGCCACTTCCTCCGGGCCGCCGGGCGACAGGAAACCGTCGCCCCACACGATCTGCAGCAACGTCTGCATCCCTTCATCGTATTCGCCCACTTCCGGTGGTCTGTCGATCTTGATGGTCATTGCACGCAAGCCCTCTGGGAGACTCACTAAACTACGCATGGTTTCAGTGCGCATCCGGAGGCGTAGCGCGCCGGCGGCCTGGGGAAAAGAATGGTCGTTCGCAGATCGTCGCCTTCAGCATCAACTTGACGTATTGCAATTCGCGCTGGGCGTAGACCTCGACCATAAGTTTGTCCGGCCTTTCGGTATCGCTGGGCCGGCGCAGGTGTGCGATCGCGATGTTGCGCTTGGCGGCGGGCGACCAGGCGGCTGCGGTGATGTGGCCGACTTCCCGATTCCTGTCGTCATAGATCAGGGAATGTTCGGCCGGTACATTACCCTGCAGCGACAATGCGGCAACGTGGTCCGTAACATCCGCGATGGCGACGCTCATACCCTCGGCGCTATCGAGCAGCCACGGAAGGTGGCGCTCCTGGCAACAGAGCCGGTATTCGTGCTCGCCCACGCGAAACAGCGTCCCGTCGTCGAGTATCTTGCCCATGTCGTCGTACCAGGCGGTGTAGTGCACGGCGCCGACGGGGAGTCCGGTCATCGGGCGCAGGAACAACATCTGGCCGGCACCGACGACCAGCGCATCGTAAGTCATTGATATTGCTATCCCAGTAAGATCTGCGGCGGCAAAACAAGCACGCTTGTGATAGATGAGTGATCGATTGGATCTTGCATCATATTAATTGATAAATCAATTAGAATGACGCACCGTAGCCAGGCGTACCGAGGTAATCAAGATGTCGCGATGTAAAATAAGACCTGTCCCGCCCGCCCGGGGAGTCCCCGCGTGATCAACGAACCGTCCCCGGCGGCCGCCTCGCGCAGCAAGCGCTCGCGTACCGAGCGGCGACAGCAGATCATCGACGCGACGATCGAAGTGCTGGCGCTGCGCGGCTATGCGCGGATCACGCTGACCGAGATCGCCAAATACGCGGGCCTGTCGCAAGCGCTCGTCAATTTTCATTTCGAGACGAAGGACCAGTTACTGGCCGATACGCTCGAATATCTCGCCGAGGAATATCGGGCGAACTGGAGCGGTGCGCTCGAGCGCGCCGCGCCGGATCCGGCGAGCCAGCTCGACGCGATGGTGCGCGCCGATTTTCATCCCGCGCTGTGCACACCGTCACGGCTGTCCGCCTGGTGCGCGTTCTGGGGCGAAACGCAGAGTCGCCCGTTGTTCCAGCAGATCTGTGGCGCCAAAAACGAGCACTACAATCACACACTGGAAGCGATCTGCCGGGCGCTGCTGTCCGAGGGAGGCTATGGCGGACATGCGGTGCGGATTGCGCGTTCGATTCGAACGGTGATCGAAGGGATATGGCTCGACCTGATTACGCTGAGTGCGCCCTATGATCACCGCGAGGCCCTGGCAACCGTTTATTGCAGTGTCGCTGCCTTCTTTCCGCGGCATTTCGATACGCGGGGTCTGATCGGCAGCAAAAAATCAAAGGCTCGCATGGCGCCGCGCCCGGCCCGTTAGAGTGCATGATTTTCGGCGAGGTTCGTGAATGAAATTCCTGCGCGCCAACGCACCGAGTTTACCGTTACTTCATGTCCAGCAGATCGCGCGCGAGCACTTCGGGCTGTGCGGCGGCGCGAAGGCCCTGTACAGCGAGCGCGACCAGAACACGCTGTTCCGCGAGGCCGATGGCCGCGCATGGATGCTCAAGATCGCCAATACCGACGAGGATCCTGGCGCCATCGACTGCCAGATCGAGGTTTTACGGCATATCCAGCGCGTGGATCCGTTGCTGCCGGTGCCGCGCATCCGACTGAGCACGGGCGGTCAGGGCACCGCCCGCGTCAGTGCCTCGGATGGGAGCGCACATATCGTGTACGCGCTGTCGTTCCTGGATGGACAGATCGCCGGGGATCTCGAACTCGCGCCGGCCCTGCTGCGTCGTATCGGGGCCCTGCAGGCGCGGCTTGGCCGGGCCATGCGGGGGTTTTTTCATGCGGCAGCCGGTGCGCGCAGCCTCCTGTGGGACGTGCGCATGGCGCCGCAGTACCTGCCGTTTGTCGACCTGCTGCCGGCGCCGCAGCGATCGCTCGTGATGGAAGTGCTGCGCCGGGGCATTGATGCCGTGCTGCCGCGACTCGATGCGCTGCGCGCGCAGGCGATCCACGGCGACCTTCACGCCCATAACCTGATTCTCAGCGAGGCCGGAGACCTCGCCGGGATCATCGACTTCGGTGACATGATCCATGGCCCGCTCATCCTCGACCTCTCGGCTGCGCTGGCCGACTTCATGGTACCGGCCAGCCGGATTCCGCAGGTTCTCGCCGACATGATCCGAGGCTACTACGAGGTGACGCCGCTCGAGGCCGAGGAACGCGCGCTGCTGTTCGATCTGGTCGAGTTGCGCCTTGTGATCACGATGCTCGTCAACGCCTACCGCCACACGCAAACCCCGGATGAGCCGAATTACGCGGCTGACGCAGGAATCGGAGGCTGGGAAGCTCTCGAGACGCTGCAGCGGCTCACGCGCGCCGGGGTCGAGACCATCGTCGACTTCGCCTGTGGGATACCCGTGCCCCATGCGTCCGTGCCTGTGCACTCGGACGCGGACATGATGGCCCGGCGCAAGCGCCTGCTGGGGTCGCGTCCGTATCTGTTCTATGACCGGCCGATCCACGCGGTGCGGGGCGAAGGCGTCTGGATCATCGATTCATCGGGGCGGCGTTTCCTGGACTGCTACAACAATGTGCCGATCGTCGGCCATTGCCATCCGCACGTGACCGAGGCCATCTCGCGCCAGAGCCGCACGCTGAACACGAACACCCGTTACCTCGGCGAGCAGGTGCTCGACTATGCCGAGCGCCTTGGGCAGAAGACCGGTGCCGCGCTGACCGCATGCGCGTTCGTCAATTCCGGCAGCGAAGCGAATGACGTCGCGTGGCGCATCGCAACCGCTTGGACCGGTGCGCGCGGCGCCCTTACCCAGGAATTTGCCTACCATGGCATCACCGAGGCGATCGATGCGGTGTCACCGTCGGCGAGCCGCATCGGCGCCCTGGCGGCGCACGTCAGGACCCTTCTCGCCCCGGACTGCTATCGCGGCATCTACCGGGGCGATACGCCGGATCCCGGCAGCCGTTATGCCGAGGATGCGGACCGGGCGATCCAATCGCTGGCCGAAGCCGGGCTGAAGCCGGCGGCCTATTTTGTCGATTCGGCCTTCATGACCAACGGCATCCTGGAGCCGCAGAAGAATTACGTCGCCGAAGTCTTCCGGCGCGTACGCGCTGCGGGCGGGCTGTGCATCGCCGATGAGGTCCAATCGGGATTCGGCCGCATGGGGCGGCATTTCTACGGGTATCAGCATCACGACGTCGTGCCCGATATCATCACGATCGGAAAGCCGGCCGGCAACGGACACCCCGTCGGAGTCGTCATCACGCGGCCGGAAATCCTCGATCACTTCATCGAGCAATCCGCCTTTTTTTCCACCTTCGGCGGCAATAACGTCTCGTGCGCCGCAGGCCTTGCCGTGCTCGACGTGCTGGAGAACGAGGATCTGCTCGCCAACGCAACGGCCATCGGGGCTTACTTCAAGGCAGGCCTGCAGGCGCTTGCGGCCAAGCACGACATCATCGGCATCGTGCGCGGGACCGGTCTTGCGCTCGGTGTCGAGCTGGTCATCGACCGCAACAGCCGCGCGCCGGCTGCGAAGCAGACCAGCCAGCTGATCAATCGGCTGCGCGATGAAGGCGTGCTCGCCGGCAGCGAGGGAATCCACGGCAACATCGTCAAGCTGCGCCCACCGCTCGTGTTTCGCCGCGAGCATGTTGACCAGGCGGTGCTGGCATTTGAGCGCAGCCTCAGTGCTCTTTGATCAGGGCGGGCCGAAAACCCTTCACTGACCCTTGTCCTCGACGACGGTGTTGCCGCCATCGATGACGATCAGCTGGCCCGTCAGGTACGCTGCGCTGGGCGAACACAGATAGGCCACGCAGCTGGCGGGGCTGGCGCTGGCGCACGGCCCGGGACGTAAGATATATTCCTAATACTTGAACTCCCCATATTCGGCTCCCGCGGAGATCTCATGCTCAGCACATCCGACGTCGACAAATCAGGCTACAACGGGCTTACCGAACATACCGAAGGCCTGCCGGCGGATGCGTACTTCGACCCTCGTCAGTATGAAAGGGAATTGCAGCGCATTTGGTACCGCAATTGGGTATATGTAGGCCGATCCGGCGACGTGGCACGCGCTCGAGCGTTCCGAACGTTCGAATTGGGTGACCAAAAGATACTCTTGGTGCGCGACGATCAGGGCACCTTGCAAGGTTTTCACAACACCTGCCGGCATCGCGGTGCGGCCCTGTGCCGTGAGTCCGATGGGCTAATGCGTACCGGCAACATAATCTGTCCGTACCACGCGTGGGTTTACAACTTGCAGGGGGACTTGCTGCGCACGTCCTCCAAGGCTCACGCGAGCGGTTTCGACATGGCTGATTTCCCTCTCTACAAGATCAGGGTCAAGGAATGGAATGGATTCATCTTCGTTGCGCTGGCCGACAAACCGCCGCCTTTTGAAAAGAACTTCGATGTACCGCTGAATCGGCTCGACGCATGGTCCCTCGGAGAGTTGGTCGTCGGCCACGTCTTCCTCAAGACCATTCAGAGCAATTGGAAGATATTCTGGGAAAACTACAACGAGTGCCTGCATTGTCCGAACGTGCATCCGCAATTATCGCAGCTGGTGCCGATCTTCGCTCGCGGGCTGATGGAGGAGCGCGACGATCCCCAGTGGAGCACGAATGCCGCAGACGCCGATCCGAAGTTCAAGGGCGGATTGCGCGCCGGCGCCGCAACCTGGTCCTTGGACGGCAAAACGACCGGAATCCCGTTCCCCGGTCTTTCCGATGCAGATCGAAAGGCCGGCCATGTCTTTATGACGGGTTTGATATCCGTATTTCTGGTGGGTCATGTCGACTATGTTCGCGTGGTGCGCGTGTTGCCCTTGGGGCCCGAACGAACCGAAGTGCGCGTCGAGTATCTGTTTTCGCCGCAGACTCTGGCTGATCCCAAGTTCGACCTGCGCAACGTGGTGGATTTCACCAATCGGGTCATGACCGAAGACGCGCAGGTGTGTGAGCTCAATCAAATGGGACTGCGGGCGGGACCTCATGTACGCGGCGTGGTCATGCCCGAGGAGTATATTATTCGGCAATTCCACGATTGGGTCCGCGCAGAACTGGGGCGCGTTTAGCTTAGCCGCCATGGCCGCAGGGTTTGCGGTTGGCGCCGCTGCCCGCGACGGCCGGCACCGCACAGCGCCTGCAACCGATGTACAGGTACTGAATATCTACAACTGGGCCGACTACGTCGCCTCACCGGACTTCGCGATTCAAGCACCGGCTCGGGCGCGAGACCTGAAGAGCCCGCCCGCTACGAGATGCTGAGTGCAATCTTTCCGATAGCCTCACCGCCTTCGAGATAGTCGTGCGCCGCCGCTGCCTCGTGCAATTGAAAGACACGATCGATGACGACTCGCAGCTTGCCCTCTGCCAGGAGCGCCAAGCCTTGCCGCACGTGCCGCGCCTGCGCGCGCAGCCTCTCCGGCAATCCCCGCCACATCGGCGTCAGCATCATCACGTTGTGGATCGTGAGGTTGGCGTTATAGGCATCGCTCTCGCTGGTATCGCCGGGCGTTCCCGTCAGAGTCACGACGCGGCCGTAAGGAGCCATTGCCTTGAACGTGTTGCGCATGATGTCCCGGCCCACGTTGTCGAACGCCACGTCGAGACCTCGCGCACGAGTCCAGTCCATTGCCGCGGCGACGAAATCTTGATCGCGATAGGAAATAACCAGCTCGGCGCCGAGGTCTTTCGCCAGCGCAGCCTTCCTAGGGCCGCTGACGGTCGTCGCCACTCGAGCGCCGCGCAGCCTGGCCAGCTGCACGCCGATGTGACCCGTTCCGCCGGCGCCGGCATGGATCAATGCGAACTCGCCGGCTTTCACATCGGCCCGATCGTACAGTGATTCCGCGAGCGTAATGAAGACCAGCGGCAGCGCCGCCGCCGTGACGAAATCCACTTGCGCAGGAATGATCGCCAGCAGATCCGCGGGAATGACCGCATATTGCGCATAGGTACCGTATGCCGCGCCTATGCCGCCGTAGCAGAAACAGACACGATCGCCGGGCGTTACGCCGGCGACCTCGGCGCCAACCGCCTCGACTGTTCCGGCGCCGTCATGGCCGAGAATGAATGGGCCGGGCCGTTCGACATAGCCGCCCAACCGCCGGAAAAAAACATCCGCGGGGTTAACGGCCGCTGCGCGCAGCCGCACCAGCACATCGCCGCTGCCCGCCGGCCAAGGCAGCGGTACGTCCTGCGGCTCGAGAACCTCGGATCCTCCCATCCCCGTCGCGACGATCGCTTTCATCTTCAATGACATAAGTTTGCCACCAACCTGGTCAAAATCACGATGCGATGATAGCGGCGGCATCCCGGTGGTTTGTCCCCAACAAAATGCCAATCCTACTGCGTGCGTCGTATTAGCGGCCGCCGCATCCTAGACGACCGCTCGATTACAGCTGACAATAACTGGACGATCGCTCAATTACAATGATGTCCGGTCGATCACCGCACGCAGTGGCGGTGCGGCGGTGAGCGGTACCGGCCGTGGATAGGGAATCGCTGCTAACCCCGCTCGAGCAGTTCGAGCAATTCCAGAAAGCTTTGATCAGCGGTTCTTCCGGAGGTCATCAAGTGAAGGTGCGCTTGACGATAGAACGGTTCGCGGGCTTTCAGAATATCCTTCAGTTCGCGCATGGCTTCACGGCTGCGCGCCATGGGCCGTAGATCGCCTTGGTCGATGACCCTCTGCATGTGCTCTTCCGGCGAGGTGCGAACCCAGATCGCGAGCGAGCGCTCGAGCAACAGCGGCAGCGTCTCCGGATCAGCCGCGAGACCGCCGCCGGTTTCGATGACGGCCGCCGGGTGTTTCGACAGCACCGACTGAAGGCTCTCGCGTTCGAACCGGCGATAACCGGGCTGTCCGTGCAGCTGTAGAATTTCGCCGACTGTCGCGCCGTATTCGCGTTCCACTTCGCGGTCGAGTTCGAAGAACGGCACTCCTCGATGCTTCGCCAGCCGGCGCCCCAGCGTGGTCTTGCCGGCGCCCCGAAGGCCGATCAATGTGATGTAGCGTTTCTTGGCCTCGGAGACGGCGTCGAGACCCAAGTGTTGGGTCAGGACCCGGCGCGCCTTGGCGATATCATCGTCCGACAGCCGCTTCAGCATCTGCACAGCCATGATCCGGTCGATCGCGGGCGGAGGGTCATTGGACAACAGATCATCGGGCGGAAACCCCATGGCCGCCGCGATCCTCCGCAGCACCAAGATGGAAGGATTTCCCTGGCCGCCCTCGAGTTGTGCAAGGAAGCGCAAGGAAACACCCGAATCTGCAGCGAGCGCATTGCGAGTCATGCCGCGTTGAGCGCGCGCATCGCGGATTTTATCGGCTAGGTTATGCAAGTAAGCAACATCTTGCGGATCGGCTCGGCGGGGTTTGGCGCGGCCTCTCGAGGCGCGGCGCGGCGTGGTTGATCTTGGCATGGGTCGGATGAGAACTGTGGCGGTGCGGGGCCTTAAGTTGTCAGCGATTGGCGGAAGGGGAGTGCGTTGGCGGATGGGAGTGCGATGCGCCGGCGGCAACTCCCGAGATAAATTCACGGGCGGCAGCAAGCACGGCTTGCGGCTGATCGCGATGAGGCGAATGGCGGCAGGCCGGCAGGGCCAGCAGTCTCGAGCCGGGAGCCGCGCGGGCGATGCTCGCGATCTGCTCCATCGTTCCGTATTCGTCGTCCTCCCCCTGGATTGCGAGGATGGGACAGCGGATTGACGGGAGCAGGGCCTCGATGTTCCAGCTGCGGAATGCCGGGTCGAGCCAAATCCGGTTCCATCCCCAGAAGGCGGAATCGACTTCCTGGTGATGGCGGCTCAGCCGCGCGCGCAAATCCGTCTGCGTGTAAGCGGCCTTCGCCGCCGCGATGCTGCGCACGGTGAGCTCTTCGACTTTGACATGGGGCGCAAGCGCAATGATTCCCGCAACCTCGCTCTCGGATCTTGCCGCATGGATCAAGGCGATGGAGGCCCCATCGCTGTGGCCGAACAGCACCGGCCGGCGGATTCCCAGCCGCTCGAGAATTGCCGGCAGCCAGATGCGGGCTTCTTCGTGCATGTAGTTGACGCTGCGCGGCGCATGAAGCGGCGAAGAGCCGCCGTAGCCGTGCCGTGAATACACGAGCGTGCGGCAGCCGGTCGCCTGCGCCAGCTGGTCCGGGAAATCTCGCCACATCGACACTGAACCCAGCCCCTCATGCAGCATCACGAGATCGACGCCCTCGGCGGAGGCGGGTCCCGCGAAGCGATATTCGATTCGACGGCCCTCGAAGTTCAGCTGGTCGGTTTGCATGCGTCGCGCAACTTGAACCGTTGAATCTTGCCCGTGGCCGTCTTCGGCAGGTCGGCGACGAATTCGATCCAGCGCGGATACTTGTACGGGGCGAGCCGAGACTTGACGAAAGCCTTCAGTTCCCCCGCCAAGGCTTCCGAGGCCAGGAACCCTCTGCCAAGCACGACGTAGGCGATGGGCTTGACCAGCTGGTCCGAGTCCTCCTTGCCGACCACCGCGGCCTCATGCACGGCCGGATGCGCGATGAGGGCGGATTCAACTTCGATGGGGGAGACATAGATGCCGCCTACTTTAAGCATGTCATCGGCGCGGCCGGCGTACACATAGTCGCCGTTCTCATCGACACGGAATCGGTCGCCGGTCCGGGTCCAAGAGCCGACGAAGGTTGCGCGGCTGCGCGCGTGCTGGTTCCAGTAGAACTTGGCGCTGGTCGACCCGCGCACCAGAAGATCGCCGGTTTCGCCCGCGGCAACGGGATTTCCGGCCTCGTCAACGATCCTTGCCTCGAAGCCCGGCACCGGAAGCCCCAGGGTGCCGTAACGAATTCGATCGGGCCGATTGGATATGAAAATGTGCAGCATCTCGGTGGAGCCGATCCCATCGACGATGTCCACACCGGTGCGCTCGCGCCAGCGCCGCGCAATCTCTTCCGGCAAGGCCTCTCCCGCCGAATTGCACAAGCGCAGCGACAATTCCTGTGCTCGTGGCAGTTGATCGCTCGCCAGCAACGAGGCGTACAGAGTCGGCACACCCGAGAAGACCGTGGGACGATGCAGTCGTAGCCGCGCGATGATCGATGCCGGCGTGGCGCGCTCCGCCATCAGTACGGCCGTCCCGCCCACCGCCAACGGGAAGGTCAGGGAATTGCCGAGGCCGTAAGCGAAGAACAGCTTCGCCGCCGACAGCATCACATCGCTCTCCTTCAATCCGAGCGTGGCCTGGGCATACAGCGCGGCCGTCTCGATGAGGCTCGAGTGCACGTGCACAGTGCCCTTGGGAGCCCCGGTCGAGCCGGACGAGTACAGCCAAAAACAAGGCTCGTCGCGCGAGGTGGGGGCCGGTTCGAAGGACTCCGCCGACGCTGCCAGAACGTCGTTGAACGCGCGCATGCCCGGCGGCGGTGCCGCGGACCCAGTTACCAGAACGTGTTTCAGAAAAGGAGATTGCCCTAGGATGGGCTGGAACTTCGGCAGCAGCGGCTCCGAAATCACCGCCATCTGCGCGCGGCTGTCGTGGAGCATGTACGCATAGTCGGCGGCCGACAGCATCGTGTTGACCGGGATCGGCACGATTCCGGCCTTGATCGCGCCGAGAAAAGCCGTTGGAAAATCGATGCCGTCTTGAATGCAGAGGAGTATTCGCTGCTCCAGTGCCAAACCAAAGCCCTGGAAGGAATTGGCGAAGCGATTGACGCGCGCCGCGAGATCTCCGTAGGTGTATGTGCCGGCGTCGTCGATGTACGCAATCTTGGCTTCGCGGCCTGCTCGAAGGTTGCGATCCAACAGGTCGTGAGCGGCGTTGAAGCGCTCCGGAATTCGCAGCGCCGGCGGGCTCGACGTGGTGTCTATCTCACAGAGATCCATGAAACTCCGTCGTCGTCATTGCTGCCCCGCGATCACCGGCCCCGGCCCAGATGCGCACTATAATGCATCAATCGATCGCTGAGTAGCGCAATATATTCAGCGAAAACTCTCCACTTGACGTTTAGCTTGCCCCGGACAAGAATGCACTATATTGCACTTCACGGGGAATAGCATGTCGGAACCCGCCACGACCATCGTAGAGCCGGCTGCCCCGCCGGTGAACTTCGATCTCCCGTTACCGGCATTGGCGCCTTGACGCCGCGGGCCCCGTCGCGACGCTGACCATGGATGTCAATGAAGAAGCCGGCATTCGTCCCGGCTATCGCCTGAAGCTCAACTCCTATGATCTGGGTGTCGACATCGAGCTGTACGACGCGTTGCAGCGCATCCGATTCGAACACCCCGAGGTGGGAGCGGTCATCCTCACCAGCGGGAAGGAGAGGATATTCTGTTCCGGCGCGAACATCTTCATGCTCGGACTCTCCAGTCACGCCTGGAAGGTGAATTTTTGCAAATTTACCAACGAGACGCGCAACGGAATGGAAGATTCGAGCACCCACTCCGGAATCAGATTCATTGCGGCGTGCAACGGCACCACTGCCGGGGGCGGCTACGAATTGGCGCTTGCCTGCGATGAAATCGTGCTGGTCGACGATCGGTCATCGGCCGTGAGCCTGCCCGAGGTGCCCCTGCTCGGCGTATTGCCCGGCACCGGAGGGCTGACGCGGCTGACCGACAAGCGCCGCGTGCGCCGCGATCTCGCCGACGTATTTTGTACGACGGTCGAAGGGGTGCGCGGGCAGCGGGCGCGGGATTGGGCGCTGGTCGATGCCATCGTCAAGCCGCAGTATTTTCAAGAGTACGTTCAGCGGCGCGCGCTGGCGCTCGCTGGCTTAAGCGAGCGGCCGAAGGCCGCCGCCGGAGTTGCGCTGCCGCCGCTCGATCGGGTCACGGAGCCGCACGGCTTCCACTATCGCTTTGTCGACGTCCGGCTCGACGGTCCAACGCAGCGCGTCGAATTGACCATCTCGGCGCCGGACGCGGACCCGCCGGCGTCCATCGATGCAGCGCTTGCCGCGGGAGCGCAGTGGTGGCCGTTGCAGATGGCGCGAGAGCTCGATGATGCCATCTTGAATCTGCGCACCAACCATCTCGACTACGGTGTCTGGGTGGTCAAGACGCGCGGGGCGGCAGCCCGCGTGCTCGCGACCGATGCCTTTCTGCTCGAGCACCGCAAACACTGGTTCGTTCGCGAAGTCATCGGGCAGTTGCGGCGCACGTTCGCGCGGCTCGACGTCTCGTCGCGCTCGCTGTTTGCCCTGATCGAGACCGACAGCTGTTTCGCGGGGTCGCTCCTCGAGCTCGCGCTCGCGTCGGACCGGATTTACATGCTCAATCAGGATGCCGCGTCGGGCGGCCCCGTGACGATTCTCTCGGAGGCGAATTTCGGCCTGTTTCCGGCGGTGCATGGGCGATCGCGGATCGAGGCGCGCTTCTATGGCGACGCCGAACTCATCACCAAGGTGCGCGCCGCCGTGGGCGCTCGGCTCGAGTGTCCTTCGGCCCAATCCCTCGGACTCGTCACTTCCGGACCCGATGCCCTCGACTGGGACGACGAGGTACGCATCGCGCTCGAAGAGCGGAGCGCGCTGTCGCCCGACGCTTTGACCGGCCTGGAAGCGAACCTGCGTTTCGGTCCGGGCGAGACGCTGGAAACGCGGGTATTCGGCCGCTTGTCGGCATGGCAGAACTGGATTTTCACCCGGCCCAACGCCGTGGGTGACACAGGCGCTTTGAAGGTGTTCGGCACCGGCCGCAAGGCGAAATTCAACCGGGATCGCATCTAGTGTCCTGTCCCAGGACACGAGGAACACGCAAATGAC
>WNFO01000692.1_pt1 | contig 24957 bp, 23 predicted proteins | sample 5400251 | NCBI WGS metagenome assembly WNFO01 (sample SAMN13153354, study PRJNA577476) | soil metagenome | isolation source: 100 cm saprolite under Madrone tree | place: USA:California | collected 2016-06-14
CGGCGGAAGTGAAGGCCGACGAGACAGACATCGTCAACGTGAAGCTGGGCCAAGAGGCTGACGTGACAATCGACGCGGTGCCTGGAAAAATTTTCAAAGGCAAAGTGACAGAGATTGGGTCGCAGGCCGTGCTACGCAGTTCCGGACTCACCACCACGCAGACCACGACAAGCACCCAGGAAGCGAAGGATTTCAAGGTCGTCGTGACGCTGGCGAATCCTCCTGAGAATCTGCGGCCCGGTCTATCCACGACGGCCAAGATCAAGACCGCGGAACGGAAAAATGTCGTGGCCATTCCTATCCAAGCGCTGGCGGTGCGGACGCGCAAGGATTTGGAAGAAGCGGCCAAGAATGCGAAGAGACAGGGGAGTTCAAATGTGACGCTGGCAGCGCCGCCACCTGCAGCCCCTGGGGATCCGAAAAAGGACGAAGTGCAGGGAGTGTTCGTGATCAATGGAAAGAAGGCTTTGTTTCGCCCCGTTGAGACCGGCATTGCAGGCGTCACTGACATCGAGATTACGAACGGTTTGAAGCCTGGTGACGAGATCGTCGTCGGAAGCTACAAGGCACTGCGCACCCTGAAGCCAGAGTCTCAGGTCAAGGTGGACAACAGCGCGCCGAAGAAGCAGGACGATCAGCAGAGCTGACGCGCGGCCAAGGACAAGGGAGATTCGAATGCCTGTCGAGACACCAGCCACAGATTCCTATCGGGAAGACCTGGTCAGCTCCGGCGTAGTGATCAAGACCGAAGCGCTGACCAAGGTCTACGAAATGGGCGCGGAGAAAGTGCACGCCCTGAGTGGGGTGGACGTGGAAATCCGCAAGGGCGAATACGTGGCTATTATGGGGCCATCCGGATCGGGAAAGTCCACGTTGATGAATCTAATCGGCTGCCTGGATTCACCGAGCGCCGGGAAGTACTGGCTTGCGGGGCGGCTGGTGAGCGACCTGGATGATGATGAGCTCGCTTACATCCGGAATAAAGAGATCGGCTTCGTATTTCAGACCTTCAACCTGCTGCCGCGGGCCACGGCGCTCCACAACGTCGAATTGCCGCTGATCTATAACGGTACGCCGTCAGAAGAGCGCATCGAGAAGGCGAAGAAGGCGCTCGAACGCGTGGACCTGATGGACCGAATGAACCACAAGCCGAATGAACTATCCGGGGGCCAGAGGCAACGCGTGGCGATTGCGCGAGCGCTGGTCAATTCCCCGTCAATCGTGCTGGCCGACGAGCCCACCGGAAACCTCGATTCGAAAACAGGCGAAGAAATCATGGCGCTCTTCGCAAACCTGCATGGTCAGGGAAACACGATCATTCTCGTGACGCACGAGCATGACATTGCGCAGCACGCGCACCGCATCATCTTTATTCGCGACGGCAAGATCGCTTCCGACGAGGCAGTCGCCAAAAAGTAAGCGGGCAATTCGGCTCTTTCATTCCGTCAAGAACTGAATAACGTATTCGAGTCGGTGAAAAGAACGCCTGTTTCCCACGGGTGTCTTTGATTGTGGGAATGGCGCGGACGGAGTGGAAAGGAAGATTCGAATGGCGAGTGACACAGGAGCGGGAGCGCAATCGCATAGCAGCGAGGTTCTGAATCTTGCTGCAGACAAAGCGCAAAGGTACGTCCGAGACGTCGCTGAACGAAGAGTGGGTCCTTCCGATGCAGCTGTGGCTGTCCTTGCGGAGCTCAACGAACCTTTTCCTCCCTCGCCAAGAGATCCCTGTGAGGTCATCGCACGGCTCGACCAAATTGGCTCTCCAGCCACAGTAGCCACGACCGGCGGGCGTTACTTCGGCTTCGTGAACGGCGGGATAGTTCCCGCAGCGTTAGCGGCGAATTGGTTGGCGGCGGCGTGGAACCAGAATGCGGCGCTGCGCGTGATGTCTCCCGTCGCGGCGGAACTGGAGGAAGTGGTCCTTCGGTGGGTTTGTGAGGCACTAGGATTACCTCAGGAATGTGCAGGGGGCCTGGTTACCTGCGCCACCATGGCGAATTTCACGGCACTCGTCACGGCACGTCACGCGCTTCTGGCACGCGCGGGGTGGGATGTCACGGCCGATGGAATGTTTGGCGCACCGCCGATCGAGGTGGTCGTCGGCGCGGAGGTGCATGCATCGATCCTGAAGGCGTTGAGTCTGGCGGGATTTGGAAGGAAACGAGTAAGCATCGTGGAAGTAGATGGCCAGGGGCGGATGCGCGCAGATAAATTGCCGCGCCTATCGGAACGGACAATTCTATGCATTCAGGCGGGGAACGTAAATTCGGGAGCGTTCGATCCCGCTGGGGAAATCTGTAGAGCTGCAAAAGAACAGGGCGCGTGGGTGCATGTGGATGGCGCGTTTGGTTTGTGGGCTCGGATTTCGCGCAAGTACGAACATTTGACGCGGGGATTTGAGAAGGCTGATTCGTGGGCCACTGACGCTCATAAATGGCCCAATGTCGGCTATGACAGCGGCTTGGCCATCGTTAGAGATGGCGTTGCGCTGCGGGCTTCGATGGGCATTTCGGCGGCGTACCTCGAACCCGGTTCGCGTCGCGAGCCTATGCATCACACTCCGGAAGCGTCAAGGCGCGCGCGGGGTGTAGAGTTGTGGGCGGCGCTGAAATCGCTCGGGAAGTCCGGACTGTGCTCGCTGATCGAACGGACGTGCGCCCACGCGCAGCGGTTTGCCGCAGGATTTCGGGAAGCCGGCTTCACAGTGCTCAACGACGTGGTAATCAACCAGGTGTTGGTGTCCTTTGGCCGCCCGGAGGTGACACGAGAAGTGATCCGGCGCGTCCAGCAGGAGGGAACCTGCTGGTGCGGGGGCACCGTCTGGCAAGAAAAGACGGCCATGCGGATCAGCGTTTCCTCCTGGGCGACCACGGAGACGGATGTGGAACACAGTCTACGGGCGATTCTGCGTATCGCGAGTGAATGCCCCGCGATTTGACGGCCCTAAGGGAGAGGATTCCTACGGAGCCGGATGTTGGGTGGGTTCCTCCCGCTGCGCCCTACCTTCAGGCCAGGACAAAGAAGAGCCTCAATTTTTGGGCTATCCGCCCATAGGTCTTTTGAACGCGAGGATGATAGAACCAACCGAAAAAAAAGCAGCCTTTATATCCCCGGCCTGAACGAAAAACTACTGGCTGTGCGCCACGTTGGAATTCTTGAGATCGGCAAAAGTCTGCGCCACACTCAGATGTGTGCGCGAGAGGCGGTCGTGCCAAGTGAGTTCGTCTTCGTCCCACATCGCCCAAAGGAAGCCCAGAAAAAAAGTTCCTGCTGACAGCATGTAGCCCGTGCTGCGCAGAAGCATTTGCCTGGACGTGGGTGGTTCGCCAGAAAAGCTGACGACCTGCAAGTCTCGCATCATCATACCCGGAGTCGTGCCGCCGAAGATGGTGAACAGAGCGAAGTATTGCAGATAGACGATGGCAAAGGTCGCAGCGTACACCGCGGCATTCAGTTTGCTCAAGGTAAATTGCCCGCCGAGTGAGCCGAACAGCAGCAGGAATCCACCATAGGCAAACAACAAGCAGCCAAGATCGATAAGCGCCGCAAGGCGTCGATCGTCGATCGATGCCAGGGGATGAAGGCCAGGCTGAGATTTTCTATGTTCTGCAATGAGCTGTGTTCGCGGGGAAGTCTCAGAATCGGGTGGCACGGAGACATCGATCACCATCCGTGATTCTTCGGAAATCCCGGTTTTTGAAGGGCGGCCAATCGCGATGGTAAAGGAAAAATCGTCCGCGACCCGTCCGGGGCGTTCTGCAACTGCAGCAGAAGTGTGCGACGGCCTCTTGCCGAAAGGAGTATCGAAAGAAAAATGAGATTGGGCGGCGTGGGGCTCGAGCCTTCGCCGCCGAGTGCGATAGGCCTCGAGACGCTCGGAGAGTTCACCGTGCCAGGCAGCGTCTTGCTCTACCGGTGGCGAGATGACCAGGCGCTGGTTGAAACGGTCGATCCCGGCTGAACCGGGATGCGCACTCACCGCGAGACTGTCAGTCGCGGAAATGCCCAAGGAGTCATTCCAGGATGAAGGACCGACCGAAAAAGCTGAATCACAAAAATTACAGGCGCGCACGCTTGAAGGCAATACAGCGCCACACTGCAAGCAAGTTTTTGTCACCGGCAAGTTTTGCGCTGCGGACGCTTCCACTCCGGTGAGGAGGGAACGGTCTAAGAATACCATATACCTGAAAATGTCAAGCAGACAAAATAGAGGGATTGTAACGCAAGAGACAGCAGGTCAGGGCAGGATGCCAAGAAACGAGGTTTCAGGCATCCATTTGCTGCGCAAGCATATCCCGGCTGAAGGAGATGCGGCGCTCCAGGGCGACGGCCGCGAAATAGGCGCACTGTCCGCGTTCCGATTCCGTCCAGGCCCGCATGGAAGGAACAAGCCGAGCTACCGTCGAGCGCACGAAATTCAAGAGGCTGAAATAGGCACCGATCGCCTGGACGGAATTGCGGTCTTCCGGGCGCTCCGGACAGAGCTGCAGAAGCTGCATGACGCGTTTGAAATCGTCACCGGAAGCAATCCTCTGGATGCCCGTAACGTCCTTTACCTCGGCCGAGAGAACCTGCTTCGAGGACGCGGCGATCAGCGAGCGGCAATAAGAGATGAAAAACTGCAACAACGCCGCTGCCGAGAAAACGAAAATGACGCCGGCCATCATCGGGGCACCACGGCAAGCCGGGAAGGCACGATACGGGCATCTTCTGGAAGGTGCCAGAAGGTATAAGCCCACGACAACGGGAGGAAGCAGCCGAACAAGGGCGTCAGAAATTCAAAGAAATTGCCGCGGCTTTGATAAAGGTTTTGCAACGCAAAGTTGGCCGCAAACAGGCTGAAATAGACACCCATCGAGAGTACCAGTTGAATCAATCGCGTACGCGTTTCACGCATTTTCATCACGGCGGCCCACAGGATGTAAGTCAGGACGAGACCGACAAAGTAGAGATTCTGGGAAAGCTCCACTACGAAATGTGTCACCAGCTTGGAACTGGACTGCTGAACCACGGCGTAGGAAAACAATGCCGTGCCGGAAAATAGGATTAGGGTCCCGATCCTGATGTACCGCTCGGCTTTCAAATCACTGAAGATGTGAGAATAGAGGCTCATCAAGGCAAAATAAAGGACAATGGTGAGCAGGGCGTCCGAATAATAATAGAAGTAGAGATATTCCTTGGACGTAAAACCATAGTGGCTGAGGATGTTGTAGCGGGCAATGCTGAACACCACGGATGCAGCCATGTACACATTCAGAAGGATATAACGCCGAAGCGCGTCCTTCTTGTAGGCACACACCACCACTGCTGACTCCAGCAGAGTGCACATAAGCCAGACTGCATATTCGTAAGGACCAAGCACGAAACCATCCTTGCCGCGCCCCGGTCCTTCCCGCAAAGATTAGTTCAGCGGGTTACTTCCAAGGCGTCGGCGGTTGCGGCGCTCCACCGTTCTTCCAAGGCGTCGGCGGTTGCGGCGCTCCACCATTCTTCCATGGGGTCGGCGGCTGTGGTGCCCCACCGTTCGCCATGATTATGGAGCTATTACTACCATGAGTGACGACTATCGTCTTCAGACTCATTGCCCCGACCAGTACGAGCATGGCGAGGGAGAGAACCGTTAGTTTGCGTGACATTGTGCCTCCGAGGTAAAGAAACAACCCCGGAAACAGTATATCTTACGTGACCAATGTCAAGCGGTTCAGACGATAAACCTGTTTCCTATCAATACACAGCTACTCATCCCATTCTTTCGATAAGCTTTCGCCTACCTCGGTGTGTGGGACGTGTTCCATCCAGTGCAGGATAGTTTTTGCGACTGTATGGGTCAACGGTACTGAGGTACTAGAATTAATAGGACCAATGGCGCTCGTGAGGCTGGTAGGAAGGCTGCCAGGGATTTCCGTGGGATCCCGATAAGCGCACTTCTCTGCTCTCGGTTCAGTCCGTGTGTCGCGGCTTGCTTCGGCTGCTAGCCAGAACCTTCTCCAGGAGGCCTAGTCCGTCCCGACAAATCCCGACAAATACAGCGCCTTGACACATTCGCGGGCGAATCCGTAGCATAAAGAACTGCGTCCTGCCGGCGTAGCTCAGTGGAAGAGCGAGGGTCTCATAATCCCTAGGCCGTGGGTTCGATTCCCCCCGCCGGCACCATTTATATAATTAACTATAAAGTAATTACATTGACACGCCAATGTCCTCCGCGCGAGGGCCGGGTTCATGCGATTTCTAATTTCTTCCACTGACTGGCGCCCTTGCCGAGCGCAACGAGATACGGCACCGCATCCGGCTCAAGAGCGATAAGAACATTGGTCATCTGCTCCCGCAGCCGGACATCGATCGATTTCGCGCCGTTTACGAAATAGGTGTGTTTTCGCGGTGGACCGTTACGCGTCTAGCTCGGGCTCCGCGCTACTCCACGGGCCTTTATGTTTCACGTCTTGATCTGCAGGGAGTTCACTGCGTCCGGCCCATGCGCCGGAGCAGATCCTGAAACCTCGGATCAGTACGAATAGAATCGAATGCCGGTTCGGTTAGAAGCCACAGAGTCAAATTTTGCGAGTGTTCCTGAAAAGCCTTTTCGAGGCCCTGGAAAGTTCGATTCTGGTCTCCCACGCGGGCGTAGAGCAGGGCAAGAGAGTAGCTATCGGCAGGGCTTTGCTTCGAGTCGGCCTTGAGAAATTCCAGTTGAGCCTGCCAGTAGCCGCGTTCTCCCCCTTTCGTGAATCCACGACGGAGCTTTTCCGCGCGCGCTTTCACAATTTCGGGTTTTTCTCCAAACCCAAGAGCCACCTGCTGCCACTCGTTGCCGGCACTTGCGAAATCACCCTTTCCCTCGTAAGCCTGCTGCAAAAACATGCGAGGTAACGGCGAATTGCGGTCTAATTCCTGTACTTTATGAAGCTGCTCAATGGCTTTATCATATTGTCGGCTGCCAAGGAGCGGAGTTGCGGCAAGTGACCCGAGAACTGGAGAAAGCGGATCGAGACTTTGGGCGGTGTTCATCTCACTGATTGACTCGTCGAACCGACCCGCCTGCGCTAGATAATTCCCATACCATAAATGAACATTCGCGTTCCCGGGAGAGAGGTTGATGGCTCGCTTGAATTCCTCCTCAGCGCCCGGGAAATCCCAGTCATGGACATATTTGACCCAAGCGAGTGCGTTATGAGCTTCGCCCAGGGTCGCATCGATCTCTATCGCATGAAGGGCCGCCGATTTTGCCTTGGCTAGCCCCTCCTGGGAAGAAAGCAATTGATAAGCGGTGGCCCAGCAATAAGTTTCAGCCATTTCCGCATAAGCCAAACCGTACGTTGGATCGGCGTTGATGGCCTCGTTAAAATAGAGGATCGCCTTTTCCAATCCGTCGGGGATCAATCTATTGGCGAAGTACTTCCCCTTCAAAAAGGCTTCGTAGGCTTGCGGTTGAAGCGGACGGTTCGCAGAGAGCTGCGCCTGCAGTTGCGGCGTGAGTTGGACACGAATCTGCTGGGCAATGGTCCGTGCAACTTCGTTCTGCAAGAGGAGCACGTCGCTTAGGTCCCGTTCATAGCTATCTGCCCAGACATGCCTTTCCATGGGGGCCGCTATCAACTGCGCCGTGATGCGGACGCGATTGCCGGAGCGAAGCACGGTGCCCTCGATCACCGCGTCAACCCCTAGTTCCTTGGAAATCTGCCCAATGGGTTTCTGCGTCCCTTTGTATTGCATAACCGAGGTCCGCGATATCACCCGTATCGTCCCAATTTTAGCCAGGTCGGTAATTAATTCATCCGTCATACCTTCCGCGAAGTACTCCTGCTCGGGTTCTCTCGACAAATTTTCTAGCGGGAGCACCGCGAGCGATCCAATCCTTGGGCGTTCCCCAGTGCCGCGCAACCAATCTCGCATCCTTCCTAAATTCAAAGCCACTGCTACCAAAAGCATGGCGACCAGGCTCCACGCGAGTACGGCCACCCATCGTCGCGACATCACCGGCCTGCTGGGGACTTCCTGCTTTGCCAATGCTGCTTTGGCCGAATCCGTATCGCGCTTCAACCTTTTTAAGTCGGCGCGCAGCTCGGCCGCAGTCTGGCAGCGCACCTCGCGGTCCTTCTCAAGCGCCTTGTTGATGATCCGTTCCACTTCCGCGGGTATCGCGGGGCTCCATCGCGAGGGGGGTGTGGGTGCCTGATGCAATATGCCGTCGAAGACCACTGCGGAAGTGCTGCCTGAGAACGGCGGCTGACCCGTGGCCATCTCGTAAAGCACGCATCCCAGCGAAAATACGTCCGTCCTGCTGTCCAGTTCCTCGCCGCGGGCTTGCTCGGGAGACATGTAAGCGACTGTGCCAATCGCCTCTCCCGGACTCGTGAGGTGTTCCTCGAGCAGGCTCTGCGTTGACTCGTTCGCAGTCCCAGCCAACCTGGCGATCTTTCGTTGAGTCCTCTTGGCGAGGCCAAAGTCAAGAATCTTAGCTTGGCCGCGATGGGTGATGAAAATGTTGGATGGCTTGATATCCCGGTGAATGATGCCTTCAATGTGCGCCGCCTCCAATGCGTCCGCAACCTGAATGCCCCATTCCGATAGCAATTCGAGAGGCAGCGGCTTGCCTGCGATTCGCTCTCTCAAAGTCTGGCCTTCGAGCGCTTCCATGGCGATGAAATACTCGCCCTCGAATTCGCCAATGTCGTAAATTGTACAAATGTTGGGATGGTTCAGCGCAGAGGTGGCCCGGGCCTCCCTCCGCAGGCGCTGCAGCGCCGCCGGATCTCGGGCGCCTTCATGCAGAAATTTTAGGGCGACGTTTCTTCCCAGGCGCGAATCTTCGGCGCTGTAGATGACGCCCATGCCGCCACCACCCAGCTTGGCCACCACACGGTAGTGCGAGATCGTTCGGCCCACCAACTGGCGGGGGTCTTCAACGAGCCCGCCGGGTTGATTCTGCTCCTGAGCTAGCTCCCTCGCCATCATCTCTAGCGCGGGAACCTCCATGAACTCCTCCGCCTGCCCCTGGCGAGCAAGGAGTGACGCTACATCGCGACAAAGGGCTTCATCGTCGGCACAAGAGTCCTCAAGGAACGCTTTGCGCCGGCTCTCCTCCAGCGCCAGAGCGGAATGATACAACTGTTCGACACGCCGCCAGCGTTCAGGATTCATCACGTTTCTCACCGCTCATTTCGCGCAAGAGCCATACTTTCGACAGTCTCCAGTCTCGCTGCACCGTTTCGACGGACACGCCCAATACGTGCGCGGTTTCCTCCACGCTTAGCCCTCCAAAAAAGCGCAGTTCCACAACCTGGCTCTTACGCCGGTCGAGGTCCGCCAGCGCGTTTAACGCATCGTCCAAAGCCACGATGTCCGCGTGGGGCTCGCTCCCCGGGAAAAGCTCTTCATCGAACGAAAGGTGGGCCGCGCAGCCTCCTCTCTTTAAATAGCGTCGAGAACGGGCGAAATCCGTAAGGATTCTTCGCATCATCCGCGCGCAAACGGCAAAAAAGTGGTTGCGGCCCTGCCAGCTCACCTCGCGGACCTTCACCAGCCGCATATACACTTCATTAACAAGAGCAGTGGTCTGCAAGGTGTGGCCTGCTTGCTCGCGGACCATGTAACGGTGTGCCGTGCGATGCAGCTCGTCGTAGACCAGCGGAGCCAGCTTTTCGAGTGCGCTTTCGTCCCCAGTGCTCCATGCCTGCAGCAGCTCGGTGACCTCGTGAGTAGGGGGAACAGACATTCAACACTCTGTGCGCCGCGAAATTGTTCGGGATCACCGGGAGGATAGCACACTCATCCCGGCTGACATCGGGATATATCCATTCATTTAAGTCTCACGCCCTTTACAGTTTTTCGTTCTGCTTCTCGCTATATCAGGTAGAAACACGCGCGGCGACTTGCTTCCGGACACCACGCGGCAGAATCGTCGGCTCATCAAAATGGAGGAAAACCACCATGAATTTGGGAAGAGTTATTCAAACCTCGTTTGTTCTCTCGTTCGCGATTTTACTCGTGGCAGTTGTGGGAGAAAGCGGTGGCCGAAGTGCCGCGGCCGTTCCCCGTCATCCGAGGGAGGCCGATCCGCACTGCACACCCGTCGGCGGGTCAATTATTACCAACTTCGGCGCGATTGATCAAAACACTACGATGGGCACAGCGACGGGCGACTTGAGAGGAGCTGTGAGCGGAACTCTTCTGGGGACGCCTCAGCCGGTGGGAAGCACCGTTGTGTTTCACATCCAGCATCACTGGGTCACAGAATCGGGAGACACGCTCTTTTTTGATCCGGCCACCGCTACGACTGTTCCCATCTCCCAAACTTTGTTTGCCGTCGTGACCTATCCCATACATCTAACCGGAGGGACGGGCAGATTCGCTGGAGCGTCTGGAGATATGACTGCCATCGGCGAGGTGGATTTGATCAAAGGAACGGCGTTCCGGTATAGCGGGCGGGTTTGCTTCGCCGACCGCGACTAACCCTGAGTCACACTGCGCGGACCACCGAAGTGCCGTCGGGCCTCGGGCGCCGAATTTCATTCTGTCCTGAGGCCCGCCAGTTGTCCAATCCTACGGTGAGATCAGCTTATCTCATCTGATGGTCCGACAGTTGCCGTGCAGGCTCGCCGCCATTTGCCGAACCCCTCCTTCTCTACTGCTCGGGAATGGGAGTCGTGTAGCCTAAATTTCGTTTGGCAAATGAAGAATCCCGTGTTCCAGATACGTTCCAGTTGGGCGCAATTTCTGCTGCGACAGCGTTTTCTGCTTCTCGATTTTTCAATAACCTACGTGTTTTCAATGCGCATGAATATTCCGATTCCCCCCGCCGGCACCATTCCTTCGCCTTGATTTGAAAGGAATTACACGCGAGCGCTTTTTCCTGTACCCGGGCGCGTAACTTTCGTTGTGGTTCAGGAGTCTCCCAAGTACGTCGAACATCGGCCTCCAACTGCTCGCAGTTACAATAGGTCGCCAATCGCTGACATCGACGAGGAGGCGATCAAGCGACTTCTCTATCCACTACGGCAGAGCGCTTTTTTCGCCACCATGATCAGCACCAGAACAGCGACAACCACCCCGATAAGGCTGCCCGAAATAAAACCTCCAAGGAAACTGCTCATACGCTACCCTCGTGCCTATCGTGCCAAAATGGCCCCGCTGGATTCCCAGGTAGTATGCTCAAGGCGCATCCTGAACGCTAAACTGCTCGAAAAGACATTGAGAGGGTAGAGCGGGAATCGCTCTGCGTGGGTCTGCCGGTCGGAGCCGAGGAGCACAAGCATGATTGATCGCGCGGAAGCGTCTAGCATTCTGCGTGAGTCTACGGTCACCGTATTCGTCAACTCCGTGGCCGGCGGAGGCCGGGCACGCTCTTGTCTGCCACAGATCCAGAAACTATTCGAAGCGTTCCGCATTGATGCGCAAATTGTGATGACGAACAGCACGGCGGAACTCGAGTCGTCCGCGAAAAATGCCATATCGCAAGGAAGGCGTGCGCTGTTTGCGATGGGTGGAGATGGAACGTTTCAGGCGCTAGCGAACGCGGCAGTCGGGGCCGAGGTGCTCTTGGGTGTTCTCCCTATCGGAGGAGGAAATGATTTCGCCGCGGCGCTGGCCTTGCCGGATGATCCCGTCAAAGCGGCTGAAGCGATCCTGCGGGGCAAGCCACGCTTTGTGGATCTTGTGAGAGTGCGCACCGCCGAAGGGCGAGCGCGATTTTATGCAGGTGGGGGAGGTGTTGGACTTGACGCCGAGGCAGCGCGCTACGCGAATGGTCCGTACCGTTGGCTCCCCGGTCGATGGCGTTACATCGCGTCAGCACTACGAGCGCTGGTGAGCTACGTGCCCCTCGAAGTCCGCATCGACTTTCCGGAGGGCGATGTCATCTCCTGGGAAGCGAAAGCGCTGCTGGCAGCGGTGTTGAATTCTCCGACCTATGGTGCCGGTTTGAGACTGGCTCCCGGCGCGACCCTCGACGACGGGTCGCTCCACGTGGTCCTGATCGAAGATATCGGTACGCTCGGAGTGTTGCGACTACTGCCGCGACTGATGGGCAGTGGTGAACTTCGAACTTCACGCGTGAAACGCTGGCGCGCCCAACACGTGCGGCTCACCACCGACCGGCCTTGCATGTTCCACGGCGACGGAGAGATTCTGGGGCCAACGCCCGTGGAAATCGAAGTGGTCCCCAGGGCCGTGCAGGTCTGGGCTCCCGTACGGCCATAGGGCATGCGCTCATGGCAGGCGGCGCCGAGCAACCGCGTATTTCTTGTGAAAGACTTTGCGACTAGTGTCCGGCCTGGATTCCCTTCACTGGACATTAGCCGAACGTGAGGCGAGCGGCCCGCTCGCCGCCACCGGTCCGTGCCGTCGCTCTACCTGAAGAAACTCGGCTGGGACGATTTGGGGAGCAACTACACAACAGAGGAAACTGCGAGAGCTTACTGAATCAGATCTAATACCAGGCCGGTGTAACGCCGCTGGAAACCCGCGAACTCGCCAAAGATGGGAGACGTGACGTTGTTATATACGTCGTGTGGGTTTTGACGATTCGTGATGTCGGTCGAATATACGCCCAGACGAACCTTGTGATTCTTGGAACGCTCCGTGCGCGGTATGTGAACGGCAAACTCCCGGTAAAGCCTGACGTCAAGTGAGAAGTAAATGGGGAAGCGCTGGTCATCGGGCACACCGACATAGTTCTGCAGAACGTCTACGTTTGAAAATGGCAATCCCGAATGCGTGTCAGCTACGGGGCTGATAACCATTTTCCAGGGGAGACGGAAGAATCCCGAGGCTACCATGCGATTGGGAACGTCCGAGGACAGGATACCCGCAGCGTTCGGTCGAATTACTGGAACCTGGAAGGGGACAAGAGTATCCGAGAGCGAGTTGAGGTCGCCGCGTCCCCGGCTCCAGGTGTAGGACAGGCTCATATCGGCGCGTTCGCCAAGGCGATAGTGAGCGGTGATGTCAGCCTGGCGATACTCTGAGACTGCCGAGTTCTTGAGAGCCAGCAATCCGCCTCCTCCGGCGGCTTGGAGGACCGGATCCAGAAAAAAGAGATCCACGGTGTGGCTGTCAAGATAGCTAGCCCGGAGATTAAGATTCCTGCGCACTTGCTGTTCAAGCACGACATTCCAGCTAAACGTGCGAGGGCTTGATCCAGGGTCGCGCGGCACGCCAGGCGCACTGGGGGGCGCGCCCGAAAGAAGATAGGAATTTACTAGAACGACGGGCTGACCGATCAGCGCGCCGGAGGAATCCAAGAAGCTGAGTACCCGCGCCTGATTGCTGGTGAAATCGGCCGCCAGCAACGGCACATGGCCGTAGACCTCGGCGGCTCCGGCACGAATTACGGTCTTTCCTTCATTCAGCGAATAGGCCGCGCCGATGCGTGGCGCGAAGGCGGCATCGCGACCGATGGATTGAGTCGTCAAACGTGCCCCGAAGCTGAGCGTCAAATGGCTGTTCAGAATCCAGTGATCCTGGATAAACTCCGCGACCTCCGCATCCGATGCGCTCAACAGGCCCGCGCCTTGAAAGTCGATCCGTTCGGCAACCGAGCCATCCTGCCTCAACAGCTCGAGCGGATGGGAGATGCTGCTACCGTCATAGGCACGATACAGGATATCCGTGCCCAACCTCACTTCATGGTTACCGTGCCACGACTTCGACGAGAGCTGATACGCGGGCAATACTTCCCATTGGTTGGCTTTCCGATTCCAACTATTGAAGTAATTGCCGCCCCACCCTGCGGGTGAGATTTCCATGTCGGCGGGTCCCTGCCCGTGGGCATTACTGTCGAAGCGGGTGTAGCGAACCACGGTGTTCAGCAACGCTCCTGAGCCGAACTGATAGGAATCGGAGAAGCCGATGGATACTCCGCTTCGGCCATAGTTCGTGGAGGCGGTTTGCGGGATCAGTGCATTGATATTGGCGAAGTCGAGTTCCATGGGGAAAACATTGGCGTTGAAGTTCAGCACGTGTCGAGGGGAAAGTATCACCTGAAGGTTCGTGAAGGACGAGACGCTTCTCGTCTTGATCTCATTCTCGGGAAACGACAACCCGCGCACAGGCTGTCTTCGCAATTCGTAGGTCACCTCTTCGGTGAAATTCATCTTGTTTTTGATGAGCGGGCCTTCGAACTCAAATCGTGGCGTCCAGTTGGCCAGCCCCACGAGGTGATCGTTCTTTCCCCGGAATGCCGGGATGAAATCGCGCAGCTTGTAATCCCATGCGCCCGATGGAGGCTTCGTTTCGATCGTGGTCAGACCCCCGGTAAAACCTCCGTACGCAGAACTCTCGGGCGAACTGTAAACCGTCATGGATTGAATGATGTCGACAGGAATGGGAATCGAAAAGCTTCCCGAGACGGGATCCACGTTTTCCGCCGAGTCCACCACGAGCATCCCCTGGCTCTCAGCCTGGCCCTTGAACGTCAGCTTGCCTGTGGAGGTCCGAATGACACCCGGAATCAAGGACAAAGCCTCAGTAAATTTCTGGGTGGGCAAAGGCAGGCTCTCCAATTGCTCGGTGTTAACCGTGGCCGTTATGGCTACATTCTGGGTGGCAATTTCAGGGGCCTGTCCTTGAACTTCGACTTGCTGATTGACGGAACTAATCTGCAGAACGAGGTCTTTGACAAGCGCCTGGTCCGCACCGAGGGTTATCTTGGCGGACCAGGGCTTAAAGCCATCGGCACTCGCTTCCAGGGTATAGGTTCCGGTGTCCAGAGCAGTGAACTCGTAGCGGCCGTCCGCATCGCTAACCGTCGATCGGGGTACCGCTCCCACCGACGGACCGGTCAACTTCACGGTGACTCCGCTAAGATTATTGGTAGCTCCTTCCCCGGAGACTACCGTGATCCCAGTAAGGGAGCCCCTGGGAACGCTTGAACCTGCGCTCTGTGGCTGTCGAGCGAAAGTCGGATAGGCGAGCAGCAGCAGCGCGATGGAAATCGCGCGGCAAGCGGGAAACACAACTCTTCGAGCCGTTTTCATAGTGGTTGCGTGCATTCTCCGAAGACGTTTTCCGACGAAAACTAACTTCCACCCTCGACCGATGATTCGACGCCCAAAGCACTCCGGAGTTGGGTTATAGTCTTGCGGCTGGGCCCGAAATACCTACGAGTGCGCCAACACTGCTAGAAAGGCTCTTAGGAACAGTAAGCCGCGCTGTACTACGGCGTATTCTTATGAAACACTTTGCGGCGAATATCCGGCCAGAATTCCTTCAATTCGTTGTTCATACCGTCATACAGAATCAAAAAGGCAAAAGTGGAGGCGTTTCGCGAGGCGGTGCGATCCTCCGGAACATGGTAGGCATTGGAGAGTGCTGCGGCCACCGCATTGCCAGTCGATTCCGAGAAATTGAAACGCTCGTGTCCTGAATCCGTCCTAACAACAAAGAGCCGGTTGATAGCATGGTAGGCGCGGTGAGCAAAGCGCCCTTTTCCCAACTGGTAGTACCGCGGATCTTCATGTAGCAAGCTGGGGAAGATTGCTGTCGTCATATAGGTGCCGATGCTGTTATCGGCGAAGGACGCGCCATAACGTTTTCCGTAGGCGTCCCATCCTTGTCCCCACTCTTTTGGACTATTCTTTGCTTGCGCGATTCCCGAAAGGATGATGTTGAAGGGATAAGCCCCCCAATCAAAAACGCCCGCGGTTGCTAATCTGAACTTCTGGCCGGCGGTGAGCGGCGGAAGATTCTGGGTGTTTTCGACCGTCCCGTAGTTCGGCAGGACCTCGAAAATACGATCATTGATAGTTCCGGTTTCTTTCTCGAGCTTGCTCTTCCCAACCGTCTCGCCGGGTTTGTCTTTATCCTCCTTCCTCTCTTTCGTACTTCTTTTTTGGGGATCCGGAGCGGGCTGCTGGCCCTCTTGCCGTCGTGCCAGGGCAGGCGAAACGACAATCAATAGTCCCACGAGAAGTGAAAGCACGATGTGACCCTGCATTTCATTTTGTCTGACCATAGATAACTCTAATTGTCTCCCGGCACCGTGCATTTCAGTACCAAAAGGGACGACCTCGTTTCCACAATGCTTGGTCCCAATTAGATTCGCTGCATGAAGAAAGGGTTTTTCCCGCAGGACACCCGGCAGGGGGGGATTTGGCCCCGCGTCGCTCGTGGCTTCAGCAAAACGGCGCGCATTTACGGGCAGTTCCCTAGACCTAGCTCGCTGGCGGACGGAAAACGAGAGTCAGCTCTTTTTCTTCTCGATTTTGAGATTCAGAACGATGTCCTTGCGACTGTCGAAGCTGGAGACCGTGCGGGTGGGGGATTTGGCGCCTTCTTTTTCCGCATGCAATTCGTAATCGGCATTAGGATCTAAGCCGCTAAAACGGTAGTTTCCGTTGTCATCGGTGTAACTGCTGCGGACGGAATTGGTGCGTACGTTTTTCAGAAAAACTACGCTGCCGGAAAGAGGGCTATCGGACTTGTCCGCCACCACGCCGCGCACCGTGCGGAGCTGAGCTTCACGCTTCTTGTCCTGAGCCCCACCAACGGCGGCCAAGAGCGAGAGAAGCACCGCTAGACCGCAAATACGTCGCCGCACGTTCATCCCTGGTCTCCTGCAGTCGGCTGCATTCGGAACACCATGCTTTCCTCGTTCCCGCTGGTTTTGGCATCGATGGCGCGGGTCTGCTCCGCGAAACCCTTTACGCGAACCACCAGCTCATAATCTGAGCCCTGCGGCACACGGATTGCAAATTCACCGCGCGAATTCGTGTAGCTCTCCCAACGGAATTTCTTCTCTCCGGCCCGCCGGATGCGGAGTTGCACGCCCGGAAACGAAAGGGCTTTGTCCGTAAAGACGGTTCCGCGAATCAAAAAATCACTTGCGTGGCTGTATTTTTTCTTGGCCGGTTTACCCGGCGTAACCGCAGGGGCTTGCGGAGTGGCGGCGGAACTAGGCGGCGGTGGCACCGGCGCCTGGACCTGTCCAAAGGCCGCGCCCAAGGAAGCTACCAGCCCAGCCGTCGAGAGAATTGCTATCCATCGCGCGAGGTGCACTTTTCTGCTCCTTACAGACTTAGATGGCGGTACCAGCACAGCAGGATGCCAGCCGGTGTGGGGCGTACCTGTTACTCCTCGTCTTCTTCTTCGTCGTCGTCATCATCATCGTCGATGAGGTCGCCATTTTCACCGGTCTTGCTTTCGTCTTCCTCGTCGTCCTCTTCGTCCGAATCATCGGCGATGAGGTTTAGGTGGACGGGATGCGTCTGCGAGACCTCGAGTTCAGATTCACACTCGGGGCAACTCAGGATCTCGCCTTCTTCGACTTCGTCTTCGTCGACATCGATTTCGGCGGAACATTCAGGGCAACGGATCACGGCTCCACCCTCCGTACAATTGTTTGCAAAGTGGGGGTACGAGGACCGTGCCCACCACCGTGCAGCGTATTATATACCGCGGGGTATGAAGTCAACTCCCGCGCTTGATGGCACTGCTTTGAATGCCATTGCATTGATGGGCAGAAAGATGTTGCCAATGAGTTCTTCCAGAGAATACCCCGAACGGCCAGTGGTTGGCATCGGGGGCGTGATTATTGATCAGGGCCGCACGCTGCTGATCCGCCGCGGCAGCGAGCCGTTGCTTGGTGAATGGTCAATCCCGGGTGGCACACTGGAGATCGGCGAGAGTCTGGAGGAAGGTGTCGCTCGCGAATTGCTGGAAGAAACCGGAATCGAAGTTCGCGTTCTCGAGCTGATCGAAGTGTTCGATCGGATTTACCTGCAGGATGGGTCAACCGGCGGAGCGGATAAAGGAAGGCCGCGATTTCACTTTGTCATTGCGGACTATCTTTGCGAACGACTCGGTGGCGAACCCCGCGCGGGAAGCGATGTAACTGAGGTCGCATTCGCGCGCGAAGAGGAACTCGCCCGATTTCATCTCACGGAGACCGCCACACGCGTCCTGAAGAAAGCGTTCGCGATGGCCCACGCGCGGCAGTCCGCAAGATGAAGGAGACCACCCACGATCAGGGAGCTTTGGCGATTTCGATGTTTCCGTTGGAATCAGTGAGCTGCAGCTGGCAGCCGCCCGAACCGATGGTGCCGTTTAGGGTATCGCCCCCGATGCTGCCCGTTGAAGTGACCGGCAATTGGGAAGAAATCCGGCCGAATGAAGTCCTGGCCGTGAGGTTGTAGCCCAACCCCTCGGGAATGCTCACGCGGATGGATGAGAACGATGTTTTGAGGGAAATGTCGCGGCAACTGCTGGCCGGACGCATGGCCGTCACCGAGATCGCTCCGTTCTGATTGTCCACGGTGATTCGCCCACCGATCGATTCCAAGGTGACGCCAGCAAAAGAGGTATTCACGCCGGTGTCGCCCTTTACGTTTCTTGCGGTGACAGAACCATTGCTGTTTTCCACCGTCAGATTGCCGCTGATGCGTTCCGTCGAGACCCTTCCGAAACTGGTCTTGGCAAAAGTATCTCCGCCGATGTCGGTGAGCGTGATGTCCCCGTTTCCCGTGATGGCGCGAATTCCTTTCGGGACGTTTGAGGCTTCGATGGCGCCAAAGGAGGACTTCAACGTGACGCTTCCGCGCACGTCGTGCACCGTGATTCTTCCGTTGGAAGTTTCCGCCTGCAGAGTGCCACTGATGGTATCCAACTCAATGTTGCCGAAGGAATCGCGAATGGTCACGGAGCCGCCCGTCGCCGAGCTACCCTTGACCCGGCCATTGTTGGTGGTGCAATTCACGCGGCCACGAACATCGGCAAAGATGACGTTGCCGAAACTATTGGTAATGTCGGCAGCACCGCCGACACCCAAAATCTCTACGTTTCCGTTGTTGTCGCGGACCGAAAGATCACCACGGATATTCCGTGCGTCGACGCTGCCGAACGAAGTTGTGATGTTTGCGGAGGCCGCATCCGTCAAGATAACTGCGCCATTGCCGCCCGTAATGGTTGCCGCGCCCTGAATACTTCGTGCGGTGATGCTGCCGAAACGATTGCGTACCTCGAGAGTGCCCTTTACGTCCGACACTTGCACGGAGCCGTTGTTGTCGCTCACGGAGACATTTCCCGTGGCCCCGGTAAGCTCGATGCTGCCAAAAGCATTGTTCCACCGGCCGGCGCCGCCGTCCCGGACGGTGAGCGTGCCGTAGCCGTTCTCGACATCCGCAGCTCCGTGAAGGCCTGCCACTTCAACACTCCCGAAACTGTTTCGCACGGTGATCGGCGCGTCGGAGGGCATGGCAATGTCATAACTGACGGACCACGAAGAGTTCTTGCTAGCGTGAAACCATTTCTTCTCTTCTTCGGGATAGATGGTCTTGATGCGGACTCCTTCGCCAGTCTGCTGTACTTCAATCTTGATTTTTTGCGCGAAGGATTCCGCTTCCTCGTGCGAACTCGCCTGCGCCCGGATGGTGGCAGAAATCTTGACCTCGCGGCCGGCCTCACCGTGGAGCCTGACGCTACCGAACTTGTGCTCGACGCGCACGGACTGGCCCACCCCGAGGGTCACCGTTTGCTGAAAATCTCTCGACACTTGTTCCTGCGCGGAATTTGCGGCGGGCGCGGGCTTGGCCGTGAAAAGCAGCATCACAGAGAGCAGTCCCGCCAGCGCGGCAAGCCGCAACGGCTCTCTTCGGAAAATGGATGGAATACGAATCATTATCGTTTAGTCTCCAAAACTTCCTCCAGCGCGTGCTGCTTTTCCTGATACATGGCGAGCAACTGGTAGCGCAGTTGCGCATTCGATGGATTCATTCCCGCTTGCGCGCGCAGCTCAGCGATGGCGCTATCCAAAACAAGTAATTTCTCGTGATAGTTGGCGAGCAGCGGAGTCGCCGGACTTTCAAGTTGCGGCTTGGCCTCGGCCGCGAGCTTGTCAATCGACCGCTGGTAAGCCGTTTCCGCGCTTTCCACCTCTTTGAGGGCCTTGCTCTTTAGAAGTGATTGATCCCCGGTACCGCGCCCGTCGACTGGAGGGCGAAGATAGATCCAGGCCGCGGAGAGCGTCAGAATCAGAACCAACGCGCCGGCCAGGGCCGCTGGCCATGCAGGCGAAAGGCTTGGCAGGAACGAGAACCAACCCTTGCGCTCGGCGCGCCGCGGATTTCGCGCCGCCTCTTCGGCCAGTGCGCGTTCGATCCGCGGCCAGAACGAAGGGCTGTCCGAGTAGTCGCGCAATTCCCCCGCCGCCACGCTCAGCGATTTCCAGGCACGAACCTCCTCCGCGCAGAGCGGGCAGGTGGCCGCGTGTGCTTCCAGCGCCGCCCATTCGGCGAGCGTGCCATCTTCGAAAATCCGATCGCGATCGTTACAGGTAACCTGCATGATTTTCACCGTGTCTCTGCGGCGCTGCCCCGCGGAGGCTCAAGCATCAGGCGGAGATTCTTCTTCGCCTGAAAAAGTGTGTTCTTCGAGGCCGTCTCGGTCATTTCGAGCATCCCGGCGATTTCCGCATGGCGGAATCCTTCGACCTCGTACAGGAGAAAAACATCGCGCTGGTGTTGGGTGAGCTTGGCGAGAGCGCGCTCCAGCGCCATGCGTAGAGAGGGATGCGCTCCAGGTGCACGGGGCTCAGGCCGCGGGGTCTCCTCGGAATCGTCGTTGGCGACTTCCTTTTTGCGCCGCCGACTGCGCCGCGCGTCGTAACAGGTGTTGATCAGGATGCGGTAAGTCCAAGTGACGAAACTGGATTGGCCGCGAAAGCTGGCGATGCTGCGCTGCACTTTCAAGAAGGTCTCCTGCACGGCGTCTTCGGCGTCGCTGGGGTTGCCAAGGACATTTCGCGCCAGGTTCTTCATGCGCGCGCCATGCAAGGTGTAGAGACGGTCGTAGGCGCGCAGATCGCCGGATCGGCACGCCGCAGCCAGTGCGGCATCCTCGCTTCTGGCATCCCCGACGGCCGGACTGGGGCCGCCAGCAAAGTGCTCGGAAGGTTCCACTCGCGTCCCCCGTTCGCGCGGCAAGGAAGAGATTCTAGCCTTCCAAGGCAGCGCCAGTCCCATAGTTCCCATGCCTGGCTCCTGGGATATAGACGACCGCGCAGGATGAAATGTCAGGGTTGCGCTAGGGATGCGGGCTGCAACCGCAACCTGCTTATTGTGAGTAGCTTAGGAACTCCTCCGGGCTGGGCCGGTCGGGTGCGTGACGTGGCGATGTTACGGCCGAGGTCAAAAGCTGACCTGACACTAGCGAATCCCCCTCGTTCACCAGGGGAGGATGTCCATCAAACTAACCCGCGATGGCATCCGGTAGCGCACCACGGGTGCGTTCGCGTCGGCTGAATTCCTTCACAGCCGCATCCAGATCGGCGGCCGTAAAGTCCGGCCAGCGTTTTTGCAGAAACACGAACTCCGCGAAGGCGCATTCCCACAGGAGAAAATCGGAGAGCCGCTGTTCGCCGCCGGTACGAATCAACAAATCGACTTCCGTCGAACCCCCGCGATGGACTTCGGCAAGCACGGTGCTAAAAGACTGGGGCGAAAGCTCGGTGACTTTGTAAAAGCGGCAGGCCGCGTGATAGATGGCCTCGCGGGCGGAATAATCCACCGCTAGCCGAAGGTGCAACCGCGGGCCCTTGGCCGTGGCGGCTTCGGAATCCGCGATGGCCTGGCGGAGCGCGGCGGGCAAGCGATCCCGGCGCCCGATGATGCTCAGCCGCACACCTTCGTCGATGCAGTGGTTCGTCTCTGTAAGAAGGTACTCCTGAAGCAGACGCAAGATACCCTGGACTTCGGCAGCGGGACGCTGCCAATTCGCGGAAGAAAGCGCGAAAAGCGTCAGTGTATGAATGCCCATGCGGGGCGCAGCCTGGACCACGCGGCGGGCCGACTCCGCTCCCGCGCGATGACCTGCGGAGCGCGGCAAACCTCGCGAAGTGGCCCACCGGCCATTGCCGTCCGAGATGATGGCGACGTGCAGCCGCGGGGCCTGGGCGATGGCCGGCGGCAGTGTGGGAAGTTGCCGTACCGTCAGATGATGCATAAGCATGTTCCTTCTCCGCCGCGGGGAAGTGTTGTAAACTACTCTGCGATATAAAGTGCAAACCTAAATTTTTTTGCCGCTCAGCCTTCGCGCGTCGCGCGGATTAGCGCTTCCATGTGATTCAGGTAGCGCTCCAGTGCCCGCCGCCCCGCCGGTGCCAGGCGATATTCCGTTTTCGGTAGGCGCCCGTCGAAAGATTTGGTGCACACAATGTAAGCGGCTTCTTCCAGTTTGCGCGCGTGAACGCTCAGGTTGCCGTCGGTGGTTTTCAGCAGCGCTTTCAGCTCGTTGAAAGTCAGCGAGCGGTTAACCGCCAGCGCGCTGACGATACCCAGGCGAATGCGTTCGTGAATCAGCCGGTCCAGATCCGCCGGCACGGTCTCCCGCGTCGGATTGCGGATGGCTTCCAGTGACACTCCGCGCTCGCGAGACCGCTGCAGGCGTTCTTGATGCGCTGTAGACGACTTAGCCATGCGCTTTCCTGCTAGCCTCCAAAGTGCCGGGCGATCCACCAGCCGAAGCCGATCTGCACCACCCCAAAGCCTGCAGCCATGAACGCATCTCCCCAAACTGGGGGGGCGAAGAGTGCCGCGGCGCCCAGCAACATCAGGCACAGGCCCATCACCGGCACCACGCGAACGGAAAACGCCCCTCCGGTCACGATGGCGGTGCCATACAACAAGAGCCAAACACCCGGCAAAGCGGCAAGGAAGTCGGCGTGATAAAGAGCGAAAGTCAAGAGCCCGCCAACGACAATGGGCGGTGCAAAACTAAGAACGAATTTGCGGCCAGGCCCGGAGAAAAGCGCGGAGTTGGCACGGTGCGCTTTGGTGGCCGCCGCGGGCGCGGCAATGGCCACGGCGACGAAGGCTTCGATCAGCCAGACTGCCAGCCAAGCGCGAGGCGTGGTCTGCCGGGAGGCCGCCAATGCGGCCATCAGCGCGGTGACCCCCATGGCCACCCCGCCCCAACCGGGCACAGCGGTAAATTCGGCAGCGCGCTCCATGGTTTCGCGGATGTAGCGGAGATGATCGGCGGCGCGAGCGTCGATGGGGATGGGCTCGCGTGGCGGAGAGTGCAAAGGACCGGCGGTCGCCATGCAAGCAGTCTAGCACACCGATTGCCGTTGTCAAGTACTTTACCATGCAAAGTGAAGGCCTCACAAATCAGGCTTTCCGCGGGTAACGTCCTACCAGCGAATTCCACCGGATCGTGAATATGTCCATGAACATCTGCATGCTGTCGTGCAGCATGCTTACTTTCGTGGCCGGTGAATGCCCCCAGCGCACGGGAATTTCAACCGCACGCAAGCCATGGCGCCGCGCCAGATACAGCAACTCCGGATCGAACCCGAAACCCTCAATGGTCTGCTGTTCGAAGATGATGCCGCAGTGCTCGCGCCGGAAGGCCTTGAAACCACACTGGGTATCGACGAATGGCAGCCACAAAATGCTGCGCACAATCTTGTTGAAAATGATTCCGGCGAATTCGCGGAAAGGAGACTCGTGCACGGTGATCAGGCTGCGGTCCATGGCCCGAGAGCCAATGGCCAAGTCATTGGTCTCCAAACCATCAATGAGCTTGCTGGCTTCCTCAATCGGCGCAGAGAGGTCCGCGTCCGTAAAAAGCGCGATGCGGCCGCGCGCTTCCTGCATGCCGTGGCGCACGCTGTAACCCTTACCTCGGTTGACACCGTTGGAAATCACGCGCAGCGTCAGAATCTTGCTGCGATAGGATTCCGCCACCGCCGCCGTGCCATCCTGCGAGCCGTCGTCCACCACCAGGACTTCCGCCTCACGCGCATAGGTCGAAAGGTAGGCCGCAATCCGCTCCAGAGTGGCCGGGAGGCGCAATTCCTCATTGTACGAGGGAATGATTATGGAGAGATCGGGGACCGCAGAGCCCATCGTTAGGAAGGTTCCTGCCAGCCATGGTAGCCGACCAGGGGCACAAATCGGCAGCCTTCCAGCATCTTGGCGGGGAAGGCATCACCACGTTTTTCGATGAGCCGCAATTCCTGATGTTCGGCATCCCCCACCGGGAGAATCATGCGGCCGCCTTCGGCTAGCTGGGCAAGCAGCGGCTGCGGAACCCGAGGAGCGGCCGCGGCAACCAGGATGGCGTCGAAAGGAGCGAGTTCCGGCAGACCTAGTGTGCCGTCGCCGCAGTGAACATGTGCGTTGGGGGAGCCCAGCCGAGCAAGCGTGGCGGAAGCAGTGGCCGCAAGCTCTGGCCGCCGCTCGATGGTAAAAACTTCCTTGACCAAACGTGAGAGCACGGCAGCCTGATAGCCACACCCCGTGCCAATTTCCAGAACCCGGTCCCCGGGTTGCAAGTGCAACGCGGCGGTCATGGCTGCGACCATATAAGGCTGCGAAATGGTTTGACCGCCGCCGATGGGCAAGGGGAGGTCATCATAGGCGTGCGATCGCAGCTCCGGCGGTACGAATTCGTGCCGCGGCACTGCCGTCATCGCTGCCAGCACGGCGGCATCACTGATGCCGCGCCGGCGCAACTGTTTTTCGATCATTTCCGCACACTGGGGTGCGTAGTTTTTGTTCTCAAGCATGGGTTACCGCCGCGGCATGCTTTTCCCATGCGCCCGTTTTCAGGATCTCTTCCATTTGCGAGAGGGCCAAGTCGCATTCATCCTCTCGATTGTAGAAGTGTGGCGAGAGGCGCACGCCGGCTTTGGGACGGTAGTCGACGAGGATGTCCCGGGCGAGGAGTTCCCGGCAAACTTCGTAGGCATGCGGGCATTCGACCGAAACCGTCCCCGCGCGCTCCGCTGGGTTTTCCGGAGTGTTCACGTGCCAGCCGCGCGTTCGAGCGCTTTCCATCAAGCGCGCGGTCATGCGCATGGACTTCTCGCGGATAGCGGCGATGCCAATTTTGTTGAGAATGTCCAGGCCGGGCTGGCACGCGTAAAGTGCGGGAATGTGCGGGGTGCCGTTCAGATAGCGGAACGAGTCGTCGCGCGCATCGATGGTGCCGGTTTCGAAAGCAAACGGGCGGCGGTGCGCG
>WNFO01000696.1_pt1 | contig 24906 bp, 19 predicted proteins | sample 5400251 | NCBI WGS metagenome assembly WNFO01 (sample SAMN13153354, study PRJNA577476) | soil metagenome | isolation source: 100 cm saprolite under Madrone tree | place: USA:California | collected 2016-06-14
GATTGAGCGTAGTGGGGTCGGGCGGAACCATGGAAAGCATGGGCTTCACGAAGCGGCACATAGGCGTCATCATTTTGGAGAACTCGTCGTAGGCTTCGGCGTCGAGGCGGGAGTGGCGGCGAATGTCGCGAATGGATTTGGCGTGGTCGTTGACGCGCCAGAGGTAGTCGCCGCTGGGCATGGGCGAGAAAGTTCCGTCAAGAGGGAGGATTTCGAGGCCATGGCGCGGAAGATCGAGTTCGCGGATGATCTCTGGACGAAGCAGCGAGACGACGTACGAACATTCGGAAAAAAGAAAGCCGGGGATAATCTCTTCCGTGACGGCCGCGCCGCCGAGAACGTGACGGCGTTCGAGAACCACGACCTTCTTCCCTGCTTTGGCGAGATACGCGGCGTTGACCAGCCCATTGTGACCGCCACCGATGACGATAACGTCGTAATGCTGACCCATTCGGTATGACTCCGGCATGACTCAATAGAAAGAAAAGTAGTGGGAAGTGATGACGGGACATTTTACTGAGACCGGCGATGAGGCACAAGTCTTGCTGCCCCCGTCAAGGAAACCATTACCAGGAATCCTTGAGTGCAGGCGTTACTTTGATGAAGTGCAAATCTATCACGCTACTGTCTGAAAGGCGCCTAGGTACCCGCTAATTGGCTATGATCTTCGCGCTAGTACTGAATATCTGATAGTCCCTAAACTGGCCGCGACACCAATGCACGTGGTTCTTGTAGCGAGCCTCTATGAAAATGGTCAGAGGAACGAGCCGAAGAGGCTCATTCTCTCGCCTGAGCCAGCCGTAGGTAAGGACGACCTGACAGTCCTCCCATCCTCGATAGGCCTTCAATTTGTCAGAAAGGTCTAAATGCTCCGATATTCGGACTATGTTTGCATCCTCGTCCGTCCAAACTTCCCCGTAACATGCGAGGGCGACAGCTTTGCCGATTGTGAAGAAACCAAAATCTTCGACGGGTGCGAAAGGACACATGTTATCCTCGGCGTTGGCGTAATACTGAAAAACCTTCATACGTTTCTCGTTCACAACTACGTCGGCGGCTTGATGAACTTTTAATCGGAATTCCGTTCCAACCATGTTAGGCACCTTCGACCATTCGTTAGACGGCTTCACCCAACCATTCACACGAGGGTAAGGCACCTCCTCTAACTCCTTTTTGCCGTCGGGATAGCTGCGGAATCGTTGAACGCCGTCGATAATCCGGATTTCATACTCTGCCTGAGCAGCGGGCTCCTTATTGCCCGAGCCCCAGGCAAGACTCTGTACAGCTATAAAATTGCGCATGCTATCTGCCAGAAGCTGAGCTTTTTTTCGTAGCACGCTGACTTCATACGGTTCATCGGGCCGGTGCTGTAGCCCACCAGCATGGGACGGTATAAATTTTGAATAGAAGTCGGGCGGCGGTTCAAATTTTGGATAGAGGTCTGCCGAGACTGGTGAGACATCCTTGGTGGTAGGGAATATTCTCTGCGCTAGGAAGGGCTGTACTTTGCTCACGAAGTCGACCAGCGTTTGAACCGGCACAGCCACCGCTGTCGTTTCATTGGTCGTCCCAGTCCCACTCAGAATACCGACAATCTTTTCAGTTTTCCTATCAACGACGATGCCGCCGCTTGCACCCTGTATGTGAATTGGTTTACCGGCAGACAACTGGTAGTCAAAGGCGAGGAGGCCTGATGTCGTCGGGCCTTTGAATGTGGCGGGAAATCGGGCCAGTTTGCGAATAGGATTGATCATTCCCACGGGGTAACCGTACACGTCTACTTCCTGACCAACTTGCAGCTCATCGAGACTGAAAGTAAGACCATGATGATGGGACAGCGGGCGCTGTAATTCGAAGATGGCAAGGTCCCGTTTCATGGCGAATGGGAGCACACCCACGTTCGGGACGTAGTTCGCCGTAGCGCCTTTATCGTGCGGACCCGTGGCAAAATATCGTTGGATGATCTTTTCTCGTTTGATTTTATCAGGCCGCGTGGTCACAGCTACGTGATAATTGGTTGCGATGAAACGACACGCGGCATCCAGGCAAAAGCCAGTACCGAAGGCGGCATCTAAGCCGAGGTTAGGGCTAAGCTTCCCCGAGACACTAAGTTTTACCGAGGGAGTAAGCCTGATCGAGGCGATAGGAACAACGATCTCGCTAAAATCCTGAGTGTGTTCCACGGTGGAAGAACGCGGGATTGTCGGGAGACTCGGAGAGACCTCCTGGGCCGGCGCCGAGGAGGACAGACACGAACTTACAATCAAGAGCGGAATGACGTTGCGCAAAATCATCAGACATCACAAAGACTCTGAACGACTCGGTTCTAATGTTTTGCACGCGGTTCTCCACGGAGTGAGCACTTAGCACAAAGGATTTAGTGAGGTTTGAAACGGCGGCCCAACCAAAACGAAACAGATAAGGGACCATTGCGGGAAAATGGTGCCAATATGAACCTATGAGCGCGAGCAGGTCATTGCCTCCAGTTTTGGAGGCCCTGATTCTACCCAGATAGCGTGTCCAGTTTTAGAGGGGAGCACTACACAGGACTGCCGGGCCGATACTCCCATCGAAGCCGGAGAACCTTAAATTCAGTTGAAGTGGGCGAGAGCTATACGAGTGTTTGCCTCGGAGTATAGGCGTTGGCACTCTTGAATAGCATGTCCTAGTATGAAGTCTTCCGGCTTATGGAACTGCGGACAAAAGTGTACTGCGTTCTTAGCAATCCTAACCAACACCCTACTCAAAGCGTCAGTCGCAATTGTACCTTTCCCGAACCACTGACTAACGATTCCATCGATCTTCTCCTTGTCGTTTCGATATAGTTCCGCTAGAGCTACTTCGTCGAGATGATTTAAGGCGAGTCTAGCAAGGGCTCTTTCTGTTTTCATGGCACGTTCCGATTTCTGAGACGGCGAGGGTCGGGTATTTCGCCGAGTCGGGTAGTTCGCCGATGGAAGGGGAAAACACGAAGCTTATTCTAAAACTTTGAATTATCAATCGGGTAAACTACCTAATGAGCGAAAATAGAAGACTTTACCTGTCTGCTTGCGCTGAGGCTATCCCGTGGCGGATAGCATAATGAATAAGCTCGGCCAGGGAATGGAGGCCTAGCTTTAGCATGATTTTCGCGCGGTGTGTCTCAACGGTCCTGACGGTGATTCTTAGCTGTGCTGCGATCTCCTTATTCGACTTCCCCTCGGCCAAGAGGCGCACGATCTCAATCTCGCGAGGGGTTGTTCGCGTGCCTCTCCGGTCCCGTTGCAGATGCTCGCTTCTCGTTTTGAGAAACCCATCCAGCACGATTTCGGATACCTTGGGCGTTAGGAAACGCTTACCTTCAGCAATAGCTTTCACCGCTTTCGCTAGGCAGTCCGTGAGATCGGACTTCAAAAGGTAAACGGTACAGAATCAACGGTAAGTGTGAAATTTAACAGCCCCATGAGTAAACTCAATGCTCTTTTGTCGATAGTTCGGACTGTCGAGTCTTCGGTTCTGAGCCGAAACCCTGCAATTTGAAGGTGACGGTATGCAAGAATTTGTCGTGCATTGGCGTCCAGACGGCTTATCGAAGAGGCGTACTCTCCTTTCTGGCCATAAGTAGGCAGCGCGCATTAGTCGTCTCTCGCATTGGCAGGCCGATGATCCCACAGGTTCGGCGTAGTTCTAAATATGGGCTCCTCATAGCTCCCAAATCGTATGAGCTTCCTGTCTTTAGTGAACTTGGTGTCCTGCTGGCCACATCCGAACTCATGGCCTACACAAGAACTCCTTTGCGTATAGCCGGGAAGCGGAAATCATCGGTAGAGTGACCGGTATTGTTATGCGGATTGTTCGTTAACGGGAGTACTGCAAAGGCCAGCTTCGCGAGAATGGATAGTGAGGGCGCCAATGCGCCCGGCGAGTCCTACCCCCAGGTCTCCACGTCTAGAAACTGACAGTTTGTCTGCTTGGCGCTTCCAAATAACGGTCTTTCTGACGTATTATTCGTCCAAATGGAATCCCGGCCCAAACGAATGGACATTGAGGCAGCGAAGGAAGACCTAAAAAATCGTACCTTGACACCGTTGGGCTATGATTTTGCCCGTCTCCTCTACCTGTCGTCGTTGAGAGACTTCAGTACAGGGGAGTATCATCATCACGGGCTGGCGGCTTCTTTTTCAGAGTCCGCAGCGAGAGGGGCGCTAGCCGCATGCCACCAGGAATTGTTCCATTCTCTTGTCTTATCCCCGTTAGAGTCTTTCGTTGCGCAAATCGATCGGTTCATCCGGTCAACGCACAAAGATTACAAAAGTGCATTGAGTGTGTGGGAAAAGTTGCAGGCGTGCAACACTGCCGTGCCATCCGTCTGCGATCAAATGACGGCCGACCTGTTCCGGTCGAACATTAAGGTTGCGATGGCGCTCCTTAAATCTTCTCGATCGTTTCAGGAAGAGAAATCCCAATCCGCATCGCCACGCCCGTTACTTGGCCAATGATTTCAGCATCCCTTGGAAATGCCACCGAGCGGCTCTTGGCGGGCGACAGAGGATGAGCCAGCAGGAGCAGCTTGTCTTCTATTATTTCGCACCACGAGCAAGCGTATTCGTTTCGAAGGTCGACAAAATAAATCGGACGGTCAAACTCGGATCGGGTTGAACGCTGCTCCGGAATCTTGAGTTCAGGGTCAACTTCAACAAACGCCCCGGGTCTCAACAGCGGATAGAGTGTGTAATCACTGAATCCGATAAAACCGTACAACCGGTGACGCATGTCAAGGTGCTGAATGAATTCGAGGGGCACTCTGCCCCACGTTTCGATCATGCGCGAGAGTAGATTCGTCTTGCTCATATTCAAACCCGCGTCGAAGCGCACGGGAAGCTCCAAAGAAGTGGCTGCATGCTCGGCCGCTTCGTGTTGCGCAAGGTGAGTCTTCGCAAGGGGCATTCGAGCATGAAACATCTTGATCTTGTTTACGTCCACGCCGTATAGCGCAAGAAGGTTCGCGTAGCTCAATCCGTATACGCTAGCGAGGGTAAAGAGCTTGTAAATGCTGGGCAGAGAAGTTTTCTCATTCTCAATTTGGGTCAGCCACGGGCCGGATACCAGGAATTCGTTGTTGCCTTCTGGTTCAGCAATCAGTTTACTGAAAACCGCAACCTCGCGCGTAGTCATTCCTAGTTGCGCACGGACGTGTTTGAGTTGCTCTCCCGGCGAGACGGGCTTGCCCGCTGGTCGTGAAATCTCGTTACGTCGCAAGGCGTCAACCTTCCCCTGATCTTGCAACCAAATGCCGGCCGGATGGTAGGAAGCCTCAACAACCTCCTATAAAGAGAAACAGCGTATCAGACATTGGCACGTGACCCGGCGCGTCAGTGTAACAAAGATTCGCCATCGGAACTGAGGCGGGTGGGGTTTACTCGCTCAAGGCGAAGACTGAAAGCAGTACAGAAGTTCCCGGCCGTGCGAATGATGTAAGAAATAATGTGAGTGGCCTTAAATGGCCCGAGTAGCCACAAAAGGGCTAAGGCGATACTGGAAACAACCACGAAGGTCAGATACTTGGCGGTCAGCCTCAGCTCGAATCCCGGACTCGGGTCATACGTGTAGCTGGCTAGTCGCAAATGAAAGTCGATAAGCTGGGCGATCTGCTGTTGAGTTCTCCTAAGCCACTGCAGAGCAAGTTTCCTGCGTTCCCCGAAAAACAAGCGTTGGACGTCCGGCGTGCCGGAACGTGCGACGTATTCTGCGTCTTCGACCGAAAAGATTCTCTTTATGGCAGCCGTTTCGACGAAAACCGAATCGAGCGCTTCACGCGCGTTTGCATAATCGTCGATTGTTACGGCTTGCTTCTGTCTCTTGTTCAGGGACTGTACGAGCAAACGAACACCTAAGACCAGAATCAATGAGCTGAGCAATGAGATTGGAAGCGATCCGGTCATGGCTTCATCACTTTTACAAGTCGATTGGAAGTACGAGCCAGAATCGCTCGGGTCTTCGCGGCAAGGACCTCGTAATCTCGTTCGATCTCACTTTCCGCAGGCCGCACAGGGTCTGCCTTCACAGACCAAAGAGCCATACACCACACTACGACAGTAATGACGTAGCTTGCAGGACGCAGCGTTCTTAGGACAAATGACGATTCATTGCCAGGTGCCGACCAGAACGCGAAATTCACAACGTTTACGCTGATCCAAAACGCATTGCCTAGAGTCAGCCCCAACAAATTGCGTCCGAGTGGAATTCGATACCGCGTGAATAGCCACAACATTATCGGTAAGAGCGCGCCTTCGACATATCGAAGGTAGCGACCCAGGTCGGCAGTGGCCCGGGGCAGAGAAGCAAATCCGTGTTGCCAGAGATCTAAAGACGCGTAGGTGATGACGACAACGAACACGACAGACAGAAGACGGCGTGTGACACGCGCTACGCCTGGATTATGCCTCAATGACTGCCTGAAAATTTCGATGACCACGCCGTAGCTGGCCATAACCGTACCGAGCTCAGTGTGCCAGTAGATCTCAGGATAGAAATTCGGCGCGAATTGATAGCAGCAAACGCGGATTATGTCCGAGAGAAAAGTACAACCGATGTAGGCGTAAAACAGAGAGTATCTTCTGACTAGGCCTGTCGCTACTCCCCGGGAGAGAACAGCACCTTCGAGGGCGGTGGCACTCCACCAAATGAAGTCTATGCTCACGGACGTGGGAATTTTGCTGGACGGAAGAGTAACACGAAAAGAGTAAAAGGAGGGGAAGGCGGATCGCACCTTCCCTCTCGAGGGTTGACGTGGCTTTAGACCGCGAGCAGGCTACCAAAGGTAGCAACCGGCGGCTTTGGATACGGTGGTGCTGGACCGCCACCGTCGGCAACTAGCATTCCGAAGCTTGGTTTCGGCGGGTAGGGTGGTGCTGGACCGCCACCATCCGCAATCTGAGGCTGGCGGGCACTACTGGTGATGTACCCATCTCCCCAGGGATGGTTTGTCGAAAAAGCTGGCAGAGATACTACTACGGCTACGCTGAACACACGAAGAATCAAACTAAACAGTTTTCGAGAGTTCATTTTTTGTCTCCTAAGGATGAAATCTGGGCTGAAAGGCCCAGTTGCAAGCAATGGAAGCACGGAACGCGGCCGGATCGACGAAAGATTGGCAACGCCGGAACAAGGCGATTGGTATAGCAAGCAGAAGGGAGTTGGGTTAGACGTACGTCGACTTCAGGTCGATTTCGAAAGTCTGGGCCGGGTTCCCTTGTTCAGGGATGTCTGAGCAGATGCAGGCAGTCTGTAGATGTTGGTCCCAATCCGGATGGCAAATGTTGATCTTCTTGATGAGTACGCCGCCTTCCTCTCTTCGCAAATAACAAGAACTGATTGCCACAATTCTCCGACTTCGTTTCGCTAATCAACTGACCCACCGCCATAGAGAGCGCGTGAGTCCTAAGCTAATTTGTCCATCTGGTCTGGTATCGCAGCGACCTCAAACTTGTGGTCGTCCATATGTTCTTCCTCTTCCTAGGAACTCAGGTTACAAGCTGCGATTTTCGCGGGCAATTGACGTCGCTTATTGCGGGAGCCCAATTGTTACAGGTCGTAAGTTCTGCCGGTCAACTTAGGCTAATTCGGACTCTGCTTGTCTTAGCAAGCAAAAACAAAAAGAAATCCACATGCTTGTCTTTGATCTCTAAGATTTGCAGACGGGCAAAGGACCGATCAGCCTACATTTCGCAGTTCTTTGGGGTACTTATGATGATGATTGAACATCAGATTTTCCGGTGTCAAAACCATGACTGCGGGTGTGAAGTGACGGTAATCAAGAGTTCCGTTGAGGGAAGCTCAAATCCCCGTTGCTGTTGCGGTTCAAAAATGAAGAAACCGTACAAAGCGCCGGTTCTGCGAGATTGACTTCGGAGGCTCTTGTCGGTAACAGAGCTGAAAGCAATTAGAACCATCGGCGAGCCTTTGCCTTGGACATGATCATAATGACGCCTGTGTTAAACACTCGGATTATTACTTCGGCGGTTGTCTTCCTTTTATTAGGCATGCTCCTTCTCTACGGCCCTGTTTTGCGCCAGGATGCGAACCAAACCGCGCAGCTCCTCGGTGGGGCTACATTGGTTGCATTCGGTTTGCTGACCATCTTGCTCATTGTAAGAGACTGGCTGGATTGGAAGAGGCACTCCAAGAACGCGGGCAGGAGGGATCACGGATGAATCTTGCAGGAGGAGCATGTCAGCGAATTGGATGAAACTGATCCCTTCCGCATTGATCTCGGAGCGTGAGCGGGTTCGACGGGCAGCGTGATCCTGCCCAAGAGGACGGCAGGTTTGCTCTAAAATTGAAAAGCGGCTTTCCCGGCAGTTATCCTTAAGACGTCCTACTGTTCTTTTTATGGTAATCATCTATGACTATAATAGACTTTCGACTGAAGCCGGTCCGTAGCTTTCCGTGGCCAATTCTCGAATTCCGGTGTTGAAGGCGGGGGTCGTGTCCCGCCCCGGCTTACTCTCCGCATCGATGCCGATTTGCTCCTCTTAGACGTGGTGATGCCGGGCCGGAATGGACCGGAGGCATTCGCGCAGATGACCAAACCGAGACCGGGAATTCCGGCAATTTTTACGACGGCTACGCAATGAAAGTTAATTTAATCGCTGCCCGGTCACAAGTGCAGCCGGCAATCCTGCAGAAGCCTTATGGAACATTGGTGCTAGCAGAAAGACTCAGAGGAATTCTGGACGAGAAGAACAGGCGGACCTTGCGAGATGAAGATCGAAGTGACTAAGGAGAAGAAACAGGACGGCGCAACGGGCACAACCCGCTTAACTCCATCTGGTGTCGCCCGAGTATTGATCGTAGATGACGAACTCGCCACACGGAAGCTGCTAGCGGCCATGCTGGGAGAAGCTGGAGTTCCGTGCAAAACAGCGGCGTGCGCGGCGGAGGGTTTGAGGGTCCTTGAAACTGAACCGGTTGACGCCGTGCTCTCCGACCTGCAAATGCCAGGGATCTCAGGCATGGCATTCCTAGCGGACGTCCGACCACGATATCAGTATTTGGCATTCTTGATGATTACAGGGGTTGACGACATTCGAGTGGGCATAGAAGCAATGAAGAAAGGCGCGGACGACTATCTCGTCAAGCCCTTGCAGATCGAAATTGTCATGGCAAGTCTCGAGCGCGCTTTGGATAAGAAGCGCCTGGAGCAGGAGGTGGATCACTACCGCCAGAACCTCGAGGAGATGGTCAAAGAGCGGACACGACAACTTGAAACGGCGCTATGGGAGGTCGAGCGCAGTTATGAGGATACGCTGGAGGCATTGGGCGCTGCCATCGACCTTCGTGACAGTGAAACGGCTGGACACTCGCACCGTGTGACTCTGTATTCGGCCAAACTTGCGAAGGAATTAGGAGTTGCAGAACATGAACTGAAAACCATCGCCATGGGAGCTTGGCTGCATGACATCGGGAAATTGGCAATCCCCGATGCGATCCTACTGAAACCTGGAGCTCTCACCGAGGAAGAATGGATTATCATGCGGAGCCACGCACAGCTCGGGTTTGATCTAGTCAAACGCATACCTTTCCTTGCCGATGCCGCGGAAATCATCCTGACACACCATGAGCGTTGCGATGGCAGCGGTTATCCTCAAGGCTTGGAAACGATGGACGTTCCGCTTGGGGCGCGAATATTTGCCGTTGCAGACACCGTGGACGCGATGACGTCTGATCGTCCCTATCGTGCAGCTCTCTCTTTCGAAGAGGCACACGATGAAATTCGACGCGGGTCGGGAAGTCGTTATGATTCTCGGGTGGCGAACGTATTCCTCAGTGTTGGGATCGAGAGCTGGAAAGAAATCCGTCATTCCATCGATATTTCTGCCAGCGGGTTCGAACGCATGGAAAGAAGCTACGCAAGAAGGCTGAATTGCGATAGCCGAGGAGATTGAATTACGCAACCTGACTCCTTCCCACTTCCCATTAAACGCATTGGGTTCAGCTCCTGTGTCCGCCATGCAATTCCAACCGGCGGGTTGGTTTCCGTAACACCGGGATTGCTTGGTATTGCGACCAGAATTGGGATTCGATAAGTAGACGGGCCAATTTTGCCTAAGCTCTCTGGGAGAAAACATCATTCTCCGCGAAATTGGGGGCTGACTGAAATGGTCGTGAACGAATCACGATTAGGAGGGGCCTTCTTGAGCTGCAACGCCATCCTTATCCTTCACTTCATGAAATCAAAGACTTCGAATCCGGTCGCGGCACGGGAGGAAGATGACGGATAAAGCCAGGACTGGCACTATTTCGGAACCGAGCGTTGCAGATTCTCTCCGAAAAGGACCAGGAAAAACCAAAGACCGCCTTCGTAGAATCGAGCAGCGCGAGTGGTGGCTTTGGGCCACGGCGGTAATAATTACGCTGTTATTGACGGCGGGAATTTTGTCCTTCTTGCCGCCGCTCCTGCATTCCGGAGAGCAGTCAGAGTCTGCATTTACTCTGCAGCGCGCGATGTGGGGACTAGTAGGCATCGTGTTGCTATTTGATCTGTATACCGTCTACCAGCAACTCCAGCTCCACCGCACTCGGAGACGCTTGTTCGAGAGAGAAGAACTCTTTCAGCTAATCGGCGAAAATGTAGCCGACATGATTGCCGTTGTCGATGTAGAAGGGAAGCGGCTCTACAACAGCCCCTCGTATCATAAAGTGCTCGGCTACACCGCCGAAGAGCTGAAGAGTTCGTCTTCGTTCGACCAGATTCACCCCGATGACCTTAACCGCGTTCGAGAGGCTGCTGCCGCAGCGCAGCGCACGGGAGTGGGCAAACCTCTTGAATATCGCATTCGTCACAAAGATGGCACCTGGCGCGTATTGGAATCGAACGCCAGCGTCATCCGATCGCGTGCCGGAGAGCCCGAACGACTGGTCATTGTGAACCGTGATATCACGGAACGCAAAGAGGCAGCGGAATCTCTCCGCCTGACCGAATCCGGCTTTCGGTCCATGATCGAAGATGCCCCGTACGGCATCTTCCGTGCCGCCACCGACGGTACTCTTCTCAGGGCAAATCCAGCGCTAAAAAAGATGTTGGCATACGAAAAGCTCGACGAACTGCTCAAAGCGAATCTCGATAAAGAAATCTTCAGAAACCCTTCGGACTTTCAAAGACTCAAGGAACTACTGGACAGCGCAAACGAGTTCAAGGAGGTTGAAGTGGGATTGAAGCGCAGGGATGGAGCGCCCATCACTGTACGCTGCACCGGGAGACGAGTGAAAGAGGAACATCTGGGTGTGCCTTGCTTCGATGTGTTTGCCGAGGATGTCACAGAAAGGAGAATCCTCGAACGCCAGCTGCAGATGGCCGGGAAGATGGAAGCGGTTGGGCGTCTTTCAGGAGGCATTGCCCATGACTTTAATAACCTTCTTGGTGTGATCATTGGCTATAGCCAGGTGCTCAAACGAAGGCTGGATGCCGGAAGTGCGCTGCTTGAGCATGCGGAGGAAATCGAGAAGGCCGGGCAGCGGGCGGCATCGCTAACACGGCAGCTTCTGGCTTTTAGCCGCCAGCAGATCCTCACCCCCGCAGTCCTGAACCTGAACGACTTAGTTCTGGATATGGCCAAAATGCTTCCCAGGTTACTCGGAGAGGACATAGCCGTAAGCACATCCTTGTGCGCGGACTTGGGAATGGTGAAAGCGGACCAAGGGCAACTCGAACAAGTGATCATGAATCTGGCCGTCAATGCCCGCGACGCCATGCCGGACGGCGGCAAAGTGCGGATCGAGACCGCAAATGTCGAGCTGGACCAAGTGTACGCATGGCAGCACGCCGGGGCGAAACCCGGCCATTATGTCATGCTGACCCTCACTGACTCAGGGACGGGTATTGACGCAGAGACGCTTGCTCACATTTTCGAACCTTTTTTCACGACCAAGGAAGTGGGGAAGGGGACAGGATTGGGCCTCGCTACAGTCTACGGGGTGGTGAAGCAAAGCGGCGGTTATATCTGGGTGGACAGCAAACCTAGACAAGGAGCTACATTTCAGATCTTCTTGCCTCGAGTCGAAGAACCAGCCACTACCATCGCAGTGACCACGCCTTTGGCCGAAACCGTAGGAGGGTCAGAAACAATTTTGCTGGTCGAGGATGCCGAATCGCTTCGAAAGCTGACACGATCGTTTCTCGAATCCCATGGTTTCCGGGTGCTCGTTGCTCAGAACGGGGAGGAAGCCATACAGGTGGAAGCCCGGCATTCGGGGAAAATTGACCTTTTGCTGACCGATGTCGTCATGCCGGGCATGAATGGGCGAGTTCTCTCCGAGAGGTTGCTGCCAAAACAGCCGGGCATGCGGGTCTTGTATATTTCGGGGTATACCGACAGTTTCATTGTTGGTCACGGAGTGCTAGAGGAGGGCATGGTTCTTCTCCATAAACCATTCACAGAAGATGCGCTGATCGGTAAAGTGCGCGAGGTATTGGACAGGGAAAGTCCAAAGGTTGGCGGGGCGAAAACTGGCGAACTTTCAAGCCAAGACCGAGAGATTTCAAGATAACTAGGGGGCAAAGGGATGAATACACTTCTTGTCGTGGATGATGACGAGGCCATGCGGCGCCTGATTCGTCTGAGTCTCGCGGACAGCTATAAAATTGTTGATACAGGAGAGCCGGAGCATGCCCTGGCCTTGGCGCTGGAACACAAGCCGGACGCGATCTTATTAGATTTGCGGATGCCCAAGTATTCAGGGTTTGAGCTTTGCCAGACCTTTACGTCCTTCAGCGCCACGCAATTGATCCCTGTGCTGGTCATTAGCGGGGAGGCCGGCGACAAGACCAAGCAGTTTTGCCGCGATTTAGGTGCGGTAGCTTATTTTGAAAAGCCGGTGGACTTCGAAGCTCTTCGAACGCAACTCTCGGATTTCTTGAAGACCCGGCGTAAAGAAAGGCGATCCGAGGTGCGCGTTCGGCTGAGGGTCCCGCTCAGGCTCACTGGAACAGACCAGGATGGACGGCCATTTGGAATTCTGACGACTACCGAGAACGTCAGCCGGAGCGCTTTCCTCTGTGCGTGTGCAGTGGCAATCTCCGAGGGTTCCGCCGTAGACGTGTATCTAGTTGGGACCCAGGATGACCAGGTCGGGAAAGGACAGATTATCCGGTCGGAATGGGAGGAGACGCCCTACCCGCGATATGCTTGCCGATTCACCGAGAAACGCGGGCATTGGGTTTTGGAGTAGGAAAGCAAATCGTATTTATGGTGAACGTTCCACGCACTCCGAAAGGCGCTGCAAGGTGGTCGAGCCCGAATCGTTCGAACACCGAAGCACTCGAATCAGGAAACGTTAAAGTGCGGAAAGAGGGGTTGAGGAGCGGCCGTCTTTCACCGGATGAAGATACTGGACGCCATAGCGAAACATCTTTTCTTCAGGGAGTTCCTGGACGTAGACAATTTGAGCCGAAACGGGAATGTCGGGTGAACCGGGAGCGTAGGGAGCTGCGACTTCGATGGCTGCCGTTTTGTGATAGCACCGGCTACTTTTGAAACAAAGGCCGCCGCGCGAGATGTTTTCACAGACAACGATATCGTCCTCAAGGCCGTGATTGCTGACACGCCCGGCGAAATTTACGTTGATACGCATATGTTTGCGCCTGTTGGAGGCTGCGGGCGGGGAGAGGGGCTCCAGCGGAGGAGCAAGCTCGGCCGAAACAGCGACGGCTTCGGGCATGTCAAGATTGGCGGGAACCTCCCCGGAAGTTCGCTTCCAGGGAGTTGGCCTATGACATTGTTTGCAATCGCGAAGAAGGCTGTCGTGGACAGCATAAATGTCCGATTCCAGGGCGTCAGGGCTGATGGCTTCAATGCGGCCGCACATGTTGCACTGAAGCACCATGGGGGGCTCGGATGTTCCGGCGTCCGTTGCGGAGCCGAACCCGACGTCCCAGAAATCGATGTCAGGATCGAGAAAAGCGACGCCGTACGTGTAGAAGCCATCTTCCGAGCCGATCTGGCCGACGACGCGAATCTCCGTCTCCCGGTTGCATTCCTGCCGAATGACGATTAGCTCCTGCTCGACGCCAAGCTTATGCACTGACACGATACCCGCACCGTGACGGCTGAGGACAACGGTCTTCGTCTGCTCCACAAATTCTTTGCCCCGCGCGTCGGAGCCGATCAGAAGAATGGCGACTTCTTTCGATATACGAACGCTGCGCCGCGCGACTTTTGCCCCTGGTTTCTCGATCATTTGCATGACACAATCTCCTGAAAGATTACAATTTGGCCTGGTGCCAACTGAGAAGATTCGTCTTCAGAGAGCTGCCGCGGCGGCCAGTTCAACGCGGTTGCGCCCCGCGCGTTTTGCCACATAGAGCGCTTCGTCAGCCAGCGCCTGAAGCTTGCTGAAAATCGACGGCTTCTGGTGCCCTTCAAAGCCGGCGAGGCCAAAACTCGCAGTCACTTGCACCGTGCACCCTCCGAATGTGAAAGGCGTCCTGTCAAATTCCTCGCGGATACGTTCGATGACCGCTAGAGCATCCTCCTTAGCCGCGTATGTCAGGACCATCAGAAATTCCTCACCGCCAAGGCGTCCACAAAGATCGCTGCTCCTGGTATTGGCCTTTAGAATTTTGGAGAATTTCTGAAGAACCGCGTCCCCGGCATCATGACCGAAGGAATCATTCACCTGTTTGAAGTGATCGAGGTCGGCCACCACGACCCAGCAAGAGAACTTGTGCCTAGCGGCGCCACTCAGCTGGCCGGGAGCCCAAGTTTCAATGGCCCGGCGGTTCGGCAATCCCGTGAGAGCGTCGGTGAGAGCAAGCCTTTCCATGAGCATAGTTTTCGTTCTCAGCTGCCGATGGAGTTCGACCGTCCTGATGCCCACAGCTACTCGCGCCATAAGTTCACCGCGATGGAAAGGCTTCGTCAGATGGTCGTCGGCACCGGCATCTAGCGCTTCGACAAGACAATCCTTGTTGGTGCTGCCGGTCAGTACAATGATGTAACAGTAGGAATCTCGCGAAATCGCTCGAATCCGTCGGCACATCTCTTTTCCGGTAAGGTCAGGCATCACCAAAATCACTAGATCCGGGCGCTGTTCCTCGAAGAGCTGTATTGCCTCTTGGCCCGTTTTCGCGACGATCAGCCTGTACTGCTTCTGGGCCAGCGGCAACTCCACCAGCTTGCGAGATACCGGTGAGTTATCGATGATCAGCACTTTGAAATCTTTTCCCGTTGGATTCATGTATCCCTCGGTTTCTTGTCATAGGGTGTGACACGCAGTGGAATACAGCAATCGCCGGCCCGTTCCTCGGATTTCATGTATCTGCTGTTTTTACAGTTAGTTACAGCCTACAGCTCCCGATTTTTGGCTCTTTGAAAGCAAACGGGGATTGTCTGAAAAACAAGCACTGTCCTCAATTAGGACAGGATGCGTCCGTGGCAGCCATGGAGGAGCGAGTCGCTGAAAGCGGAAGGCGCTCGATCAAAGCTGGCTGGCGGGGAGTCGTGATCCCTGTTGCAGCCGGGGCGGAAACTCTCTTGGTAGTCGCATTTTTGAAGGCGAACCGAGATTTTCGTGGTTCCAAAGCACCAAATCGACCCAAGACCGCACATCCCGCCACCGGGTGACCACATGGATCTACGATTCGGATCTGTACGGGTTTTGTGCCAGTTCCGATGAGAGAGTCCACATCTCCGAAATGAGAGTTAAGAAATCCAGGCAAAGTGAAAAATTCCATGATCAAAAACAGCTTGCCGCGAACCAGCAACTGCAAGTGCTTCAGGATCATTCGAGGCCTTGACGCAGGTTCGCAGGCGGAGTCACGTCGGCCGCGGACGAATCGCTTTCGCCTAGAATGCGATACAGCTTTGTCCTGCTGATTCCAAGCAGTTCGGCGGCGCGCACTTTGTTGCCGCTGGCGTATTCAAGCACACGGACCGCATGGGCTCGTTCTACCTGTTCGAGTGTGAGGAAAGTTTCTTCACCGCGAATTTCATCGCGAACTTCGGTCAACTGTTGCTCGCGGATGTACTCAGGAAGGTCCGAAACATCGATTGTTTCGCCCTCGGTCGTCATACAAGCGCTTCCAAGCACGTTTTCAAGCTCTCTCACGTTTCCCGGCCAGGAATACCTGGCTAGCAATGCCTGCGCACGCCTGGTGATTCCGCCCACTGGCTTCCCGTATTGTTGGGAGAATCGCTTTATGAAATGCCGTTCGAACAGAGGCAGGTCTTCCTTTCTTTGAGCCAAGGAAGGGAGTTTGATATGTACCATGGAGAGGCGGTAGAAGAGATCTTCACGAAACCGTCCATCTTTTACCATGGACCGGAGGTCCCGGTGCGTTGCTGCAATCACTCTGATATCCACGCGACGAACCGCCGGAGAACCTACGCGCTGGATCTCCTGGTTTTGCAGCACTCGGAGGAGTTTCGCTTGCAATGCCAGGGAAAGTTCACCTACCTCATCCAAAAGGATGGTTCCTCCGTTGGCTGCTTCAAATACGCCGATCCGATCCTGGACAGCTCCCGTGAAAGCGCCTTTCACGTGCCCGAAAAGTTCGCTCTCCGCGAGAGTTTCGACGACCGCTGAGCAATTACAGGTCACAAACGGCCCTGAAACAACCGGACTCATCCGGTGCAGTGCTTGAGCCGCCAGCTCTTTGCCGACTCCCGTCTCGCCAGTCAGCAGCACCGAACGGAAATGCGGTGCAACACGCCGGATACTGTGAAATACTTCGAGCATCGCAGGACTGTGTCCCACCATCGCGGCAAACTGAGAGTTCTCGAGAAGTTCGTTCTCCAGTTCCAGGCAACGTTGCCCCCGGCGCACCTCCAACAGTTGTGCTTCCACTCGTTGCTGGAGCTTTTCCACATTAACGGGCTTCGTCAGGTAGTCGGCGGCACCCTTCTGGATGGCTTCGACGGCGGACTCGGTGCTGTATTGACCGGTGAGCAAAACGACCTCGGCATTGGGATCGAACTCCAGGATCTTCTCGAGGAGTTCGATTCCGGTCGTCCCGGGCATCATCAAATCCACCAGAACTAGATGAGGGCGCTCCCTTCGAACCAGCTCCAGTCCGGCATGCGGGTCTGCGGCCGTTGAAACCACAACCTGATCAGTGGAGAGAACAGTCGAGATGAACTTGAGATGCTGGACGTCGTCGTCGATGGTGACCACGCGCAGTGCAAAGTTGGGAGAGGAAGTCATGGAAGACCTGGAAGAACACCAGGCGAAGTTCCTTCCTTCAAGTATAGACATTGTAAACCGACGAGCGCGCCGGCGGAAGCTTGTCATCCGGATGTTCCAAGACAGTACGCCATTAGCATCCTAAGGCAGCTGACTGCAAAGCCCACAAATAACGATGCACTACCTCGCCCGAAGGGTCGCGGCGCGACGATTTGGTCATGAATTGATGAAGAATATCAAGCGGGCTAACCCCGGAGAACTCCCGCGGTCCCTAACTCGGAGAACTTCCCGGCGACTCGATTATAGGACTCGTGGGTCGTTCGAGAATACCGTTGGCACACGAGCCACTGGCTATACCGGCTGACGAATTCACGGTTGGATATATGCCGGAACCGACCGAAGTCAATGGTCTGGTTCACTCTCGGAAACAGCACTTGACATATGCATTAGAAAGGTATAGTTGCGTTACGATAACAACTGAATTAGGAAATGACTCAACTATGATAGTCGGCGAGCGTTTAAGGGAGTTGCGCGAGGCAAAACAGCTCTCGCAGGGAGACATCGAGAAACGCACAGGATTGCTCAGATGCTACCTGTCGCGGGTCGAGAATGGCCATACGGTTCCAGCCATCGAAACACTGGAAAAGATGGCTCGTGCGCTGGAATTGCCCATGTACCAGTTATTTTATGGGGGTGAGGAACCGCCTGAAGCGCCAAAGTTGAGTGCGGTGAACGGCGATCAGTGGGGCCTGTCGGGGCGAGCGGGCCGCTACTTATTTAAACTTCGCAAGGCGTTGTCCCGAATGCAGCCTGACGATCGCAAACTCCTACTCGATGTTACGCAGCGATTGGCAAGCCGCAAGCGATACCCTTGAGGTATGTATGACGCAAGTAGTCTGGCTTCACGGGTCCGTATAAATCAGTCCTAACCCAGCCTGGTTGGAAAACCGAGCAAGTCCATCCTTTTTCAGCGTAGCAACTTGATGAAAGCCAAAATATTCCCGATGTAGGAGCGCGATCGGCTCCGCAGTGTGGGGAACCAATAATCAGATTGCGCTTGGGGGGCTTCCTGACGAGGGAAGCCCTCTCCACTTAATTCTCGGATCTTGCGTTAGCCCTTGCTGCATTAAAAGTAAGAGCCTCTTAGTCCGGGTGATGTCTTATGACTTTGCGCAAGATCATTCCGATCTTGGTTGTATGTTCATGTCTGTCCCCCTCGGCACCGGCCCAGGAAGTCTCCCCGAGCCCCTCGACAATTCCGTCTTCTTCCACGGTGGAACACACTCAGGATTTTGGCGAGATCGTCGTTCGTATTACCTCGGTGAGGCTTACTCCCTCGGCAAAACTTAGTATCAAGGGGAAGCTTAGCCCTAAGCTCGGCTTAGATGCCGCCTTCGGTACTGGCTTTTGCCTGGATGCCAAGTGTCGTTTCATCGCAACCAATTATCACGTAGCTGTGACCACGCGGCCTGATAAAATCAAACGAGAAAAGATCATCCAACGCTACTTTGCCACCGGCCCGCACGATAAAGGCGCTACCGCAAACTACGTCCCGAACGTGGGTGTGCTTCCATTTGCCATGAAACGGGACCTTGCCATCTTTGAGTTACGGCGCCCGCTGCCCCATCATCATGGTCTTACTTTCAGTCTCGATGAGCTGCAAGTTGGTCAGGAAGTAGACGTCTACGGTTACCCCATGGGAATGATCAATCCTATTCGCAAACTGGCCCGATTTCCCGCCACATTCAAAGGCCCGACGACATCAGGCCTCCTCGCCTTTGACTACCAGTTGTCCGGCGGTAAACCAATTCGCATAGAGGGTGGTGCAAGCGGCGGCATCGTCGTTGATAGGAAAACTGAAAAGATTGTAGGTATTCTGAGCGGGACCAATGAAACGACGGCGTTGGCTGTGCCGGTTCAAACCCTGGCCGACTTCGTGAGCAAAGTACAGCCTTTCCTAGCGCAAAGAATATTCCCCACCACCAAGGATGTCTCACCAGTCTCGGCAGACCTCTATCCAAAATTCGTGCCACCCCCTGACCACTATCCAAAATTCTTACCACGCCGCGCTGATGGGCTACAGCACCGATCCGAGGAACCCTATGAAGTCAGCGTGCTACGAAAGAAAGCTCAACTTCTTGCAGATAGTATGCGCAACTTTATCGCTGTGCAGAGTTTTGCCTGGGGCTCGGGCAATAAGGAGCCCGCTGCTCAGGCAGAGTATGAAGTCCGGATTATCGACGGGGTTCAGCGATTCCGCAGGTTTCCCGACGGCAAGAAAGAATTAGAGGAGGTACCTTACCCTCGTGTGAATGGTTGGGTGAATCCGGCTGACGAATGGTCGAAGGTGCCTAACATGGTTGGAACGGAATTCCGATTAAAAGTTCATCAGGCCGCCGACGTAGTTGTGAACGAAAGACGTATGAAGGTCTTTCAGTATTACGCCAGCGCCGAGGATAACTTGTGTCCTTTCGCACCCATCGAAGATTTTGGCTTCTTCGCAATCAACAAAACTGTCGCCGTCGCATGTTACGGGGAAGTTTGGACGGACGAGGATGCGAACGTAATCCGAATGTCGGAGCATTTAGAGCTTTCTGACAAATTGAAAGCCTATCGAGGATGGGAGGACTGTCAGGTCGTCCTTACCTACGGTTGGCTCAGGCGAGAGAATGAGCCTCTTCGGCTCGTTCCTCTGACCATTTTTATACAGGCTCGCTACAAGAAGCACGTCTACTGGTGTCGCGGCCAGTTTAGGGACTATCAGATATTCAGCAGTAGCGCGAAGATCCTAGCCAATGACTACGTACAGAGCCTGCCACCGTAGATTGTCACCGCAGGATACCCGCGCTAATACCAGGCTGACCAGGGCAACTGCGATGAGCTTTACGTATCTCATTCGGATCTCGGAACAACACTCAATACCTATGCTCACGTCATCCCGGACTCGCAACGCCGCGCTGTGGAGCGGGTCGCGGAAGTTTTGTTCTCGAATGTTCTCGAATCTGAGGAAAATGCGCCAAGCGGAAAAACCAACTGATTGCAATAGCAGGACTTAAAAATTAGTTGGTGGGCCCGCTAGGATTTGAACCTAAGACCAACGGATTATGAGTTCGAAAAAGGTCAAACCTGAATGATGTGCGATGGTTTGCGATAGACTGCTATCTTATTGGTTTCGCTGGCAGTTAACCCGGATACTAGGCCGAACCAATCAGCGGCTCCGGCATCTGCGAGATCGAGCCGAGCGAACGCCGTTGACCAGAACCCAATCCGACGCCGGGGTACAGGTCTCCGCGCACTAGATGCTACTCGGGCTTCGGCAGGCTTGACGCTGTTTGTGCCGCTGGAAGGCGACGGAACAGTCTACTTGATCGACCTTCATGGCAACGTCGCCCACACCTGGAAAATGCCGTATCCCCCGGGCCTGTACGGCTACCTCACGGAGAAGGGCACTCTCTTTTATAACGGAAAGATTCCCGAAGAAACGTTTCAGGGCAAGGCGCCATGGAAAGGCGGCGTGGCGCTGGAGGCGGACTGGAACGGCAAGGTCCTTTGGGAGGTGCGTCAACAGCGTGTACCAGCCGCCGCACTCCCCCAAAAAAAGCAACCCAAGAACGCTGGCATCAAAGCCCGTGCTACACCGAAGAAAGGCTAGCATGGCGCCTTAAAGGCGCTAAATAAGCTAGATTCTTGCGAAAAATGCTGGCGACGAGCGCGCGCTATTGAGAAGGGCATGGGTTGTCGGGTTGCGAGGGAGGATTGTCGGACCTCGGGGAGGAGCCGCCGGTGGTGTCGAGTGCGTGCGGCAAGCTGCTGGGATCGGTGGAGAGTCCCACGAGAGTGGTTTGCGCGTGTTGATCAACGGCGCTAACAGCGGCCACAAGACAGGAATAGAGGAAGGCTTTGATGCCAGAGCGAAATTCAATAGTGGACTGTTCGGCAGCGCGGGCAACATCGGCTTCCAGAGCGCGGCGGCGCGCTTCCACGGCGGCGCGGCTTTCGGCATCGAGGGAAGCGAGGGACGAAGTGACGCGCTCTTTGGCTTCGGCGAGGATGAGATCAATTTGAACTTCGGCGCGGCGTCGAAACTCCTCAAGGGTGCTGTTGGCGGCCTTTTGCAGGAGAACGCGCGCTTCGCTGGCGCGGGCCTCGAGTTCCAAGGAGACTTCCTGGGACACGGCCTGCTTCTGGTCCATTAAACGGACGAGTTGACGGTCGGAGAAATGAGCGGCGGCAGTTTCAAATTCTTTCGTGGCGTGGTCTACGGACTGCTCGATGGCGGAAAGATCCTGCGGTCGAAGTTCTCGGGAGGCGCGGTCGGCAAGACTTCTGGTTTCTGCCAGACGGTCGCGCGTTTCGGCAGAGAGTTTTTCGACCTGCTGGGCGAGTTCGTCAGCGCGAGTACGGGCCTGACCGAGGAGTAGTTCATAGTGGCCGGAAACGTCACCTAAGCGCCACTCAAGGTGGCTGAGAATCTGCTCGCGTGAAGAACTCAGAAGCGAATCGAGGCGCTCTTGAGGAACGCTGGCATTCACGTTGGCCAAAAGAGAGCGGACTTCGGAGAGGGCTTGTTCGTGTTGCGAGCGTGCCTGCCTGGTTTCGGCGGCAAGACTCTCGAGTTGACGGGCGATCTTGTCGGCACGATGGTGATCGAGATCGCGCTGCCGTTCGAAGGCGGCATGAAGTTCACCGAGGCGTCCTTCCAAAAGGCCGAGGGTCTGATCCATGGAGGAATGGATTAGCGATTCAACGCGTTCCCGCAAGACGCCGCTGCCAACCGGGGATAAGAGCGAATGCAACTCGGCGATACTCTCGTTGAGTTGAGAGTGAGCCTCGCGCGCGGCAAGTTCCGTGCTCTTGGTGAGTTGTGCTAGGTGGTGCCCAGAAACCTGGGTGGCCCTGGCTTCAAATTCGCTGTTAGCGTGGTTGAAGGAGTCGCTTAGGCGAGCCTGAAGCTGAGGCGCCGTTTCGTTGGTGAAGCGATCGACAAACCTCTGAGTTTCAGCAAGAGTCTGTTGGCAATCGCCGGCGATGGTCTGGAGGCGGCGGGAAATCTCTTCGGCGCGGCCGCGATAGACAAACAATTCCTTTTCCCATAGCTTTTGGACCTCGGCCAAGCGGGCCGAAGAGAACTCCTCGGTTTGCCGAACGTTGGCTTTCCAACCATCCTCAATTTTGGCGAGAGCGATCTTTACGGCCTGGTCGAGATGAGTGGAGAGCGAACTCTGCACGGCCTTGTTCGCGGCGAGTTGGATCTTGCCATGCAGCGCCTGAAGGAGTTGTTCCGCGGTAACGATGACTCGCTCGGTCCTGGCGGGTGCTGGATCTTTTGCGGGCGCAACCTCGGGTGGGGGTGCGGTCGCGGCCGACGGACCAGGAAATACGGTGACATCGGCTCTACGCTCCGGAAGCGCTGATTGCCTCCCCATCAAGGAAGAAGAAAGCGGGGTCGAGGGCTCCGGTGCGAGAGCCACGGCAGCCGCAGCGGGCACGCCGGAATTGCTGGTGCCGAGAAGGTGCTGCCAATCTTCGGGCGGTGCGATGATTCCCCAAACGTTCCCGGGAGTCTCCAACTCGACGCCGACCCGGCAGTGTTCGCGTGGAGTGTGAGGAAAAAGAACAGAGCGAACCCGCGCTCGGACAACCGGCGAGTTGGCGCCATCGGTTCCAGTCACTTGCAGGGTGACCCAACACTCGGCGACATAGTCATGGCGGGAGGGATAGCGGCAGCCATGAAGATTAACGGCGACAGTGGAAGTTTTCTCTTGAAAAGTTTCGCCGCGGCGATTGGTGCCGAGGATTAGGAGAGGAACGGACCGCTCGATACGATTGCTTCGACGGAGATCGGCACCATGCGGAGAACGAGAAGTTGGCGATGGAGTGAAACTGTTCTTCTCTTCAACTTGTAGATTTGGTTGCTCATCCGGTTCCCTCTGCTGTTCGGATTGATGGGCATTGGGCGAGGCGATAGGGTCAATAACGTTTTCCCGGATTGTTTCTATTCTCGGCCGGGCCATGAGTATCAGGACGAGGAGCAAGGTTGCCAGGGAAGTTCCTACAGCGATCCAAAAAAAGAGCGGCATAATGATCGCGTGGGGCGACCCAAAGAAACCCGCCTTAGAGGACCTGGGGGGTTGATCAGGCTAAAACCCCATCTCAGCGAGAATTGTGCTCAATCTAGGGCTTGGCTTCAAGGGATTTGTATCGAGGCTCGATGAGTTGGGTGCCAAGTAATGTCCGTTCAGGTACTCCATTTTGCTGGGTTCTGAAACGTTAGCGGACAAACCGAACTGTCGCCAGAAAAGGCTGTCTGGAAGGCAAGAAGTGAATTAGAGCCTCTCACTACCGCCGCAAATCTGAACTAGGTCCTTCCATGAGAAGGCCGGTGCGTGTCAAGTCGGTTTTCCTTTTTCCTCCCTATAGGAGTTTTTTGCGCTTGAGCCGGGCCGCCTCTGTCGCCTTCCTTCCATCCGCACTCTTTTGTGAGCGATTTGTCGCTCGGTGCCAGTTGGGCGTACTCGTTTCAGCAGGTGCTGCAACCTGATAATCGACCTCTACTCCCCTCTCTTGGAGGGGAAGTTGGGCCAGATGGGATGAAGGCCGGGAGGTGGCACGTCATGGTGGCCGTCCGCAGTATCGAGCCCATGAAGCGGATCACCAAGCCTGGGAGTCAGCCTTGCGGACTCGGGGTTCTCTGCCGGAGGACCCGGCGCAGTGCGTAGCCGCAACATCCTCGCGAGTTGCCAAACTGCCAGCCGAGGTCCTAAGATGACGGCCAACGTCCCATGACTCCAGAACTGGAACGCGCTCTCAAACGACACACGCAGTGGTTCGGGTCCTACAGGGCTTCCGGCGAACTGAAGAAAATACAGGTGTGGCTCGTTGTGAATGGAGGACAGATCGAATTCCTCACTCCGGGGAATTCATATAAAGTGAAGCGAGCACGAAAGAATCCGCGTGTCATGTGTTATGTGGGGAGCAAGGACGGTCCTGCGATTTCTGGAACGGCCCAAATCATTACCGACCGAAGCGAAGTGGCGCGGGTTTACCGAGGCTACTGGAAGACCCACCCGCTGCGGATGGCGATTGTGATCGGACTTCGACTTTGGATCGAGATGCTGTTGAACAAGCGGGTGGTGGTCCGAGTCCAGCCGGACGAGCCGAATCCCTTAGAGGGACTGACCGATCCTGCTACCTGAATAACTCAGAAAACTGCACAGCCAACTGAAGAACCTTCGCCTCTCGGCCCTGAGTCTGTTCAATCCTTTAATGGCGCTTGACATCACGGATAGGCTGAAAGTGACTTGTCTGGTTAGCGCGTTGATCGGGGTTTGGCTGACTGGAACACCTGACCTGTGGTTCCGGAGACCATTTCGAACGAAAAGCTAACTTGTTGAACGAAAAGCAGAAAGCCCTGCAACCCTCTCAGATTCAACCAGTTCAGTAGATGTGGCAAATTGATTGGAGACGTGACGAGATGCGCCAAGTTGTATGAGAGGTCCCCACAAAAGTCCCCACAGTCCGTGACCGATCTTCAACTTTCGCTTTCGCGTGCTCACTGACAACCCCAATTAAACTTGATATCCACAGTCATTCTGCGCTAGCTTGCTCGATAAGGCTCCCGGGTTCTAGACCCAATGCATTTTGGGGCCAAGTGTCTTTCAAATTCGAGAGAATTCTCAAGAAAGGAGAAAACAGGAATGAAGAACGAAACCCCAAGGCAACTTGTTCGCACGCCGGAAATTCGTA
>WNFO01000890.1_pt1 | contig 24900 bp, 19 predicted proteins | sample 5400251 | NCBI WGS metagenome assembly WNFO01 (sample SAMN13153354, study PRJNA577476) | soil metagenome | isolation source: 100 cm saprolite under Madrone tree | place: USA:California | collected 2016-06-14
GCGGCGCTGCTTCGACGGCGCTCAGAGTATCCGGTATCGCGGCTAACGCCTCGACGGGCGCCACCATGTACTCCTGATATCCACCGTCGTAGCTAATACCTGGAATTTTCACGTTCCGGCAATTGCGAAAATCTCCGCGTCGGCACGATAGACACGTGCCGTCCTGGCCGCCGTGCCAACCGACACCGACACGCTGTCCCTGCTTCCACTCGGAAACACCGGCGCCTAGTTCATCGATGGTGCCCGCGACTTCGTGTCCCGGGACACGGGGATATTGAATGCCTGGCAAGCCGCCTTCTTTCGTGAGCACGTCGCTGTGGCAAATCCCACAGGCCTGCACTTTGATGCGCACTTGTCCTACGCCCGGCTTAGGAATCTCGCGCTCGACGATCTGGAAATCTGCTCCCGGACTGGGAATCTGCGCCACCTTTACACCAAGCGGCAAGGGCTCTTGGCTTTGCCAACGACGTCTTGCAGCAGTGCCGACGCAGCCTCGGGCCTTCCCGTCCACCTGTAGTGTGAACCGCGGCGGTGTACAAAACCTTGTCTGTTTGGTTCATCGCAGCTCCTTTCTTACGATTAAGCCAGACGTATTGCAGCGGGACAATTGGACGAAAGTATTGGCGACACTTTGGTATCAGCCGGCGTATCCCGTGGCGTTCGACGATCCGCGTCGACATTCAGCCGCTTTGCAAGACGGGCCGCGGCGGCGATAGTGACCGATCGCCAATCGCGGCCGGCCGGTTCAGGCAAAATATCCACGAACTCCAGTTCATCGACCCAGTCCTCTGCCGCAACCCGTGCCTGCTCGGGGCCGAATAACTCCGTGACCGCTCTCATGAAGGCTCCTAACCCCTTGAGGTACTCGTCGGCGCTGTTGCCAAAAAGGTTCGAGCGGCAAGGCCCTAAGTCGGTGAGCCCGGCGACGTACTGCTCGGGCGTCGAGGTGGTTGTCTGGTGCAGGCGGATGGCGGACATGCGTGCCCCTTTCGCTTCCCGGGACTCCGAGGATTCAGAGTCTAGTTTTGATTACTCCGGTCGATACTGCTCATACTGGCTTCTTTAGCTAGGCGTTGACGAACTGCTGTCCGCCGTCGATGTCATAGGTTGCGCCCGTGAGGGCGGTGTTGGTCATAATGTGTACGGCGAGCGCGGCCACGTCCGCCGGTCCGACCACGCGTCCGATGGGAAGCGTGGTGCGAAGCTGGTTGCGACGTTTTTCGAGCTGATCGCCCAGCAGTTCCGCGGACAAAGGCGTGTCCACGAATCCCGCGGCGATGAGGTTGACTCGCACGGGCGCGATTTCAAGCGCCAGGTTAGCGGTGAGGGCGGGGAGCGCAGCGGTGACTGCGCTAGCGATGCTCATGCCGATCGCTGGGCGTCGACCACCAGTGCCGCCCATGAAGATCAGTGTTCCTCCCGGTCGCACTTTGTTGGCCGCGTTGCGCGCGACGTAAAGTGCCAGCAAGAGGTGCTCGCCGATAAGATCGCGAATCTTCGCGAAGTCCATATCGGCGAGGCGTCCGTAGTAAGGCCGACCGGCTGTCACCATCACGTGGTCGATTGTCGGGAGGTCACGGAAGAACCGATCGAGAGCAACAGGATCCGCGGCGTCGAAGGCCGCGGTACTCAGGGCATCAACCTCACTGGCAGCGTGCTGGAGGCGCTCGGCATTCCGGCCCGTGAGGATCACCTTGGCCCCTTCTGCACGTGCACGACGTGCCGTTTCGAATCCGATGCCAGCGCTACCGCCGATCACAACAACGGTCTGCCCAAGGAGCTCCGGTTCACGGTGGATGGGAGAGGGGATAGTTACGGTGCTCATCGTTCCTCCGATTCGACTAAATTAGTATACCTCTCGCTACGCTGCCAGCAGTCCGAAAGCTACGCTCGCCTTAAGGGTGATGTTCAATACTCTTTGTGAAATCCATGTTTAAACGCCGCGGCCATGATAAGCATCGCGCGCGGGAACAAAGTCAACACGAAGCCTGCCCACGAAGTCGTTCAGGCCCGATGTGAGCATGTGATTTCCCGAGCCGGCGATGGAGTACGCGAGGGCTGCGACCACCGCGATGAGCAAGAGGAAAAGCGCTCCGAGGGCGGCACTGGAGGCGGTCGCCGCCGCGCCCCAGCCGTCTTGCCCGGCGTCCGCCAAGGTGGTCCGGAGCGCCGCCGCGAACCACATCAGGTTGAGGATCGCAAGCCCGTAGAACACCGCAGCGATCAGGATCCGTGTGCGCTCGCCGTCGTAGAACGCGACGAGTGCGTCGAGCGACGCGCCGACCTGCGGCTGATGGCCGTAGACGAGGTACGCGACGATGAACAAGAAAATGGATTGGATGCCGCCCGTACGCCACAAGCGCTCCCAGAACGCAGGGGTGGTGTACACGCTGGGCTCATAAGGATCTCCTTTCGACCCTGAAGGTGACATGAAGCCCCGCCGTCGGCCGGTGAAGAGCGAAGCGATCCGGCGCTATTTCTGCCTGGAGGATTGGGAGAAGCAGGCCATCATTGGTAGTACTCCACGTTCAGCTGAACGCGCTGGAGGCCAACCGCGATCTGTACAGGCGGAAAGTCGAACCGCGTCCTCCGAGTGTTAGAGTTTAGAAATGATAAGGCAGTTGCGTGGCGCGAGGAGGGAAGGCGCATGGTAGATGACGGATCGATACTGGTAACTGGGGCAGCCGGCCAACTGGGGTCGGTCGGACGCACTGTCACCGGCCTGCTCCTCGATCGAGGGTTCCCGGTTCGCGCTATGGTGCGGCGCGAGGACGAACGGGCGGCGTCTCTACGAGCCGCGGGCGCCCAAGTGGTGGTCGGCGACCTCCTCGAACCGGGTGATGTTTATCGCGTCGTCAGCGGCTGCTGCCGGGTCTACTTCGGCATGTCCGTGTCCGCCGGGTACCTCGAGGCGACCGTGACAATGGCGGCCGTGGCGCGGGAAGTCGGAGTGAACGCGTTCGTCAACATGTCCCAGATGACAGTCTCCGAGATGAGCATCCAGAACACCACCCCGAGCCATCAGCAGCGCCAGCACTGGTTGAGCGAGCAGGCGCTCGCATGGTCGGGCCTGCCTGTCGTAACGATCCGGCCGACAATGTTCCTGGAGAGCTTTTTGCCCTTAGCCGCTCCAAGCGTCCGCGCCCGAGACCGCATCGAAGTGCCGTTCGGGCGGGGCAAGACCTCTCCGGTTGCAGCGGCTGATGTCGCTCAGGCAGTCGCTGCCGTTCTCGCCGACCCTGTGCCGCACCTGGGCCTGATCTACGAACTCACCGGTCCGCAGTCGCAGGACATGGATGGGGTCGCCCGCGAATTCTCGGACGCGCTGAACCGAGAGGTCACGTACTCTGACATCAGCCCCGAGGAGTGGGAACAGAAGCTGAAAAGGCAAAGTATGCCGGAGCATCTGACGGGGCATCTTTTGGCGATGGGCGAGTTGCACCGGGCGGGCCGTTATGACAGACGGGCGGACGGCGTCCAACGGCTGACCGGCCGGCCGGCGATGAGCGTCCGGGAATTTGTGTCGCTTTACGCGGAGGAGTTCGGCGGACGTCGCTCCTAAAAGGCACACCGCGCCAAGAGCACGGCTGCAAGCCTTCTTGGTGATCCCTTCCGAATGGCGTAAACCGCCCGCAGGCCCAAGTCCGCGAACGCTGGGAGCGTGTACCTAGGAGACGCTACTCTGGAGCCGGTCTTCGAAGAACTTGAGCGCCGCAAGCCTGCGAACGGTACGAGGCGAAGCCCGCAGGCCGACCTTGAGCAGCAGTTCGCTGGCAATTCGTTCTTGGCCCCAGGTCGGATTCTCGTTCGCCATGCGCCGGATGAGCTGACGGAGCTCCCAAGGGAGTTCGAGGGCTATCGGCGGGGGCGTCATCAGCTACCAGATCGACGGCAAACAGTACGTCGCCACCACCTCCGGCCTCGTCTCCGGCTTCTTTGGCGGCTCCGGTACCTCCTCGGTCATCGTGTTCGCGCTGCCCTGATCCGTGTAACCTCCAAAGGAAGCCATGCAATCGAATCGAGGATGTCCTACGCTAGGTCCCACTAGGGCGGGTTGCCGAATGCACGCCGCGACAAGTCCGTGAACCTCGGCAAGTTGCTGGGCGTCGCCTGGCGGCTTGGGGCTTTCCTTCTGGCGGTCGCCATCGTGGTCGTCGTCGCGATCGGATGGTCGCGATGGGAGGGAAGAGCTATTCACCAGGTGACCGATGATGCCTACTTGCAGGCGGACATCGTTCCGATCAGCTCGAAGGTCGCCGGCTACGTTCGAGAAGTGCCGGTGCAGGACTACGAGCGGGTCAGCGCCGGTCAGTTGCTGGCGCAGATCGAAGATCAGGATTACCGGGCGGTCGTGGCGCAAAGCACGGGTAACGCGGCGGCCGCCAGGGCGCAGCTTCAGGTCTTGACCGCTCAGCGGGCTTTGCAGGCGGCCAACGTGAACGCTGCCCGCGCGGTCGTCGAGTCAAGCTTGGCGGCGGTCGATCAGGCCGGAAAAGACGTGGCCAGGCAACACACCTTGCTCGACAGTGGATCGGGATCGGTCGACAGCACCGAACACGCTGAAACGAGACGGGCCGAGCTGCAGGCCCAGCTGGCACAGAATCGCGCCCAGGTCGACGCCGCGGCCCGGCAACTGGAGGTTTTGACCGCACAACTGGCGCAAGCCCAGGCCACCGTCGCGGCGCAGGAAGCCAGTCTGCAACTGGCGACCATCAACCTCGCCTACACGCGCATCCTGGCGCCCGAGGACGGCGTCATAGCCCAGCGCCAGGTGCGGCCCGGCCAGTATCTGGGCGTCGGCGGCCAGGTGACGATCCTGACGCCACTTCCCCATGTCTGGGTCATCGCGAATTACCGTGAGACGCAGCTGACGCACGTCGAGGTCGGGCAGCCGGCCGCTATCACCGTCGATACCTTCCCCGGGCATACGCTGAAGGGTCATGTCCTGGCCCTGGCGCCGGCGTCCGGTTCGCAATTCACGTTGCTGCCGCCGGACAACGCGACCGGAAACTTCACCAAGGTGGTCCAACGGATACCGGTGAAGATCATGATCGACGACGCGGATGGACTCGCCGATCGGCTCCGTCCCGGCATGTCCGCGGTTGCGACGATCGATACGAAGCGGGACGGGACCACGGGGGCTCGGTGAGTGCCTCGGTTTCAGCCGTCGATACTGCGGCCTCGCAAGCGCCCGCGCCGCCGCCCCCCAGTCAGCTGCCGGTTCAAGCCACCGGACTGCCCTGGCTCGGCCTGGCGGCCGTCCTGATCGGGACCTTCATTTCGACCTTGAGCGGGCGATTCTCGTCATTCGCGCTCTCCGACATCAGGGGCGCGATGCATGCCGGCTTCGACGAGGGCGCGTGGATCACCACCGCGCAGACCGCCGCCCAGATGCTGGTCGCTCCGGTCGCGGTATGGGCCGGCAGCGTGTACGGGTCGCGCCAGATCCTGATTGCGTCGAGCCTGGCCTTTGCGCTCGTTTCCCTGCTGACGCCGTTCTCGCCGAACCTGCAGACCTTGCTCGTCTTTCAGTTCATCGGCGGCCTGGCGTCCGGGTGTTTCATCCCGCTGACCTTGAGTTTCATCCTCCGGGTGACGCCGATGAAGCTATGGGCCTACGCGGTGGCCGTGTATGCGCTGAACCTCGAGCTTTCGCTGAACATATCGGCATCCCTGGAGGGTTGGTACGCCGATCACTGGTCGTGGCATTGGATCTTCTGGCAGAACGTTCCGCTGGCGCTGATCATGGCGGTGTGCGTGCATTTTGGAACGCAACGGATGCCGCCGCTGCCCACACCGATTCGCGGTGATTTATATGGTGTGGCCAGTTGCAGCGTGGGCCTGGCGCTGATCTACGCCGCGCTCGACCAGGGCAACCGGCTCGACTGGCTGAACTCCGGCCTGGTGTGCGGATTGCTGATTGCCGGCTGCGTGCTGATGGGGGCGTTCCTGCTGCATGAGCTGCTGACGCCGCATCCCTGGATCGACCTGAAGGCGTTCATCAATGGACCGTTGCCGTTCCTGCTGCTGTTGATCGCGCTGCTCAGGCTGACGATCCTGTCGACGGCCTATCTGATTCCGCAGTACCTGGGAGCCGTGCGCGGCTTCCGTTCGCTGGAAGTCGGTCATACCCTGATCTGGATCGCCATTCCTCAACTCGTTCTGTGCCCGATCTCGGCGTTCATGTTGAGCAGGACCGACCCGCGCATTGCCCCGTCGGTCGGGCTGCTCTGCATCGTCGGCGCGTGCCTGATGGTCGCCACCGGCCTGACGCCATCCTGGGGGGCGGAAGAGTTTCTGCCGTCGCAGCTGCTGCAGGCGGTCGGCCAGAGCCTGGCGCTGTCCGGAATCGTCTTCTACTGCGTGCTGCATCTGAAGCCGGAGCTGATCCTGACGTTTGGCGCGATGCTTCAGATCGCGCGGCTGATGGGCGGCGAGATCGGGCAGGCGTTCGTGAGTACGCTCGCGCGCGTGCGTGAACAGCATGCGTCGAACCTGATCGGATTGCACCTGCAGGCCGGCAATGCCGATGTCGTTCAACGCGTGCAGGCGTACGCGGCGGCGACCTCCCGCAGCGGCATACCCGATCGGGATTCGGGGATCGTGCTGCTGGGGCGCGTGGTCAGGCAGTTGGCGACGCTGCAGGGGGTCATCGACGCCTTCGTCGCCGTCGCGGCGACCGTCGCATTTGGTCTGATTATCCTTGCGATGCTGGATCCTCCGCCGCGCGGCCCGGCCTCGCACAGGCCGCTGTTCGCTCGACGGCGCGTAGAAGGGCCCTCGTGAAACTCCTGGCGCGCCTGGCGTGGCCAGCGAGCCTGGCCGCAGGACTGGCCGCGTGCGCGGTCGGCCCGGACTACAAGGCGCCGCCGCCGCCCAAGGACGCGACCGCGCCGCTGGTGTCGCCCGATTCGCCGGTCGCGACCGCGGCCGAAGCGCCTGACGCCTGGTGGAGACTCTACGAGGACACCAGGCTCGACGCGCTGGTCCAGGAGGCATTCGCCGCCAATGCGGACCTGAAAGTCGCGCAGGCGAATCTGACGGGCGCGCGGGCGATCTACCTGGCGGCGCGCTCGGCACGGCTGCCGAGCACGAACCTGGCGTTGGGCGTGAATTACGGGCGCGATGCAGGGACCGACGAGATCCTCGAGCTGACCGGTCGGCGTCCGGTGACGCTCTGGATCTACGACGCGTTGATCGATGTGAACTACGAGGTCGATCTGTTCGGTCACGTGCGATATTCGATCGAGGCGGCGGGCGCGGGCAGCGAGGTGAGCGAGGCCCAGCGGGACGCGGTGCGGGTGACGGTGGCCGCGGAGACCGCCCGCGCGTACGCCCAGATCTGCGCCGTCGGCGAACAACTCGCCGTGGCCCGGCGTTCGCTGGACCTGGTCAGTCGCGAGAGCGACATCACGGCGCGGCGCCGTGCCGCCGGCGCCGGGTCCGAGTTCGACGTGGTGCGGGCCGAAACCGTCGTCGAGCAGGTGCGGGCGACGATCGCGCCGCTGGAAGGCCAGCGCCGCGCTGCCCAGTACGAACTGGCCGCCATGCTGGGGCGGACCCCGGCCGATCCTCCGGCCGGGGTCGAGGCCTGCGATACGGTGCCCCGGCTGAAGTCGCTGCTGCCGGCGGGCGACGGAGCCGCCTTGTTGCGGCGGCGTCCGGACATACGCGCCGCCGACCGACGACTGGCAGCAGCGGTCGCGCAGATCGGCGTGACGACATCCGATCTGTATCCACGTTTCTCGCTGAGCGCGCTGTATGGCAGCATCGCCACGCCATGGCCGAAAGTGGATACGGTCGACGGCCTGACCTGGGGCATAAGCCCCTCGATCAACTGGACCTTTCCGGTTCAGACGGGCTTGCGTGCCCGGGTGATGCAAGCCAAGGCAGGCGCAGCCGCTGCGCTCGCAGGTTTCGACTCGGTCGTTCTGACCGCGTTGAAGGAAACGGCGCAGGCGCTGTCGAGCTACGGCGCGGAGACCGAACACCATGCGGTGCTGACGGCCGCCCAGTCCAAGGCTCGCCGGTCATTCGAACTCGCGCACGGACAGTTCGTGGCCGGCGCCGTCAGCAATCTTGACCTGCTGACCAGCGAACAGTCGCTGGTCGCCGCCGACGCTGCAGTCGCGGCCTCCGACATGGCGATGGTCCAGTATCAGATCGCGGTCTTCAAGGCGCTGGGCGGCGGGTGGCGCGGCGGCGATGCTGCCGTTCGCTGAACTCGCGTCTGGGCGGCTGCGAACCTACTCGCTAGCCACGGCGACCAGCGGCTGACCGGCGGTTGCGCCTTCGGAGTTGCTGGCCGACAGGCGTTTCATCAGCGGCAGCATCGCGATCGCGAGCGCGGTGCAGGCAAGGCCGGCAAAACCGAGCTCGTTGAACAGGTGCGCGTAGATGCTCAGCGATTCGACGGGGTCGTTCAGACCCTCGGGAATATGCGCGATGTTCGCCACGACGCTGCCGAGGTACTGCGACAGCCCCGAGGCCACGAAGTAGGCGCCCATCATGAACCCGCCCATGCGCGCCGGCACGTAGCGGGCGATCATGGCCAGCCCCAGGCCGCTCACCAGCAGCTCCCCGAGCGAATACAGGCCGTAGCCCCAGACCATGATCCATGAGGACACCTGGCCATTGACCGCCCATCTCGCGCCCACGCCGTAGATGAAAAAGCCGATCGCCACGCAGCCGAAGCCCCAGGCGAACTTGGCCGCGATTGACGGGTCCCTGCCGAAGCGCCCCAGCGAGTTGTAGATGAACACCAGCAGCGGGCTCAAAGCCACGATCCAGATCGAGTTGAGGTTCTGGTACTGCTCGGGGATCCACGTCAACAGGCGCCAGCCGAACACGCGGAAGTCAAGATCGACGTTGTGCTGGGCGAACAGATTCAGCGACGTGGACATCTGCTGGTAGAAGATGAAAAAGAAGATCGACTGCACCACCAGCAGCAGCGCCGCGATCAAGCCGGCGCGCTCCTCGCGGCGGCTGCCGCGGATCAGATGCAGGAAGATGCCCAGAAGGACCATCCCGGCCGCGTAGACGCAGATGCGCGCCACCGTCTCATTCTGCAGCACGAGCACCGAAACCAGCACCGTCCCGACCGCTCCGCCGAGCAGCGCCAGCGCCTGCGTTGGCTTCACCGGCCGATCGTCGGGTGATGAGCCGAGGTGTGCGAGGGCGCGGCGCATCAGCGCATAGTTGGTCAGCCCGAACATCAGGCCGATCGAGCAGACGCCGAACGCGGTATGCCAGCCGGCCGAGTCGCCGTAGCGCGCCCCGACATAGTCGCGAATCCAGGGCGTCAGCGTCATCGAAATCATCGAGCCGACGTTCACGGCCATGTAGTACATCGTGAACGCGCTGTCGATGCGCGTATCGTCGCCCTCATAGATCTTGCGAACCAGGTTGCCGGCGTTGGCCTTGAAAAGGCCATTGCCGACGATGATCACTCCGAGGGCGAAGTACAGGAAGTACTCGCTGTCGTTGGGCAGCCACAGCAGCGCGTAGCCCACGGCGAGCACCATGGCGCCGATCCTCATCGTGCGGCGCGTCCCGATCAGCTTGTCGCCGATCCATCCGCCGATGACCGGTGTCGTATAGATTAGCGCCGCCGCCGCGCCGAACACGAGATTGGCGCGGATGTCGACGAAGCCAAGCTTCTTGATCATGTAGGTGACCAGCAGCGCCTGCATGCCGTAGAAGCCGAAGCGCTCCCACATCTCGATCAGGAAGACGGCGCTGAACGAGCGCGTCTGCGAGACCGGCACAACCTCGGTTGTCATGGATTCTCCGTGCTGCGGTCCGATTTCCGACGCGGCGTCAAAAGGATTGCGAAGAGTACAGCGGACGGGCGGGGGCATGAAAAAGCTCTCCGCAGCAAGTGGACGTGAGACGTTGTTGTGATCAAGGAAGCGGCCTTTCACTACGCGGAGACGTGCCGAAAGTAACTATCGCGTTCGCCGCGCCTCCGGCACAGTGCGATCCGAAAGCAGCGAATCCGAGTAATCGCCGGCGCTTTTCTTTCGACTATTTCGACATGCCTGCGAGCAGCGTACACAAATGGCCGCCCGCCCCTGAGGACTTCGAATGCCTGAGACGAATCGCTTTCTATTGGCTGCAGCCGTGTGCCTGGCTCTGACCGGCACCGTGGGTGCGACTGAGGGACCATGGCAGGGCGAAGCGCCGGCCAAGCCCGCCTCGCAGGAACTCTCCCGCGACGCGCAGCGCGCCTTGATTTGCCATACGGTTGCCGACTGGGCTGCCTACCAGGTCGCCGAGCTCATCCGGGACGATGCCAGGGAGAACCAGGCGATCAGCCCGGAAGGCATGCAGATTCTGCGTCAGTTACGCCTGACTGAAGGTCTTGCCTCCGCAGCATTCGACACGCTGGCGCCGCAGGTTGATCACGATTCGGTGTATCGGGATGCCGTGAGAAAGATGCAGGCCTACCTGAAAGAGGATCGCAACGGCGCCGACGCGAACACCCAACAGCTCATGCCGCTGTGTCAACGAACCTACGCCAAGATGGCTGCTGCCGGCGAACTATCGCAGGAGCAGGTGCAGCTGGCCGAGGAGGCGAGCCAGGACTCGGTCGCCAAGCTGACCCAGGAACTGCAGGGGCCCGCTGTCCTGCGCTGACGCAAGCATCTGATTTAGCATCGGATATAGAGCGACGGGTCGGCCTGCACGGCCGAGCGCGATGCGTCGAGGCTGCCGGAAAAGACAGCGTCTCGGTCGTGTGCAGACTTACGAGTTAAGAGGGCTGCCGGAGGGCGGCCCTCTTCACCACGTCGCCCGGACTTAGTCGTCGCTGAGCACCATCTTCCAGATACCCCTGGAGTGCGTCGCCGCATAGAGCAACCGCCGGCACGGCTCAGCGCCGCCCGTGCATGTCGGCACGCGCGAGGACGGTTGGATCTCCAGATGAGTCACCTCGTACCGCGGCATTCCGGCGGTCACGTGCCAGCCGCCGGTCCCGTCATTGTCACCGCGAAGCACGCCGAAGTCCGTCGACACGTATAGCGTCTGCGCCTGGTCGTCGCGAACCACATCGCTCACCGGCAGGTCCCCGTTGTTCGTCGGCGTCGGAAATGCCGCCGCGCCCGCCTCGACGTTCAGGTTCGTGAAGACGCCAGAACCTGGGGCCGAGCCGTTCTCCCGAACCTCGAACACGTGGCCCGGGGTCGACGGCGTGACGGCGTTGTAGCCCGAGTAGGTTACCCACGCGTGCCCTGTGTCGCCGGGGTCGACGTAGATCCCGCTCGGGAAGCGCCTCGGTGATTTGGCGTTGTCGATCCTGTGCCAGAGGACTGTCGCTGGGTCCGCCGTGTCCGCGTTGTGCGTCACGAAGATCCGACCGGCCGACGTCGTCGCCCACAGTGTCCCGTGGTCGGCGCCATCGCGAGCGAGCCACGAGATCGATCCGCCCGTCCGGTCGCTCCCGTACACTGTTCCCGTCAGGTCGCCGGACGCGTTCACGCATTGCGCTGCCCCGACACAGTACGGCCCGCCGAGCGGCCGGTAGTCACCGCAACCATCTTGGGAGCCGGAGGTCACGAACTCAGGACAGTTCGTTTCATAGAAGGTGATGTCTGGTGTCGTGTCCTGCGGGACGTTGCCCGCATGCCCCGCGCCGAACGCCCGGGTTCGCCAAACGTGCTGCGCGCCCGAGTAGATCGGGTGCGTGCCAGACACAGGATTCGGGTCACCTACCTGCGGCCAGTAGAACCCAACCGCTTCGCCGCTGTTCACGATCGGGGCGGAGCTGATGACCCATCTCTCCGGGTCGCCGTTGCGGAAATTCGAGTCGCTGAACCCGCCCGTGAACTCGTTGAAGCGCCACGTCGGATTCGTCGCGTCGTAACCGGCGTTACCACCGTCCCCGTAGATCACCTGCGCGAACGTCTGCCGGAGATCGCCCAGGTTCGACCAGGTGCCGTTGTCCTGCGTGCCGCCCATCACCTCGTTCGAATCGGACGGATTGATCGCGACGTTGTAGAACTGGAGCGTGCTGCTCAGCTTCTTGTCGATGTGTTCGATCAGCGTCGGCACCCGCGACAGCAGTCGCTTGCACGCCTTGTAGCTGCCGGACGTCACTGGCAGCGGGGCGCCGCCGTTGCGAAACGGCGAGTCGCACTGCGACGAGACGTCTGCGAACGATCCGCTCGTGCGAATCATTCCGCCGTCCGAGCCTTCGAAAATCTGGGTCGGGTTGGCTGGATTGATCGCGATCGCGTGCTGGTCGGGATGGATACCGTTCGGCGCGTTCAGGCATCCGTTGGCAAAGTACGGCGCGTACGCGCACGTGGCCGGATGGTTGATCGTTGCATCGTACGACAGATCGGTGAACGTGCGCATGTTGTTTGCCGCGTCGGGGTCGCCAGCCGTATCGGAGTAGAGCACTTCGCGCCCGTTGGAGCGGCCGTTGCCGCAGCCGACGCCGTTCGTGTCGCACGGCTGCTCGCCGTACTGGTTCGAGCCGATCACGTAGACGGTGTCGGGCATGCCGGCCGGCGTGTAGACGTCCTCGTCGTACCAGCACTGGCCGGTGCAGAAGTTGTCCGTCGCGAAGTACGGGTTACCCGTCAGCTTCGACGTCAGATTCTGCCAGCCGTTGTAGCTCGCGGGGAACGTGTGCGTCGACGGATCCGGCGCAATGGCCCCCGCGGCCTGCGAAGCGAGCAGTGCCGCCGCCGGCTGGTTCGCATTGTCCGTGCGCCAGAAGTTCGACGCGTTGGCGCCGGAGATGCCGGCGCCGTTCGCCGTGCCGTCGGTAAGGTAGATTCGAGTGTGTGCGTTCTTCACGGTCAGCGCGAACATCGTCCGGTCGATACCGCCGCCCGGGAACTGCGGGGCGAACACCTGGGTGAAGGTGGTTGCACCTGCTCCGGCATCCCGGCGCCACACTCCGGCGTCGAACGCCGAGGCGTAGACGACATCCAGGTTGAGCGGGTCGAGGCCGACGACGGTGACGCCGACCGAACTCGGGTTGTTCCCGCCCCAGACCTCGGTGAACGTAACGCCGCCGTCGGTCGACTCGTAGAGGCCGGGGGCGTTCGCGCCCGGCTCGAGCCGGGTCGTGCTGCCGTTGGCGATCACGTGCGAGAGGCCGCGCACTGCCAGCGCAGAACCGACGAAGATGTGGTTCCCGTCCCGCGGATCGATGACGATCGAGTTGATTCCGCGGCCAAGGAAGGCATCATTGCCTGGCACTACGCATGAATAGGTAGGATTGCTGACGCACTTGTCGTCGAGCTTCGCCCAATGCTCGCCGCCGTCGATCGACTTGTAGACGCCTACGCCGGCCTCACATCCGGAGGAGCAACGGTTGCCCTCGCCTGTCCCCAGATAGAGCGTATTTCCCTCGCTGTCGGTCGGATCGAGCGTCAGCGTCCCGACCGAGGTCTGGCCAAGGTCGCCGGGATTCAGTTGCTTCCAACCGGGATCACTCTCCAACGCGTTGTCCGTCCGCCACACGCTGCCTCCGGCAACGCCGACCCAGACACGGCAGTGCTCTGCGCCGCAGTCCGGCGCGACCACCAGCGCAGTCACCCGGCTCGCCGTCGTGTTCGTCGCCCCTGAGAAAGCGGTGACACCCGGCTGGATAGCTGCCTGCGTCGGACCGTAGAACTTCCAAAGGTGGCCCTTCGCGCCCGGGTCGCCGGTCTTGGCATCGACGGCCGCGATTCCCTCGAACGTCGCCCTGGCGTTCGCGACCACGTCCGGGGGAATCACGTCGGCCGGATACGTGCGCGACGCGGATTTATAGGCCTCCAAACCCCCGGGCGGACGATCCCCTCCATCTGCGGCCGCGAGCCCCGCGAGCGTCGCGAGCGCAGCCGCACTGACGGCGATTTTCAACGTGGTTTGTTGCATATCCCCTCCTTTGCGATATAGGGTCTTCTGTGGCTGGACCTCTGCATCTCCTCGAAAAAGAAGAGAGCAGCCTACGCAGGCTTCTTGATGGTTATTGATAACGCAGCGGCGAACCAAATTAGGCCCGCCAGGAATGCTCGTCAACGGGTTTCGCCGCCCCAAGCGTTCTACGAGCGCCGCTTAAGAACTTTGCCCAGCAAGCTCTTGACCCTGCTCCTCACATGATCAAAGCGATCATGGACTCCACTTTCGGGCACATCGTCTCGGTGGGGTGTCCAAATTCGGGGTTCGCGTAAAAGCTACATGGCATTTGCCCGGAAGCCGAGACCATCCTCTTCAGGTCTTTCATGACCAGAAAAAGTTGGTGCTGGTCAGCCGGGCTGGGATCGAAGTTGAAGTGTTCGTAGAAGCGCTGCGCTTCATCATCTTTGGCGATTGGGGTAAAACCCCAGGGACCGGCCGGCCAATCGGTTCGGCGCTTTGATGGAGGAGACCAAATGAGCGGAAAACCTGTCGGGACCGCACTGGCGCTGCCGTTGTGCGCCATCTTGGCCACCATTGTGTTCGCTGCGCCGGCACTGGCGCAGAACGAGCAATTTATCCCAGCTCTCGTCTACCGCACCGGCGCCTATTCGCCAAACGGTGTGCCCCTTGCGAACGGCATCGCCGACTACTACAAACTGATCAATGCGCGTGATGGCGGCATCAACGGCGTCAAAATAGTGACGGAGGAGTGCGAGTTCAGCTATGCCACGGATCGCGGCGTTGAGTGCTACGAGCGCCTGAAGCACAACGGTCCGACCGGCGCCGCCTATGTGAATCCGCTATCGACCGGCGTTACGTTTGCGCTCACCGACAGGACCACGGCCGACAAGATTCCGGTCGTCTCCCCGGGGTACGGCCGATCCGAATCGCGCGATGGCTCGGTATTCCAGTGGAACTTCCCACTGCTCGGCACCTACTGGACTGCCGCCGACATCATCCTGCAGCACATCGCCAGGCTCGAAGGCGGCTTCGACAAGCTCAAGGGAAAGAAAATTGCCCTCGTTTACCACGACTCACCGTACGGCAAGGAGCCGATCGCGCTGCTGCAGAAGCGCGCGGAAATGCACGGCTTTGAAACGATATTGGTGCCGGTCACCCATCCCGGAGTTGAGCAGAAGGCTGTCTGGCTGCAAATCCACCAGCATCGTCCGGACTACGTTCTGCTGTGGGGCTGGGGCGTGATGAATTCGACCGCGATCAGCGAGGCCGTCGCCGTGGGCTATCCGCGCGAGAAGATGTACGGCGTGTGGTGGTCGGGCGCCGAGCCCGACGTGCGTCCCGCCGGAGACGGCGCCAAGGGCTACAACGCGGTGACGCTGCAGCACACGTCGGGACGATTCAAGCTGCACGAGGATCTGAAGAAATACGTATACGACAAGGGCCAAGGCTCGGCGCAGTGGGAGCGGACCGGGGAAATTCTCTACGTTCGCGGGTTAATCACCTCCATGCTCGGGGTCGAGGCCATCCGGACCGCGCAAGCGAAGTTCGGCAACAAGCCCCTGACCGGGGAGCAGGTGCGCTGGGGATACGAGAACCTCGACATCTCCGCCGATCGAATCAAGCAGCTCGGCTTCGAGGGCGTGCTGCGGCCGATCAAAGTCTCCTGTGCCGACCATGAAGGCGCCCACACCGGTCGCATCCAGACCTGGGACGGCGAGAACTGGAAGATCACCTCGGACTGGTACGTCTCGGACGATTCCGTGATCGCTCCGATGGTGAAGGAGGCGGCGGCCAGATACGCGACCGAGAAGAAAATCGCCACCGGCTGTCTGTGATGTCGGTCCCAGCCGATATTGAATGCTCGCATCACAACAAAGCAAAGGAGCACCACCATGATTAACAACTTTAGATCTAGCACCTCGGGATAGCAGCGCGGTTCCTGACGTCCCGTTGGGACCGGGCTCGGCATCAAGCCCGCGCGGGTCTGAGCCGGGACGTTACCGTGAAGATCATCCTGACTCGCGCGACAGGAGTCGACTCACAGCTCCTTGCCGACTGCTCGAACCTGGTCGCGCAGCCAGCGATAGGAAGGATCGGCGGTCAGCCGACGATGCCAGATCATCTCGTACTTGAACTCCTTCACTTCGTGCGGAGGGTCGATCAAGCGCACGGGAGCGCTCTTCGCGCATTCGAGTGCCAACCGCTTCGGAAGGGTCAGGATCATATGGCTGTGCGCAACCGAGCGCACCGCAACGGTAAAGAACGGAATGACGAGCCCTACCCGCCGCTTCTGCGCGAGCGCTCTCAAGGGTCGATCGACGGGCGTCTGCTCACCGGAAAGCACGCTCACGACGATGTGCGGATAGCTCAGGTACTGGTCGAGCGAAAGTCGCCGGGCTCGGATGGGATGGTCAGCGGCGACGATGCATACGAAGACGTCCGTGAACAAGGATTCCGACTCCAGCCTGGGCGGTGCTCCAGCCACATCCAAGAGCAAGTCCAGTCTGCCGGTCTCGATGTCTTCGAAACGCCGGTCGCTCCAAGGTACGACTTCCAACCGCGCTTTGGGAGCCGCGCGCGTAACGCGACGGACTAGGCGAGGCAGCACGACCGCGCAGGCATGATCGGTCATCATGATCTGAAATCGATCCTGACTTTGGGCTGGATCGAATGCCTCGCCGGTCAACAGCGTCTCGAGCCTGGGCCAGAAGCTCTCCAGCTCTTTGAGGAGACGTTCACCCCGGGCCGTCCGCTCGTACCCGCGGCCGTTGCGAATCAAGAGCTCGTCCCCGAACGCATCGCGCAGGCGCTGGAGCACACGGCTCATTGCCGGTTGGCTGAGAAAGCAGCGTTTCGCCGCTCGTGAGACCTGCTTTTCCTCCAGCAGGACTGCGAGTGGGTGAAGGAGGTTGAGATCGGCCTTCTTTATATGCTCGGAGCGCATGATTGTGATCATAACAATGCATTGGACAAATGCCTACCGGTGCTGCATCTTCTACTCGCGAGCTGTCACCAGCACAAGAACCGTCCCAATCTGGAGATCGAGACAACGATGGCCTTTACGATCAAGGTTAACGGGGTCGCACATAGCGTGGATGTCGACGACGACGCGCCTCTGCTCTGGGTCTTGCGCGACGTGCTCCGCATGACCGGTACGAAGTTCGGCTGCGGCGCCGCGTTGTGCGGAGCCTGCACCGTGCATGTCGACGGCGAGGCGACGCGATCCTGCATTACCCCGATCGGCAGCATTGGCAAGAAGGCCGTCACCACGATCGAGGCGATCGGAAAGACGGCGCAGGGCAAGGCGCTCCAGCAGGCCTGGGTTGATCTGGGCGTCGTGCAATGCGGCTACTGCCAGTCCGGCCAGATCATGTCGGCCGCGGCGCTCCTGGCCAAGACACCGAAACCCAGCGATGCCGACATCGACGCGGCCATGTCCGGCAACGTCTGCCGCTGCGGCACCTACCAGCGCATCCGCGCGGCCATCCAGCGCGCTGCGGGCTGAGAGGAGGCTGGTCATGGCTCACCAATCAGGAACGCTTCGGCACGATCGCCGCGACTTCCTCAGAGTCGGCGCCGCCTTGGGCGGCGGCTTGGTCCTCAGCTTTGCTCTGCCGAACGCGATAGGGCCCGCCTGGGCAGCGGCCGAGGTGTCGCCCGAGTTCGCTCCAAACGCCTTCATCCGGATCGGCCGCAAGGGCGAAGTGACGTTGGTGATGCCGATGGTCGAAATGGGCCAGGGCATCTACACCGCCATGGCCATGTTGCTGGCCGAAGAGCTGGAGGTTGGCCTCGACCAGGTCCGGCTGGAGCATGCTCCGGCCGATGACGCGCTGTACGCCAACCCGATCCTGCACATTCAAACGACGGGCCAGTCGGCTTCGATTCGCGCCTTCTGGACGCCGTTGCGCCAGGCCGGCGCGGTGGGCCGTACGCTGTTGGTGACAGCCGCGGCCAAGCGCTGGGGCGTTGATCCTGTCACCTGCCGGGCGAAGCAGGGCGTGGTATCGGATTCGGCCGGCGCGCGCCGCTTGGCCTACGGTGAGTTGGCGGACGCCGCCGCCGCGCTACCGATGCCGACCCCCGGTAGTATCGCGCTGAAGGACCCAAAGGACTTCACTCTGATCGGCACGCCGGTCAAGCGGCTGGAAGCTCCGGACAAGGTCAGCGGGCGCGCCGGCTTCGGCATCGACGTGCGGTTGCCGGATATGAAGATCGCGGCGATCGCGATCTCGCCCGTGTTCGGCGGCAAACCGAAGGCGGTGAACGAGGTGGCGGCGCGCGCGGTCAAGGGCGTGCGCCAGGTCGTCCGGATCGACAATGCGGTCGCCGTGGTCGCCGACCACATGTGGGCGGCCAAGAAGGGCCTCGCGGCGGCGGCCATCCAATGGGACGACGGCCCGAACGCGACGGTCAGCACCGCCGACATCGTCCGCCAGCTCGAGGAGGCGTCCAAGCAGCCGGGCGTGGTCGCGCGCAACGAGGGCGACGCCGAAAAGGCGCTTGCTGGCGCAGCTCAGAGAATCGATGCCATCTACCAGGCGCCATTTCTGGCCCATGCGGCGATGGAGCCGATGAACTGCACCGCTCATGTCCGCAAGGATGGTTGCGATCTTTGGGTCGGCACCCAGGCGCCGACGCTGACACAGGCCGTGGTCGCGCAGGCCACCGGCCTGCCGAGGGAGGCGGTGAAAATCCACAATCACCTGCTCGGTGGGGGCTTCGGACGGCGCCTTGAGCCCGACGGCAGCCTCCTCGCCGTCAAGATCGCGAAGCAGGTGGACGGGCCGGTGAAGGTTGTGTGGAGCCGGGAGGAAGACATCCAGCACGACATGTACCGGCCCTACTACTACGATCGGTTGTCGGCCGGCATCGACGCGAGTGGCAAGCCGGTGGCCTGGACGCACCGCATTGCCGGTTCCTCGATCGTCGCACGCTATGTCCCGTCTCTCTACAGGAACGGTTTCGATTTTGATGCGGTCGAAGGAGCTGCCGAGCCGCCCTATGCTTTGCCGAACATCCATGTCGACTATGTCCGGGTCGAGCCGCCGGGCATCCCGACCGCCTTCTGGCGTGGTGTCGGCCCGACCCACAATGTCTTTGTCGTCGAGAGCTTCATCGACGAGCTGGCGGCTCTTGCGAAGCAGGATCCCGTGGCCTACCGCAGGGCATTGCTGGGCCACAATCCACGAGCCCTTGGCGTTCTGAACCTGGCGACCGAAAGGGCGGGCTGGGGCGGCCCGCTGCCGGCGGGGCGCGGTCGCGGCGTATCGCTTCAGTTCGCCTTCGGCACCTACCTTTCGCAGGTGGCGGAGGTCGAGGTGGCGACCGATGGTTCGATCAAGGTGCATCGGATCGTCTGCGCAGTCGATTGCGGCCTCGCGGTCAATCCGGACACGATCGCGGCCCAGATGGAGGGCGGATCGATCTTCGGCCTGACGGCAGCGCTGCATGGCGCTATCACGGTGAAGAACGGGCGGGTTGAGCAGAGCAATTTCCACGACTATTTGCCGATGCGGATCGGCGAGGTCCCGGTGATCGAAACGCACCTGGTCAAGAGTGCCGAGTCTCCGGGTGGCATCGGCGAGGCCCCGACCGCCGCCGTCGGTCCGGCGGTGGCAAATGCGATCTTTGCCGCCACCGGCAAGAGGATTCGCACTCTGCCGATCATCCGGTAGGGGTTTGGAAGCGCGCCGATCAGCTCGTGCAGCGCGGCGCGGACTTGCTCTTCGCTGCTAGCGAGCGCCGTGCCGCGCGCCCCGGAATAGATCCTTGTGCTCAGGCAGTGGTGCACGCCAGTATTGGGGCGGCGCATCGACAGTCGCCCCAAGGTGGGCTGCGGCGTGCCAGGCCCATCGAGGGTCGTACAGCATGCCTCTCGCGAGCGCGACGAGGTCTGCCTGGCCGCTCGCGAGGATCTGCTCGGCCTGCTGCGCTTCGGTGATCAGGCCGACGGCAACCGTGTTGATGCCAGCGCCTTCCTTAACGGCTCGAGCCAACGGCACCTGATAGCCCGGAGCGAGCGGGATTTTCTGAAGCGGCGAGATGCCGCCCGAGGACGCAGTGATCCAGTCGGCTCCGCGTCTCTTCAGCTCCTTGGAATATTCGATGGTCTGCGCCAGGTCCCATCCGCCTTCGACCCAATCGGTCGCTGAAACTTTGACTCCAACGGGCTTGTCCGCCGGAAAGGCGGCACGCACCGCGTCAAAGACTTCGAGCGGAAAGCGCAGCCTGTTTTCGAGCGATCCACCGTACCGGTCGGTGCGCTTGTTCGCGATCGGCGAAAGGAACTCATGCAGAAGGTACCCGTGCGCGCTATGGATCTCGATGGCATCGATGCCCAGACGCGCCGTCCGTTCAGTCGCCGCGACAAACGCTCTGCGGACGCGATCGAGGCCTGCGCCGTCAAGCTCGAGCGGCGCCGGCTCACCCTCTTTGTGCGGCAACGGGGATGGCGCATGCGGCACCCACCCGCCCTCGGAGACTGGGATCAACTCACCGCCCTCCCACGGTACCCGGCTGGACCCTTTGCGTCCCGCATGCGCGAGCTGGATCGCAACGACGGTCTTCGAGTAGCGCCGAACTGCGGCCAGGATGGGCCTCAGCGCCGCTTCCGTCTTATCGTTCCACAGTCCCAGGTCGCCCGGACTGATTCGTCCGACGGGCTCAACGGCCGTCGCCTCGATACAAAGCATCCCTGCGCCCGAGCAGGCAAGACTTCCGAGGTGCATCAAGTGCCACGCGTTCGCTTCGCCATCCTCGGACGAATACTGGCACATCGGCGAAACGAGCACCCGATTGGGAAGAACAACGCTGCGCAGCGCAATCGGCGAAAAGAGTGCGTTCATGAGGACATCTGACACCCGTCAGTAACCAAGATTCATCCCTTAAGCCGCCCACCGAAGGGGAGCGGCCCATGAAAGATAGCGACTTGGCCGAAAAAGCAAAGAAGGCTTACGTTCTGGACACATCGGACACGCTTGTCCTCAATCGCAGACGCACCTGAACTGCTCGGAGTTCGTTGACGGGCCGGCGCCAACGAAACTGCCAAGCTCACCGAAGGCGTGGACCTGGCCTGGTCTCGGACTTACTACGGGCGGGAGGCATCGGCGGAAACAGATGCTCCGCTAAAAAATCCACGAATACTCTAACTTTGGGAGCCAGATATCGGCTCGTCGGCCATAAGGCTCGGAATATGCCCGAATGGTCTATATGTTCCCCCAGCACAATCGCCAAAGATCCATCGGCGACCTGCCGCCGGACCGCGAAATCCGGGACGCACGTAATGCCGACGCCCTGCTCGGCCAGGGCAACCAAGGCCTCCACCGTGGTCGCGACCGCCGTCATGGGTAAGGCGACATCGACACCGGTTGCCGATCTCGCAAACGGCCAGCGCTGGATCTTGCCGGAGGTCGGATACCTGTGATGCAGGCAGGCGTGCGTAACAAGGTCTTCAGGCGTCGAAGGGGTTCCCGCGCGCTTGAAATACTTTGGGGAGCCGACCACTTCAAGCCGGTATGTTCCCAGCTTGCGTGCCTTCAGGCGTGAATCGACGCCGTGTCCGGTGCGGACCACCACGTCATAGCCACCCTCGATGATATCGACCAAATGGTCACTGAATTCCATATCCAGTTCAATTTGCGGATACGCCAGCATGAACCGGCTCAGCGTCGGAATCATCAGCATCCCGACAAGCGGCAGACTCACCCGCAGCTTGCCCCTCGGAGCGCCCTTCGTTTGCGCGAATTCAAGCTCGACCTTCTCCATCTCAGAAAAGATCCGACGGCAGCTTTCAAGGAAGAGCTTGCCTTCCTGAGTCAGCGTGACGCTACGGGTGCTTCGATGAAAGAGGCGGATGCCGAGGCGCGCTTCAAGCCGGGCGACGGTCTTGCCTATCGCCGATGACGACAACCCAAGCTGTCTGCCGGCGTCGGTGAAGCTGCGCGCCTCGGCGGCCCGAACAAAGGTGCTCATGGCCCCAAGACTGTCCGAAACCTCGCGCCCCCTCATTTGAGACATAGATGTCCGAAAAGTTTGGAACTATAGCCCATGGATACTTCGGTTCAAACCGGGTTAAATGCGCGCGAGGCGATGGGTGCCCCAATTGATGTCGGCTGCGGCCTTACTCGCCAGCAACCCGAACCCGAACGATGCCGACATCGATGCTGCGATGTCCGGCAACATCTGCCGCTGCGGCACCTACCCGCGCATCCGCGCTGCCATCAAGCAGGCGGCCCGGGCGATTGCAAAAGCACGCGAGGAGGGCTGAGATGATTTTCGACCACATCGCCGAAGACACCGTGCGAGGCGCCGCCGGTCCTTCAGGCGGAACGCTTTCCCGGCGCACTTTCCTCATGGCGGGCGCAGCCGTCGGCGGCGGGCTGCTGATCGGTGTCGGCTTCGGCGCGGCGGCCACAGCCCCGGCCAAGGCGGCCGGCGTTGTGGGCTCGGCTGCCTTCTCTCCGAACGCCTTCGTGCGCGTTGACCCGGATGGCCAGGTCACGGTCACCATGGGCTACGTCGAGATGGGGCAAGGCACCTACACCTCGGTGCCGATGCTGATCGCCGAGGAGCTCGAGGTCGACCTGGCCTCAGTGCGTTTCGAGCACGCTCCGCCGAACGACAAGCTCTACGCGAACCCATTGCTCGGCCTCCAGGTGACGGGCGGCTCGACGACAGTCCGGGCCTCGTGGGAGCCGATGCGCCGTGCCGGCGCCACCGCCCGCGTGATGCTCGTCACCGCGGCGGCCGGCGCCTGGAAGGTCGACCCCGCGAGCTGCCATGCCGAAAAGGGCGAGGTGATCCACGCGACGAGCGGCCGCCGGATCAAGTACGGTGCACTCGTCGCCGCCGCGGCGAAGTTGCCCGTGCCTGAACAGGTCCCGCTGAAACGGCCGCAGGACTTCAAGCTCATCGGCACGCCGGCCAAGCGCCTGGACACGCCGGCCAAGGTCAACGGGACGGCGCGCTACGGCATCGACGCCCGTGTGGCGGGAATGAAGATCGCGACCCTGGTGAGCTCGCCGGTTTTCGGAGGCAAGCTGCTCAGCGTCGACGACAGCAAGGCGCTCGCGGTGCGCGGCGTGCGCAAAGTGGTTCGCTTGGACGATGCAGTGGCGGTGATCGCAGACCACATGGGTGCTGCGAAGAAAGGCCTGGCTGCGCTCAATATCCAGTGGGATGACGGCCCCAATGCCAAGCTACAGACGGCCGACATCGTCCGCGAGCTGGAAGAAGCTGCCAACACCAAGGCCGGCGCGGTGGCACGCAATGAAGGCGACGCCGACAGGGCCTTGGCCAGCGCAGTGACCCGGGTCGAGGCCGTGTACGAGGTGCCTTTCCTGGCTCACGCCACGATGGAACCGATGAATTGTACGGTCGACCTGCGTGCCGATCGCTGCGAGCTCTGGCTCGGCAGCCAGGTGCTGGCGCGCGCCCAGGCCGCCGCCGCGCAGACTGCCGGGCTGCCACTGGAAAAGGTGACTGTGCACAACCACCTGCTCGGCGGCGGCTTTGGCCGGCGCCTGGAGGTTGATTACGTAATCCGTGCGGTGCAGATCGCCAAGCAGGCCGGCGGCCCGGTCAAGGTCATCTGGACGCGCGAGGAAGACATGCAGCACGGCATGTACCGCCCGTATTTCTACTTTCGCTTTGCCGCCGGGCTCGATGCCGAAGGGCAACCCGTGGCGTGGAAGAGTCGGCTTGTCGGCTCCTCGGTCATCGCGCGGTGGGCCCCGGCGCTCCTCAAGAACGGGGTCGACCGCGACACCGTGCAGTGCATCGCCGAGCCTCCGTACGCGCTGCCGAACATCTTCGTCGACTACGTGCAACAGGAGCCGCCGGGTATCCCGACGGCGTTCTGGCGCGGCGTCGGGCCGACACGAAACGTCTTCGCCGTGGAGAGCTTTATCGACGAACTCGCAACCGCGGCGAAGCAGGACCCCGTCGCGTACCGGCGCGGTCTTCTCTCGAAGAATCCGCGCGCCAAGGCCGTGCTGGAACTGGCCGCCGAACAGTCCGGCTGGGGACAGGCGCTGCCCAAGGGGCGAGGCCGGGGCGTGTCCGTCCAGTTCGCGTTTGGAAGCTACATGGCGCAGGTAGCGGAGGTGGAGGTCGGCAAGGACGGTGACGTGCGCGTGCGCCGCGTCGTGTGCGCGGTGGACTGTGGCACGGTGGTCAATCCCGACACGGTACGCGCTCAAATCGAAAGCGGCATCATCTTCGGCATCAGCGCGGCGCTGCATGGTGCCATCACGCTGAAGGATGGCCGCGTCGAGCAATCCAATTTCAACAACTATCCGGTGGTGCGTATGAACGAGGCGCCGGTGATCGACATTCACATCGTCAAGAGCGGCGAAGCGCCCGGTGGGATGGGCGAGCCGGGCACCTCGGCGCTCGCGCCGGCAGTGACGAACGCGATCTACGCCGCCGCCGGCAAGCGCCTGCGCAAACTGCCGGTCGACCCGGCAGAGCTTAAACATGCGTGAGCCGTGGCCGGAGGGCTCCGATGAGTGAACTCGATCGTATCCTTCACGCGTACCAAAGGGCTTCGGCGGCCGGGTCTGCTCACAAGAGTGCCTGGAAGTTGAACCTTGCGCCGATCGTTGGATCGATCGTCCAGCTGTTCAGGTAGCCAGCAGCCAGACCGTCGGCGACGTGGGACCACATGAAACCGGCGTAAGCGTCGAAGCGCCGGTCGAACTTGTAGTCGGCTAGCCGTCCGGCTGACGCCAGATTGGAGGCACGGGGAAGCCCGATTGTGCAGAGCTCACGAGTCAGGTGGCAGAGAAATTCCGGCCTGGGTGCGTATACCAGCGCCTGCGGCCGGGTGCAGGTACCTACATCGGGCAGGCCTGGCGCCGCTACCTGCGAATCCGTAGGTCTGACGTTACTGCCTGTCCGGCAGCGTCCGCTCGTGCCCCCAGGGATCCAGCCCCGTGCGCAACACGGAGCGGAGCGTGTTGCGGAGCTCGTCGGCGTGCGCTGCACCGAAGCGCGACTCGAACTGCTGTTGCGCCTGCTGCCAGAGCGGATAGGCCG
>WNFO01000770.1_pt1 | contig 24894 bp, 19 predicted proteins | sample 5400251 | NCBI WGS metagenome assembly WNFO01 (sample SAMN13153354, study PRJNA577476) | soil metagenome | isolation source: 100 cm saprolite under Madrone tree | place: USA:California | collected 2016-06-14
GCGTGCTAGCCGAGGCACTCGGCAAGGCCGCGGAATCGGGGCAGCAACAGAGCGTGGCCTTGGAACCCGCAGCCATGTTGCAGTTGATCGAGCGGATGATTCCGGCTCTGCAAAGGATGTTAGAGGGCGACGAGAACGAACGCCCCTCGAGGCACAATTCTTCACAGCGTGCACCAGAGAACGACCTTCCAACTGCAGGCAGGAACACGATTCCGCTGCAAGCGGCGCACGAATCGTGGGTGAGACCTCCCGCCACGGAAGTGATCGCTGGAACCGAGGCAGAACCCGAGCAAGCCGCGCCTGCCCGACCTCTCGAGGACACATATGTAGCCGGGATCGGAATGTGGGCTGCGTTGAAGTGCAAGCTCACCGAGGCTTCAACCCTCTGGCCCGTAGCCAGGCTGAAGTTGGAGCAGACACTCGCTTTTGTGAGCGCCTACACCTCGCGCACCGCCACGTGGCTGAGACTCAAACTATTCGGGCTTCCGAACCGCATCAGGCAAGCTGGGCAGCGGGTTTGGCGGACAGGTCGTAACTCCTCTGATTCTCCAGCACTGGCGACCAAAACCGCGCATCGCCTCCAGGAAGGTCCGCGCCACGCCCGGGATCTGTTCCAGAACGCTTTGAAGAACGCCAGTACTCGGCTTCAGGTGCTTCTCCAGTCTCGGCCGAGTCTACGGGCTCCCCTCAGCGCGGCTTCTGTCCTGGGAGTTCTCGTAATCGTAATCACGTTCTTTATGCTGAAGGCGGGTCGGCACAATCCTGCTCAAAGCGCGGCGTCCAGATCGCGGACCACCGCGCGGGAGAACACCAGTCCACGCAGCACCGCGAAGTCGGACGCTCGGGAAGCGCACGGGGGTGAGCAGCTCGGAACGCCTGCTCCGCTACCGGTGAGCCACCTGCATGTCACCGACCGCGCGACCGAGGCCGCTGTACGGACTCTGAGCCGCTACGAACTGGCCGGACTACGTCGCCGGGCGGAATATGGAGATGATTCTGCGGCATTCCAATTGGGAATGGCTTACGAGATCGGACGTGGGGTCCCACAACGCTGTGCAACCGCTGCCCAATGGGTCGCAATATCGCGAGGGTGACGGCGTCGCGGTCGATGAAGATGAAGCCGTGAAGTGGCTGCAGAAGGCGGCAGCCCGGCAAAGTTCTGACGCCCAGGTGGCGCTGGGGGTGCTCACCTCGTCCCAGGCGCGTGTCATCCCCTCTTCTCAGACCTCGCAGTAGCCAAACCCCGCGACAAAATCCCTTACCGTGGCATCGCCAGCCTCGCTGAGTCTCAGGATTGAGTTCCATAGTCCTCAGAGCACCAATCAGCGAGTTCCTCAGCTGGGCCTTCAGGGCAGGAAATGCAGGACGTTTCGCGGGCCGACATTCGGCCCCGAGCTCTCAAAAGCGGCGCGTTTGGAAGCTGGCTACGGCCACGTTCGATCTCGAGCCACGGCGGCCTTAGCGTTAGCTTTTCTGGCGCACAAGCCCGTTTTGCCTGCAAATTGCAGGCAAAATGGACTTTTTTGAGGGGAAGGCCGGGCCGCCGTTCTGCGAGGCCCACAGATGGCGGCCTTGTGGCTGCCACCAGGTCGAGCGACTGGCGACATGCTAGGTTCCAACTTGTTATTCTGGCAAGTTACTTTGGGACATGTACCAGCTAGGTTCCGTCTCCTCAACCTCTTGCGCTGTTACTTCGGTTTTCACTCCGCTCGCCCGTTCTCGACTGGCCAAGCGAGGACACAAGCGATTGTGCTAGACCGCTAGGGATAAAGCGGCCTTCATTGACAGTCCGGTTCGGGCAACGGGGGACGCAATCGAACTCGAGGCATCTTTATCACGCCACGAGCCGAAAGACTGGCGCCAAACAGAAGCAGCATTGCGCCCGCGTACGTCCACACTAGCAGCGTCACGGGCAGCCAGAAGACGGTGCCGTACGCCCGCTGAAAATCGAGCAGCGGCAAGGTCCAGCCGAATATCAGCTTGAACACCTCCGCCAGCAATCCGGTGTAGAAGGCCGCGGGGAAGACCTGCAGGACCGGCACCTTGCCGTTTGGCACCCACCAGAACACGAGCCAGAAGCTAAGGATGGTCATCGGCAAGGCAAAGACCTTCATGACCACGAAATTCAGTCCCGCGTTCAGCCACAGGATGTGGATCGGATCGGCAAGCGCGGCCTTGCACGCCGCAGCGAACACCACCCCGGCGTAGGCAAGTGCGGCGCAACTGCCCACTAGCAAGAGGCTCACGATCTGGTTACCCACGTAGCTACGGTTCTTCTTGATCCCCCAAACCCCGTTCAGCGCGACCTCAAAGGGCAGAAACACGCCGCTCGAAGATACTGCCAGCATGATCAACGAGAACACCTGCACTCCGTGGTGCGAGGTCAAACGAACGAGGTCGCTTTTGAGTTCCACGGCACCCGCCGGGAGATACTCGGCCACGAGTTGATAAATCATTCGCTCGGCCGGCGGAGATTGTGTCAGGTGAGCGATCGTGATGAGCAGTACCAGGAATGGTACAAGGGCCAGGATTGCGTTGGCCGCGACCGAGTATGCATAGGTATGCGCCTCGCAGGTGCTGAGAAATTTCGCACTCGGTCCTATCAAAGTTGCTGTTTGCCTCACAAGCAACCAAACACGACGAGTCTGTTCTTTCCAACCGGGCGGTGCCGATCCCGCTGCGACAATAGTCGCCATGAACTCTCCATTGGTCGGCCGCATCGTTGCGGCTTGATTCGGGTCACTCTCAGTGGAGCTTTGCTCGACGATCGCCCGGCAGACATGCAGAGCCACGGAGCGTCGCTTGTTTTGCATGATCCGTGTGCGCGACAAATATCGCAAACTTGCTGGGTGCGGACGTTTGTCCTGCGCGCCACTTTCCTGGACACGGGTGCTCAAACGGGGGACTCAGAATAGGAATCTTGCACTCGCCGGAGTGGCGGGACATAGATTACTAAGGTTGCTGTCCTGAACCGGGCTGTCGTGCCCGTGCGACGCTTGGCTCAACCCATCGGGCCATCACGGGTGTTGTGACACCACAGGGCGTCGCGGACCGTGAGCCAATCTGATTCAGGCCGGCGTCCTTGCGACATCCATAACCTGGGCACTCAGCGCTTCTTATGCGCCTTTCGCCACTTTGCCCAGCGTGTCTTCTGGGCTGCCCGGATACGAGCGATCGCAGCTGCCGACATTGTCCGTTTCTTGCGAGTGCGGGTGGATTCAACCTTCGGCCCCTTGACTTTGGCCCAGCGAGCGCGCTGCGCCGCCGCGATCCGCGCCCGACCGGCTGCGGACATTCCTCCCTTGCGAGGGACCGCGTTGGCGCTTACTCCGTTTAGTGCTGAAATCGCGCTGTTGAGACTGCCAAGTTGAGTCGTCAGACGGTTGCGTTCCTGCTGAAGCTGGTTCAGTATTGAGGTGAGATTGGGCATGGGGAGATTCTACGGCCGCTTCGCCTTTTCTGCGTCGGAAATCTGCCGTATTGAAGGGTAGGCCGCGCCCACACTAACTTGAATGACTCCGTTTCTCCGTCTCGGTTTGCGCACGATCAGCTCCGTCCACTGAACTACGGAGGCAACGATGGCCTCGATCCAGGTTCTTACCCGGGAGGGCCGCGCCCACGCATCTAATTTGCAGTGCCGCGTCGATTCGCAGTTTTCATTGACCGCTCCGCCTCCCTATCGGAGGTCAGATCCGCGTGAGAGCTCCCAAATCCGAGCTCTGAGGGCATGAAATGAGCACCTTGGGCATACGACTCTTATTTCCCAGCAGGATGGAACGTAGTCCTGTCGCTGCCTGGCTCATTCAGAGAATGGTGGCGGTCAGGGAGTGCATGGACGAAGGGCTTCCTGAACCCGCACTGAGCCTGCTGTATTCAGGGATTGACGCGCTTGGGTGGTTGGCTGCACCAGCCGGGACGCTGGACGCGTCAAAAAACACGTTTGAGGATTGGTGCTCGCGCTATCTGTTGCCGAAGCTCAACGCGGGTAGCGAGAACGAACCGACAGCCATGGACCTCTACGCGTCACGGTGCGGGGTACTCCACACCTCAACCGCAGAATCAAAGCTTGAGGGCAACACTCACGAAGTTTTCTATCGCTTCAGGGGAAAGGCGGCTGCGAACCCTGTACTGAACGCATCCCAGGCGCCTTTGTTCGTGGAGATTGACAGCCTCGCGCGCGCCTTTGATGAGGGCAGCCGGGCGTTTGTTCGAGACCTGAATCAGGACCAGAACCAACTTCGAATTGCGGAAGAACGTGCTGGGCGGTTTTTCAGCTGGGATAAGGTGGAGAGGGCGCTCTGAGCGTGCCCTTCGGTTCCTGCTTCGCGGTTTTTCATCGGCGCATCGGTCCGGGGCGGGCTTAAAGTGCCCTCTGGGCACGGCCCTCCGTTAATGCCGCAACGACACGCTCAGCCCCGCCACCATCGACAAGTGATCGGGTGCGCTCTGCCATCGCTTGTCTGAGGTTACGCGAAGAGACCACACTCCGGAGTCGATCCACGATGGCCTTCCCAGTTACGGTCGCTCCTCGTCCCAGGTTGACGACCATCCCTTGCTCAGCAAGGTGCCGGGCAACCGGTTCCTGATTGTCCGCTAACACGATCAGCAGAGCCGGCAATCCCATGAAACACATCTCCCAGGTCGTCGTTCCCGCGCCTGACACCGCCACATCGGCCCATGCCATGAGTTCCGGCATGTTGCCAACGTTCTCAAGTAGACGCACCGTTCGCCCATTCTCTTCCATCAACTCGCGCAGTTTCGGCAAGTGCGGGTTGCTGCCGCCCGCCACCACGATCCCCTCGAGCTCAGGTTCGGACATGATGGCCGCCGCAACGCACGCCGTGATGTTGTCCGGATCGCTGCCTCCCAGCGTGACCAGCACCTTCCGCGCGACCGGGGGGATCTTCCGTTTCCATCCACCCCAGGCACCGAACTCCCGCCGCAGCAGGGTAAACCGCGGACCCAGGAGTAATCGGGTCGAAGCCTCCCGATTCGGGTAGAGCGCCTCGCAGGCATGGGGGTTCTGATTCAAGACCAGATCGGCCGAGTAGCGCCCCGCCAGAGCGATATCGTCCACCAACAACACCTGCAAGCCTGCTCGTTTCAGGTGAGCCTGATACTCTGGGCCAAAAACGTACCCGTCCACGGCCACCCAGTTCGCCGCATTTTGACGCGCCCATCTGGCCGTTCCGTCGGCATCTTCGGCACTGCCAGCGGACTCAGTCAGACGCACGAGGTCCAACCGCTCGGCGCGTACACGCTCCTCAACCGCGGGCGTGGTTTCGGCCATCGCAAAGATGGCGTGTCCGGCCGCATCTTTCCACCTCTGCGCCAGGGCGAGGCAGCGCATCACGTGTCCTGTTCCGATGGCGATGCTGGCATCGCACCGGATCAGCAGGTTGCCTGACACCGCCATCCCTCGCGTCGCCCCTTCTGCATGATGCTGCAGCTCATTTCAACTGGCTCCAGATCCATGTTCTGCATACCAAACTAGTGCGAATAATGAGTCGTCACTTTCCTCACCGCTGCGAGCACATCTTTCACATCCTGTTCGCTCATCCCCGAAAACATCGGCAGACTGATGAGCTGTTCGTAAGCGCGCTCCGCCACGGGATACTCCCCGCCCTGGTATCCGAACTGATCGCGGTAGTAGCGATGCAAGTGCACCGGGAGGTAGTGCACGTTCACGCCAATATTTTCCGATCGCAGTGCGTGCAACAGCTGGCCGCGATCCGCGCTTAGCTGGGCAGCATCCACGCGGATCGGGTACAGATGCCAGGCAGATTTCACATCCTGGCGCACGTTTGGAGGGACGACTCCTGGAAGATCCTGGAATGCTGCCGTGTACCTCGCAGCAATCTCGCGGCGGCGAACGAGATTAGCTTCCAGCTTCTTCAATTGTGAAAGGCCGAGCGCACAGGCGACGTCAGTCAGGCGATAGTTGAACCCCAGGAGCACCATCTCGTGGCGCCACTGTCCCGAGGCATTCCGCTGGCGCGCATCTGTCGACATACCGTGGTTTCGGAACCTGCGCAGCAATTCAGCGAAATCCGCGCGATCGGTCGTCACCATGCCGCCCTCGCCGGTCGTCAGGTGCTTCACCGGGTGAAAACTGAAAACCGACATATGCGCGACGCTGCCGGTGCGGCGCCCGCGGTATTCGGCGCCCAGCGCATGACAGGCATCTTCCACAACGGTGAGGTTATGCTTCTCCACCAACCCGAGTATGGCATCCAGATCCGCGGGGTGCCCGGCGTAAGCGACCGGCAGAATGGCGCGCGTCTTGGGCGTGATGCGCTCGGCCACGCGTTCCGGATCGATGTTGAGCGTGTCGGAACTGACATCGGCAAAGACCGGTCGCGCGCCCTGATAGAGCACGCAGTTGGCAGTCGCAGCGAAAGTCAACGGTGACGTGATTGCCTCATCTCCGGGCTTTAGGCCAGCGGCAAACGCCGCTCCGTGCAAGGCCGCCGTGCCGGAACTGAAGGAAACCGCGTACTTTGCGCTCACCTGGTGCGCGAACGCTTGCTCGAATTCGTCGACCTTCGGACCGGTGGTGAGCCAGTCGGAGCGCAGGGTATCAACTACGGCTTGGATGTCGTCCTCATCAATCGATTGGCGACCGTACGGTAGTAGTGTGTTGCGGACGGGACTTCCCCCATCGATTGCGAGCACGTCCGGCCTGGTGGGGTTCGCGCACATCTCCTTCGTGCGGCTATGCGGGGACTGGAGATTCGTCGGGCTCACTCGAAGCGAGCAACTCCTGGAGTTGCTCGTTTGTGAGCCACGCGGGGTTGGTATCGCTCGCGTAGCGGAAGCCCTCCGGCAACGCTCTTCCGTTCAACCAGTACTCCCCCTTCCACCAGGGGTGTGAGGGCTGGATGACATACATGTCTTTCACCTCTACGGTGTTGCGCGCCTCGTCTTCCGACACCAGCGCTTCGTGGAGTTTTTCGCCTGGCCGGATTCCGATGGTCTCGATCTCGCAACCCGGAGCAATGCATTCCGCCAGGTCCATCATCCTCATGCTGGGGATCTTGGGCACAAAGATCTCGCCGCCGTGCATCTCTTCCAGGCAGCGGATCACAAATTTCACGCCGCTTTCAAGCGTGATCCAGAAACGGGTCATGCGGGGATCGGTAATGGTGATCTTGCCGCGTTTGCGCTGCTCGAGAAACACGGGGATCACGCCGCCCCGGCTCCCCACGACATTGCCATAACGGGCGCAGCTAAAGCGCGTGTTCTTGGTCCCGGCGTGGGCATTGGCCTGAACGAACATCTTCTCCGCACAGAGCTTGGTGGCACCATACAAGTTGATGGGATTCACGGCCTTGTCGGTGCTCAAGGCGAGGACCCGCTCGACGCCCTGGTTGAAGGCCGCGTCGATGACGTTGCGGCCGCCCATGATGTTGGTCTGGATCGCCTCGAAAGGGTTGTCCTCGCACGTGGGCACCTGTTTCAGGGCCGCGGCGTGCACGATGACCGAGACTCCCGCGCAAGCCCGCTCCAGACGTGCCGGATCCCGAACGTCCCCGATGAAATAACGCAGGCTGGGATGATCGAGGCCGGAGACGCGCATGTCATGCTGCTTCAGTTCGTCGCGGCTGAATACCACGAGCTTTTTCGGGTGGTATTCCTGCAGCATGATCTCGACGAATTTCTTGCCGAATGAACCCGTTCCGCCCGTAACCAGGACGACCTGTTCCGACCAATTGATCAATTACGCCTCACAGAAATTGAACCTGATTCCAATACCGTTCGAGTCGGAGAGCACGGACGTCGCCGAGCGCGCCGGCAGGCGGGCATCCTTGGTCGTCCCCCGTAAAACCACGAATTGTAAGTATATCGGAGACGCGACCATGGTGATTTCCTTCCTGTACCGCAATTGAGGGCTGCCCTGGGCATCCGCAGTCGCAAGCACTTTGGCCGGCGAACTGCGCGAGGATTGTTCAGGGCAGCAGGGGCTCGGAATCGCCAATGGACTCGAGCAGGCGCCAATGCCCGCTCGGATCGCGCGTCTCGGATCGCGCGTCTCGAGTTTCAGGTGAGAGAGCTTTGGGTCTCCCGCTTGCCGAATCACCTCTTCCTGAAACTGCACGGGGCTCGGCCAGCTCAGTTCCAAGTTTCCGCCGGGTCGGTCCCCTCCTTCGCGGTCCACTGCGTGTTCGCGATATCGCCGTCGGTCAGATTCTCGGGCTTGGTGCCTTCAGACGCGCTAGAGGCCGTCGCACGCACGCCTAGAGCCAGCTTGCCCCCCGGCGTCTCCTGAGCGGCAAGTGCGATCGGAAAAGCGGTCAGGACAAGGAGTGTGCAGAGGACAGCAGCACGGAAGTACGGGAGTCCCGGATTCGTCGCTAAAAGCGAAGCCGCTGGAGATACTCGTAGCTGATCCGGGCGCTCTCGAGCGGCATCTTTGGATTGTCATGCTCGACGAAGTAATGCTGGATGCCAGCTTGTTCCGAATGCGCAAAGATGCGTTTCCAATCGATGATCCCGCTACCTACTTCAGTGAGGTCAGTCATGCTCGCGCCGGCAAACCTTCCCCCCTTGACGGTGGCAAGATCGGGAACTTTCTTGAGATCTTTCACGTGCACCATGGGAAAGCGACCGGGATACTGGGCGAAATACTTGACTGGATCCTGGCCGCCGACGGTGATCCAGCACAGGTCCATTTCCATCTTCACCAGATTTGGATCGCACTCTTTTAGCAGGATGTCGTAGGGAAGCTCTCCGCTGGCGGTGGGGATAAATTCGACCCAATGATTGTGATAGGCAAACTGTATGCCGGTCTTGTGACTGATCTCGCCGGCTCGATTGAAAGTCTCGGCTGCGCGCTGCCATCCATCAGCTCGAGCGAGAAGATCGTCGCCGATCCAAGGATTGACGATGTAGGTGTGCCCGATGATTTTGCTGTCTTCAATCACCTTCGACCACTGGTCACCCAAGCTCGAAAAAGGGACGTGGGTCGAGGGCGCGACCAGGCCGTGCCGAATCAACGCGTCCCGCACGACTTTGGGTGGTTTATCGACAAAATCGCCCAGCTCCAATTCGCGATATCCGATGGCGGCGATTTTGGCCAGCGTGCCATCGAAGTCCTGCTTGAGCACATCCCGCACCGTGTAAAGCTGAATTCCAACCGTCTTGATGCGGTGTTCTTCGACGGCCCAGGCGAGACTCCGCCCCAGAATGGTTGCTGCCGAGATTGTGCCCAGGAACGTGCGTCGATCCATGTCCGATGCCTCCGATTGGGTGCTGGGGGTGCTCTGCGTACCACCTCGCCAGATATTCAGCACGTTGGCGTGCAGACCAAGCCGCGGTTGATTTTACACATCCAGCCGTATGAGATCGACACTGAAACTACAAATTCGCTAATTCGGCGGCACAGCCGATTGCTCGACTGTACGGCAGGGCCTGATACGCTTCCTGGGTGCCTGCGCACGCAAGCCCCTAATCGAATCTGGTGTTCGGCTCATGCCTGCGGGAAATTGGACTGTTACAATTTTCGGCAGCCATGAAAGCAAACCTAACCCGATTGATCCCATCCGCTCAGCATCGCCGCCGGTTCATGAAGAACCAGGGTCTCCGGATCTTTATTTTGGCCGAGCTGCTGCTGATGCTTTCGATGCTATCTGCCGCCCAGGGGGGAGATACCATCGTCGTCGATCCGTCAGCTCCCGCACATGCCTTCCCGCATTTCTGGGAGCAGATGTTCGGCTCCGGCCGCGCGATCCTGAGCCTTCGCGACAGCTATCGGCGGGATATGCGCGAAGTAAAGCAGATCACCGACTTTCGCTACGTTCGCTTTCACGCCATCTTTCACGACGAAGTCGGCATTTACGACGAGGACGACCATGGGCAACCCGTCTTCAACTTCTCCTACCTCGATCAAAGCTACGACGGATTGCTCGCCAACGGGGTACGGCCCTTCGTCGAACTGAGCTTCATGCCCAAGAAATTGGCGTCCAAGGATATGCTCCACGCCTTCTGGTACAAGCAGAACATCGCGCCGCCCAAGGATTACGCGAAGTGGGACGCTCTCATCACCGAGTTCGCCAAGCATCTGATCGAGCGCTACGGGATCGACGAAGTCAGCCAGTGGTATTTCGAGGTGTGGAACGAGCCCAACCTCGATTTCTGGGGAGGCGAACCTAAACAGGCGACCTACTGGGAGCTTTACGATCACACCGCGCGAGCCCTCAAAGCGGTGAACGCGCGTCTGCGAGTCGGCGGCCCCGCCACCGCGCAAGCGGCCTGGGCCGATGCATTCATCAAACATTGCGCAGACAACCAGGTGCCGGTGGATTTTGTGTCGTCGCACGTTTATGGCAACGACAAGGCAGAGGACATCTTCGGCACGCACGAAGTGATTCCCCGCAATCAGATGGTCTGCCGCGCGATCAGGAAGGTGCATGACCAGATCCAGTCTTCGTCCATGCCAAAGCTTCCCCTGATCTGGAGCGAGTTCAACGCGAGTTACATGAACGAACCGCTGGTGACCGATACGGCCTACATGGGGCCCTGGCTCGCCGACACGATTCGGCAATGTGACGGCCTGGTGGACGTGATGTCCTACTGGACATTCTCCGACGTCTTCGAAGAGCAAGGAGTCGTCAAGACACCGTTCTATGGCGGCTTTGGCTTGATTGCAGCCGGCGGAATTCCGAAGCCAGCTTTCAACGCGTTCAAGCTGCTGCACGAACTTGGGGACTCGCGCATTGAGGTCAAGTCCGACCACGCCCTGGCCACCCGCAGGAGCGACGGCTCAATCGTGGTGGCAGTGTGGAACTATGCCCCTCCCGAAAAAGAAGGTGCGTTGATAACAGTCACTCTCCGGTTTAAGGGCGCCACAACCACGCAAGCGCAGGTGTCGATGGTTGATCCCCGGCACGGAGACATTCTCCCGACATACGAGGCAATGGGTTCACCACGATATCCGACGCAGACCCAGATCCTCAAATTGCGAAAAGCCGCTGACTTGGCGCCCCAGGAGCCGCGCAGTCTCACAAATGGCGAGTTGACGCTCACCCTGCCGTCGTACGGGCTGGCATTGATCACCGTGAAGTAGCGCGGGATGCGACCCGCCGCACGATGAGCGCGATGGGAAGCCCGACGCAGAAGATGTGGATGACCACGCCGATCACCATCATCTGGAAAGAAAATGGGTATTTTCTGGCCGCCGACAAAGGCACCACGATGCGGTTCATGAAGAAATACACCGCTACACCGTACAAAACTCCGGAGAAAACGGCGTGCTGACCGAGGAATTCGAGCCGGCGAGTCGCAACCGCGAAGACAGCGGTCGCTGAATACGCGATGACGAAATGACACAGCAGTCCCAGCAACGCAGTTGCCAGTCCGCCTTCGAAGGCTCGTGGTCCCAGCAGTCCGGCGGCGATTCCCTGCAAGAGGCGAGTGGGTCGAAGTCCAAAAAAGCCATACACGACGAGGGTGGCGGTAATATCCAGCACGCCGCACACGAACCCGGCCCAGACAATGGCGCGCCCAGTCCGAGGTCTCTGCTCTGAAACAGCTCCGACCGCCTGGCTCACAGGTTCTCCCAGAACGTATCCCTGCGCGACGAATATCACCCCGCCAGCGCATCCGGGAACTGGCAGAGTAGCTCAAGACGGAGAGTATTCGGGACCCATGGGTTCAACGAGAGCAACCAATGTGTTGGTTATGCCAGCGGCGGCGTGGTCATGGTTGAAACGCTCGATTCCGCCGGACTGGTCTTCCCGAACCTTAAATCTCGCCAATCCTTTTGGTTTCCGATCGATACGCGCCCAGATTTCGCTTCCCTCAACCTCCCAAATCAGCTTGAGGGTCAGGCCGTTTCTCTCGATTTCGCATATACGCGCTGTTTCGGCTTAACCAGGGATGCCGCGGGCGCCGGGGTCGTTCACGTGTGGCTCTTTCACTTGGCACAGACCCTCTCCCAGCACTCACATCAGAACTTTCCAGAATACCAAGCACGGACCTATGCCGACCGAATGTTGCTTGGAACAATTCCTTCGCGATGGGATGAGTCGAACGTGCGACTAGGCAGTCAACTCCGACGGAGTATCTGGATCGATAGGCGTGTCCCGTTGATTGGGTGGCCGGTCCCGCAGCCTCAGGCTGCGTCGCCAATTCTTTCGTGCGCGATCCGGTCGCGCACGAAGGACGGGCAGGAAGCGATGCCGAACTCACGGTGCTCGCCGCGAGCAAGGAATTGCACGGCCGCCGAGTCGGTCTCCGCCAGCATGGCGAGATCGAGCACCGCCCACAGGCGGCAATCCGCTGCCGATTGCACGAGTTGGTTGAGGTAGGGCAGGTGGCCTTCAAACAGTCTGCCGGAGACGCGAATGGTGACTGTGGGAGTGGGGCAGTCGGACATCATTTCTCCATCCTTTTTGTTGTATGAGTCTGTTGGGTTGATGTCTTGAGAAAACATAACAATCTGCGCGTTTTCCCTCGCACGATACGAGGGATGTGACAGGTCGTCTTCCCGGAACTTGTAGACCAGCGCTACGAACAGCACCCATCCTGCCAGCAGGACAGCCACGGGCAGCAGGTGGAGGAGCAGTTCGGAAGCCACGGCTCAACTCTCCCGGACGCCGGCTGGGAGTGGCTGACCCAGGGAGGCAAAATCTGGCTGCATTGGAGTTGTTCGGGGGATGGCATCCTTCCATTGGCGCCAGCTGCGCTTTCCTATTAGAGGACGCTCGGCACAAAAGTTGCGTAAAGATTCGGTAAATATTGGTCAAGTCGGGCCTTCTCTGCGTCGGCGACTGTCAGCCGTCAATCCGATTACTCCCATTGAGTCGTAGCTTTCGGCAGTTTCTCGTTCCCTTCCCTATCAGGTACGCCCGACTCCAACCGAGGCAGCTTCGCTTTAAGCAGCACCGCCTTCGAGACCTGCCCGGTTTGCGAAATCTTGACGCGAAGAACTGACAGTAACTGGCGGAGTCCAGGCCGGTTGCGCGGCAAGGATTTCAGTGCCAGTGTCCTCAGAAATCCCAGTTCACAGTCTTGCGCCCGGTGGCCGTCACGCTGTAGTTGCGCCTCGGTGAGAGTCGCGGCTAAGCCTGCCAGTGCGCCGGGACCCCGGGGTGCTGGGGAGCTTTGCCGGGGGTCAACGCCGAAGACCAGGCTAGCTGTGCCTCAGAAACCTGCCCGAAAGCCCGTTCCCCACGCCCGAATAACCGGTCGACCTCGTTTTGCGCTCTTTCGCAGCGCCCTTCGAGAAGAGCCCCGCGTCGGTTGGGACACCGCCGGAGGGTAACCGGACGGGACCGACGCGGGGTCATTTTGCAGTTCTGAAGTTGGCAAAAGCCTATTCCCGCATGTCTCTGGCTTCCATCGGGTCGAGCCTTTAAGGTCCATCTTCGACAATCAAAAGGCGTACATTGTGGGCTCGGTCAGGGTTAACTGATTCACTTCAAAGCATGATTAGCGATCCCTGCATGGTCGCTCCTCACGCGAACACCTTCGATAGCAGGCAATTACAAAATCGGTCCGATCATTGAGTCTACCGCTGCGTCGCACGCCCCCCGGGGCCGCACGCACAGCGGCAACCTCATGAATGACGAAGAGCGCTGGAGCGCCTTCATGTGTCATTCATGTGTCTCGGCTTTGGCGGGTAGGGTGAAACAAAAACTTGCGCCGCGCGGGGTGTTGTCGGCAGCCCACAAGCGGCCACCATGCGATTCGATAATGGAGCGGCTGATGCGAAGTCCCATGCCGGTCCCATGGGGCTTGGTAGTAAAGAAGGCATCGAAGATCTGCTCCGCTTGTTGCGCGGGTAGCCCCACGCCGGTATCGCTGATCGATACCATAACGTGCTCGTTTTTCGCTGGCTGCGAGTTGATGATTAGCTCGCGCGTCGTGTCCACGTCCTTCATCGCATCGATACCATTGAGCAGGAGGTTCATCAGGACCTGCTGCAATTGCACGCGATCTCCCATAACTTGTGGAAGATCCGACGCCAGTTCCGTCTGGACTGAAATGGAGTGTCGGGTTGCTTCGCTGCGCAGCAGGACGATCATCTCTCGAATCACTTCGTTGACATCCACCAACTCCCGTTGCGGACTAACCTTTTCGAAAAGCAGACGGATCCGGCTGATGATATCGGCCGCACGGGTTGCGTCTTTAACCATTCTTGACGCAGCCTCACGCGCCTCTTCCAGATCGGGTTGATCCCGCCTAAGCCAGCGCAAGCAGGTATTGGCGTCGGTGGCGGCGGCGGCAATCGGTTGATTCACTTCGTGCGCGAGCGAGGCCGTCAGCTCTCCGATGGTGGTCACCCGGTTAGCGTGTGCGAGCTCCACCTGCGCCTGGCGCAATCTCTCGCGCTCTGCCTCCGCCAGCTTGCGCTCGGTGATGTCGATCACGGTACCCACGAATTCAACCAGATCGCCGGATGGGCTGAGAACGGGATGACCTACTATGTGGACGTCTCTGATCTCGCCGCCGGGATGAACGATTCGGTAATCCGACTCGAAATCTGCTTTTTCACGCAATGCTGTCTCGGCCGTTTCCCTATTTTTGGCTTGATCATCCGGATGGATGCGTTGAAAGAATGTTTCAACTCGCGGTTGTCCACCGTGCGGGTCAAACCCTAGTACGCGGTAGCATTCCTCGGACCAGTACCGAATTTCGCCTGTAGCAGGGGTCCATGCCCAACTGCCCGTATGGCTGAGCCTTTGCGCTTCGGCTAAGTATGCCTCGCTCTTCCGAAGCGTCTCTTCCGCCTGCTTTGCTACGGTGACGTCCATCACCGCTCCTACGAACTCGGCGCTGCCCGATTCATCGCTTAAGGCATGAGCCACAACGTGGAGATGTTTGACGGAACCATCCGGCATCAGCAAGCGATATTCATGTTCAAAATTCTTCCCATCCTGCGACGCGCGTTCGATTGTCTGTTTCACGAGCGCCGCGTCTTCTGGATGAACCCGTTGGAGAATAAGTTCCACGGTCGGTTTCGTGGTTCGGTCGTATTGGAAGATTCGAAAGGTTTCCTCTGACCAGCTGATCTCGCCAGAAGAAACCCTCCAGCCGAAGCTCCCGGTATGACTGAGCCCTTGGGCTTCAGCCAAGTACGCCTCGCTTCGCTGCAGCTTCTTTTCCTGCAGTTCCAAGGTCTGGACAGCGAATCGCCTATCCACCCAGGACGTCAGCAGAGCCAGCCCGAGGACGGTAAAGGTGACGGCGGCTATTCCGGCGGTGCCAAGTGCGGAGATGCTTACGGCGTGAGACAGGTCCACTGGCATGCCCGAGGGCGTGAAACTGGCGGCCGCCATGCCGGTGTAATGCATGACGGGGATCGCAGCGCCCATCACGACGGCTCCAGCTAACTTTTCCCGGCCGATCCCGGTGTTCTCATCTCGGAAGTGAAAGGTAATCCAAAGCGCGGCGAGAGAAATCAGAACCGCGAACACGACGGACAGGACGACGAGAAAGGAATTGAACCGGCATATAGCCGGTAAACGCATGGCGGCCATGCCGATGTAATGCATACTCGCAATACCCGCACCCATCAGGACACTTCCGGCGACCGCTCGGGACGCACCCATTTTCTGTCGGCTCACCACGTACAGCGCAATGACCGACGCGAGAATGGCCGCAGACAGTGACAGCAGAACGGTCGGCCCATGGTAGGCCACGGGAACCGGTAGGATGAACGCCAGCATCCCAATGTAGTGCATGGACCAAATGCCAGTCCCCATCGCACCGGCCCCGCCCAGCAGCCAAACCGCGCGAGTCCAACCGCCCGCGGCCGTTACGCGACCTGCGAGATCCAGAGCAGCGTACGACGCAAACATGGCGATCAACACCGAAAGCGCCACCAGCGCGTAGTTGTACGAGCCAATCAAGTTCACGGCAGCCATTTGACTCCATCCGGTTACCACGTGGAACACTCGCGACGCGATTCAATTAAAAATGAAACGTCTCCCTGGCGCCCACGCCGTATCTCGGTCTCATGCTCGCTCCAGCAGATCGTCGATGAATTGCTCGCGCGAATAGTACGGAAATCCTTTCCGCTGGATACATCAGACTCAGGGCCGAAGGCGATATCACCGCCCGCTTGACCGGCACGTCCACGTAGCACATCGCGACATCCAAGTAACAGTTTGCGTACCGCCTGTATGACCGTCTGAGAACGCGATTTTGAAACCGTCCGGGGCCGAGTTCAGAAGCCCCTGCACAGAGTACGTCACGAAATTGTGATACTTCCTATGTTCGCCATCTGTAGCGACCGGAGAGCCCGTGGCTTCAAACCGCTCAACGGTCTCTCGAATCGCATCTTCATAGAAAGGAGCGAGGTCAGGATCCTCGCTGTCGCTGTTTCGGACTCGCTCGATCAGGTCAATGGGTCTTGGGATACTGCCAATTGGCTCCGTGGGTATGGTGATGGGCGCAAGCTTGAGCATGCTTCCCGCCTTACAGCAGGAAATTTAGCTCACTGCGGTCAAGATTAACAAGCCCGAGTTCGACGTGAATCAAACCGAGGGTTTGATGCTTATCTGGTAGCTCCCGGAGGGTTAACTTCTAGCCCGACTTGCTTAAGTTAGCGCCTATGGGGAGCCGTCCCCGGGGTGGTGGAACTCTCCGATTCGAAGTATTTGAGGTCGGCGGTCTAGCGAGCGGCCGCGTGCGCTGCGCGGATCGAGTGATGTTGCTTCTTCACGCCATACATGCGGCGGTCGGCCTCCACCAGCAACTCCTCGGCGTTGCTGCCGTCGGTCGGGTAGAAGGATTGACCGATGCTGACCGAGAGACCATTGTCTCCAGCGAAGTTTTTTCGAATATGCGTGAGGATGCTCTCCATGCGGTCCACCATCTCGGTGGCTGCATCGGGGCGGAGTCCGGGCGCGACCACGACGAATTCGTCTCCGCCCATGCGGGCAGCGTAGTCGTATTCTCGGCAGGAGTCCTTCAGAAACGCAGCGAACATCTGCAACACTTTGTTGCCCTGGAGATGCCCCAGGCGGTCGTTGACATCCTTGAATCCATCCAAATCGGCCACGAATACAGCCAGGGGAGATCCGGAACGCTCACAACGGGCAATCTCTCCGTCCAGATGCAGGAAGAGCGAGCGCGCATTGGGGAGACTGGTCAGGTAGTCGGTGGTTGCCGAATCTTCGGCCACTTGATACTTCAGACTGTTTTCAATGGTGAAGCCCAGCTTTGAACCAATCGCCAGCAAGATGCGCAGATGATCTTTCGTGAAAGCATCCTGCTGCGCACGATACAGCGCGAGCACCGCCACCACGCCCGCCGCTCCCGCCAAAGGCACCGCAAGCGCCGAGCGCAGGGTGCTGTACTTCATCGGATCATTGAGATAACCCGGTTCTACGGAGGGATTTCCGTTTAGGATCGGCTTGTCATTTTGTGCGACCCATCCCGAGAGGCCTTGCCCCATCGGAATGCGCAAGGACGAGAACAGGCGGAAATTATCGCCGCTGACGAACTCCGCCACCAGTTCTTCCTCTTTCACCAGGTAGACCGCCATCGAATCGTAGGGGGCGAGCCGCTTCAAACGCACCGAAAGCATGGAGAGGGTGTCGCCCAGACTGAGCGAAGTGCCCAACTCATGGCTCAACTCAAACAGCGCCTGGGCTTCCTGACGAGCAGCGGCGATCGACGACAAGAAGTCCCCGCGCAACTCGGCCGGGTGCGTGACCGCCGGTGCACTCTCCGCGAAGCCTGCTGCCGGGGCCAGTCCGCGCTCTACTTTCACGTCTCTCGAGAGTTTGGCGACGGGCTTGGAGGGCTGCGCGTGGGCGAGCTTTTCCAGCTCCACGTAACGTCGCTGCAGAACCTCGACGACGCGGGGATCAAAGCTCTTGCCGGCGTCGGCTGCGACCCGACCCATCGCCTCGTCCAGCGGTAGAGCGCGACGATACTGCCGGTCCGAGGCCAGCGCATCGAGGCAGTCGACGGCTGCAAGAATGCGTGCGCCCATCGGAATCTCTTCGCCCTTTAGACCGTTAGGGTAACCGCTGCCATCCCATTTCTCGTGATGCGAGCGCACGATGGGCACCACCGGATATGGGAACTCTACCTGTTCGAGAATCTCCGCACCGATGATCGGGTGGATCTTCATCTTCTCGAACTCTTCCGGCGTCAGCTTTCCTGGCTTGGAAACGATGTGTTCGGGCACCGCCAGCTTGCCGATGTCGTGCAAGACCGAGGCAGCGCGCAGGGCCTCGGTTTCGTCTTCGGTCAGCCCAAGTTCCCTGGCCAGTTCCATTGCATACACCCGCACACGCTGCAGGTGCTCGTGTGTGGTGTGATCCTTGGCTTCAATGGCCAGTGCCAGGGCTTCAATGGTTCGCAGGTGCAGGCCGGAAACCTGCTCGGCGTGTTTTTTCTCATCCTCGAGCTTGCCGAGGTAAAGCCGGTAGGAGCGGTACATCAGGTAAACCGGTGGCAAGACCAGCAGCGACGATTGCCAGCCGATGTGGCGATTCAGGAAGTTCACCAGCCCAACGATGGCCGCTCCGACCAGATAGTAGGGTAACGACCAGAAATAGCATTCCGACCAGACTTTGAGGATCGGTTTGCGCTCGGTGAGCCGGATGATGATGGCCATCGCCATCGTGTTAAACACGAAGTAAGTGATCGCAACCAGAAGCAAGGCCAGGGGAAGAGCCCCCGAAAGGCGATGACTCACGGCAACGTACGCGCCGTAGGAGATCGCCGTTCCCACCGGCAACTGCGACATGTTGAAGATGACGTGGATCGGCTGCGGACCGTGGGCAGGTTTCCAGTAGCACTGGACGAGAACCGCCGCAAATCCGATCACCAGCGTTTCTGCAAAACTGAGCTCTAAAACGCCCAGCAGGATGAACAGGAAGTTCACCGACATCGTTCCGTCGATGCCGGGCAGCTTGATCTTGAGAGAAGAGGCGAGAAGAGCAACCACCAGGTAGCAAAGAAACTTGACAGGATCGGTCGATTGCCAATGGGTGACGGCGAACAGAAGACAGCCCAAGGCGGCCACCGCCATAATGGCGATAAATGCTTTCGCGCCAAAAGGATGTGCCGTCTCGCGATCCATTAAACGATTGTTGCCGAAATCGCGGCAGGATGTCCGCCCAAAACCGAACTCGCCGGTTACCATCGTGCAGTCCCCACGACAGGTCAGTCAGTTAGCCCTACCTCCGAGGTCCGCCGGAAGGCACGCCGATGCCGTTGACGCTCTGCTTCAGGCTGAAGCTAGCGACAACATGCCCCGGCAGGTTGGCAGTGGGCAGGACAAAGTGTCCGGCCAGTCTGAGCGGGCTCGCCTTAACTCACTGATCTGCCTCAAGTTCCGTTACGGCGGCGCACGTGCAACGAAGCCGATGACGCTCCCCCGTGCACAAGAAAGGCACCCCTTGTGAAAGGCACCCCTTGTGGAGGGGGAGTTCGAATGAAAAGGTTTCTGGTTCTCTGGGTACTGGCTGCGGTTGCTCTGGCCTCAGCCAACGACTCCAAGCTATCTCCAGATTTGAGAAAGATCACCACGCCCAAGGCCACGGTGGTGGTGCAGTACAACCAACCGCCGAGCCTGTTGGACCTGCAGGGAATTCTCAACTTGGCGGGCTCGATCCTCGGCGACCTGCCGCTGGTGAATGGAATCGTGGCACAGCTGCCTCTGTCGAATATCCTCAATCTCTCGAACCAGACCAACGTGAAGTACATCAGCGTGGACCGCACGCTCAGACCCAGCTTGAGCAATGCAGCGCCCGCCGTGAATGCGTTCACAGCATGGCAATCGGGTTACACGGGAGCGGGCGTGGGAGTTGCCCTGATCGACAGCGGCGTCGTCAACCATCCCGACCTCAACGGCGGTCTGCTCGGAGGCTCCCGGGTGGTTTGGAACCAGAACTTTGTCCCCGGCACGCTCAGCGCCACCGATCAATACGGACATGGCACGCACATCGCCGGCCTGATCGCCGGTAATGGCGCCAGTTCCACCGGCCAGAACTACACCCATACGTTCAAGGGGATCGCCCCGGGAGCCAACATCGTCAATCTCCGCGTTCTGGACCAGAACGGCGCGGGAACCGACAGCTCGGTCATCGCCGCCATCAACATGGCGATTCTGCTGAAACCGCTGTTCAACATTCGCGTCATCAACCTTTCCCTCGGCCGGCCGGTGTACGAGAGCTATACGCTTGATCCGGTGTGCCAGGCCGTTGAAGCGGCCTGGAAAAGCGGTATCGTAGTGGTCGTCGCCGCCGGAAACGATGGGCGCTACCAGGGCACGAACGGGTACACGACCATTAACTCGCCCGGCAACGATCCCTACGTGATCACGGTCGGAGCCATGAAGACCAACGGGACTCCGACCCGCAACGATGACCTGATCGCCAGCTACAGCTCCAAAGGGCCTAGTGCCATCGACCATATCGTGAAGCCCGATGTCGTGGCTCCGGGCAATCTGCTGGTATCCCTGGCAGAGACCGGCACGCTCTACAACGCCTATCCGGGCAACCGCGTGCCGTACAGCTTTTATGTTGCACACGGGAGCAGCACTGCCTCCCCTACCTACTTCACTCTCAGCGGCACCAGTATGGCCGCCGGAGTCGTCAGCGGCGTGGTGGCGGACCTGCTTCAGAAAAGCCCGCAGCTCACGCCCGACCAGGTGAAGGCCCGACTGATGAAGACCGCCTGGAAGTCGTTTCCGACCTCCAGCAGCGTCACTGATCCAACCACTGGCATCACCTACACCGATCAGTACGACGTGTTCACCGTGGGAGCAGGCTACGTCGACCTGGAGACGGCACTGGCCAGTACTGACGTGTCCAAGGGAAGCGCCAAGTCTCCCAAAGCGAACTACGATCCGACGTCGGGCAACGTCTTCATTTCTTCCGACCCGTCCGCAGTGTGGAACAGTTCGGCCATGTGGGGAAGCGGGGCGGTTTGGGGCTCGTCGCAATTTGTGGGCTCGACATCAGCCATGTGGGGATCGTCGGCTATGTGGGGCTCTTCGGCCATGTGGGGTTCGAGCACTTCCGATGGATTCGACACAGTCTGGGCTGGCAGTGCGATGTGGGGATCGTCGGCCATGTGGGGCAGCAGCGCCATGTGGGGAAGCAGCGTCGGTGCCGGCGAACAGTAAGAGCTGAATCCGGCTCGCACCGCGGCGCCTGGTGTGTAAGTTCGAGCCTGGTCCGATTGCGGTCGCCCGTTGTCGCGAAAGCTCTTTCCGCAGCAGCCCCTGGGTTACGGGAAAGCGCTTCGCCGGCCCAGTTGGACGAAAGATAGCCTTCGGTGGTGACTTTGGTGTGGCGGATGCCACAGACAAGATCAACCTCCAGCCTCTACACTGATTATTCGCGGCCTCAACTCTCCCCCCGGCACGCTGGAATCCCTTGCACACCATACTTGAGCATCAGCAGTCGGTTGCGCCCGTCTCCTTGCGCGAAACTCCGCCCGCCATCGCACTCGGCAGCGGGGTCACCCTGGCAGCTGTTCTGAATGTGCTCCACCGTGCCGGCATTCCATCGTATGCGGTTTGCCCAGACGCGGATTTTGTCCGCCAGTCCCGCTGGTATCGGGCGCTGCCCACGGTGATCGAACGGCCGCAGCCGGCCGATCTGATCAGCCTGCTCGAAGCCTTGCCGCTAGAGGCAGCCGTTCTTCTGCCGTGCTCCGACGACTGGTTGCGGGCGGTCGCAGACCTGCCCCCGCACCTGGCTCGCCGGTTTCGATCCGGCACTCCGGGCGCCTGCGTCGAAGTGCTCGCTGATAAGTGGAAATTCGCCCAACTGCTCGACTTGGTGCAGATTCCTCACCCTCGGACTCACCTGATCGAATCATCCGAACAGTTCGACACGCTGGAGGAATCGATCTTCCAGGGTGCGATCCTCAAGCCCTTATCGTCGGTGGAATTCGCTTCCAAACATGGGGTCAAGGGTTACGTGACCGACAATCGCGAGCGGGCCCGGGAAGCCTTCCTGCATCTGGACCTGCCCATCATGGTCCAGGAATTCATTCCCGGCCCTCCCACGGCTGGGTACTTCCTGGACGGATTTCGCGATCGAACGGGCCAGATCAGTGCGCTATTTGCTCGCCGCCGGCTCCGCATGTATCCGCCTCAACTCGGCAACAGCACATTCATCGAAAGCGTGCCTCTCCACCAGGTCGAGAGCGCAGCTCTCATGCTCGAATGTCTGCTCGAAAAAATCGGGTATCGCGGAATCTTCAGCGCGGAGTTCAAGTTTGACGAGCGCGATGGGCGGTTCAAGCTGATTGAGATCAATGCGCGAGCGTGGTGGTACGTAGAATTCGCTGCAAATTGCGGAGTGGACGTGTGCTCGATGGCCTACCAGGACGCACTCGGAATGCCGGTCGAAACCGTGACAAGTTACGACATTGGCCGCCGCTGCGTTTTCGCCCTGAACGACTTTCGCGCCTGGAAGGACTCCTCGTCCGCAGCGAGAGCCGGCCTCGTGTCGGTTCTTCGCAATTGGATCCAGTCAGACACCACACCGTTTCACTGGAACGATCCGCGTCCGGCTTTGCGCTACCTCGAGCGCAGCGTGACCGGCTTCCTCCGATCCAAGTTCGGTGCCGACGACCCCGTGCGGGCCAAGCCGTCGCCTCAACTCGCGCGCCCTTAGCCTCTGCTTGGTCCGGGGGCGCAAACCGGCCGCGGAGTGCCCAAAACCGTTTCCGACACCAGGCCGCGGCGGGGTGCTCCCTTTCGGCGCCGTTCGGTCGCCGGCAGAACCCGACCCCGAGACTTAGCCCTCCGCTGTTCCTCGACCAGGGGATCGTCGCGTTTACTCGGGGAGCAAAAGACGCCCCGTCTCTCCGACGCAAAACCGTAAGTCGAGGTGACCTCAACCACCAGATGACGAAAGCGCGTGCCATCGGTCCGCACCGCCACTGCGCACAAGCAAAAAGAAATCACTTGACAAGTTTAGTAGTGTTATAGTTAACTATAACAGTAGATAACACACCCGGTGGTTCACCCGAGGTGATCGAACGCAACCGAACGCCAGCCAACCACCCTGACCCGAGAGCAAGGAAGGAAATGAAATCTCTTGAGGAGAATGAAACATGAAATCCCTTCGTTTTATGCTGCCCGTTGTTCTGATGTCGCTGTCCACCGTGGCTTTCGCGCAGTCCGACGCGCAAAAATCCTTCGATAAACTGAAAACTCTGGCGGGTTCCTGGGAAGGCCACGTGACAACCGTCCCGCCGCAAGGCGACATAGAAGGCAAGCTCATGCAGGTCTCGCTTCGCGCGACGTCCATGGGTAACGCGCTCATGCATGAGATGACTGGAGCTGGAAGACCCGACGATCCGATCACCATGCTGTATCTGGACGGGGACCGCCTGCTCCTGACGCATTATTGTGACGCTGGGAATCGGCCTCGCATGACGGGCAAGATGTCGCCGGACGGAAAGACGGTGGAATTCGATTTTCTCGACATCGCCGGCAGTACGGAGTACGGACACATGCAGCATGCGGTCTTTACCGTGATCGATGCGAACCATCACACCGAGGACTGGACGTACATGGAGCCTGGGGACAAGCAGGTCCGCGCGCACTTCGATCTGCAGCGGACAAAATGACGGAAAGCGTATCTTTGGTAAGGCTATCTGAAAACCCTGATGGACCGTGAGTGGAACGACAGTCAGCCGATTTACCGCCAGCTTCGCGACCGTGTCGTCGCCATGATACTCGACGGCGTGCTCAAGGAAGGCGATCCGCTGCCGTCGGTGCGCAATGTTGCAGCCGAATATCGGGTCAATCCGCTCACGGTTCTGAAGGGCTATCAACAACTGGTCGATGAGGGGCTGGTCGAGAGTAAGCGAGGTCGCGGCATGTTCATCAATGCGGGCGCGCGCAATCTGCTGCTGCAGGGCGAGCGCCAGAAGTTTCTTTCCGAAGAATGGCCCAGGGTCTACGCCACCATTCAGCGGCTCGGACTGAAAGCGGCAGAACTGCTGGACGCCGCAACCCGCCGGTCGTCTTCGGATACCGCCCAGTCAAAAACCGCCGAGTCGAATCCCCCCGAAGAGGAGTGCTGAAGCCATGGCATGCATCGCAGCACGCGGCCTCCGCAAGGCCTTCGGCACAACCATCGCGCTGGACGGTGTCGATTTGCGTGTCGAAGAGGGCCGCATCCTCGGACTCATCGGTCCCAACGGCGCCGGCAAGAGCACCGCGCTCAACGCAATTCTCGGCCTCACCCCGTATCAGGGAGAACTGAAGGTGCTCGGACGCGACCCCTGGACCGAGCGCGATCAGCTCATGCGCGAGGTCTGCTTCATTGCCGATGTCGCGGTGCTGCCGCGCTGGATGCGGGTGGGGCAGGCGCTCGACTACGTCGCCGGCATCCATCCGCGATTCGATCGTGCCAAGGCCGAGGGTTTTCTCTCAAAGACCACCATCGGGCACGCCCGCCGGGTCAGGGAACTGTCGAAGGGCATGGTGACCCAGTTGCACCTCGCTCTGGTCATGGCCATTGACGCGAAATTGCTGGTGCTGGACGAGCCGACGCTTGGGCTCGACATCCTGTATCGCAAGCAGTTTTACGATTCGCTGCTGAACGACTACTACGACCGCAGCCGCACCATCGTCGTGACCACCCATCAGGTGGAAGAGGTCCAGCACGTCCTCACCGATGTCATGTTCATCCACCGCGGTCGGATCGTACTCAATTGCAGCATGGAAGAATTCGAGTCGCGCTATGTGGAAGTGACGGTGCATCCCGAACAGGTCGCCGCCGCACGGGCGCTCCAGCCCATGCACGAGCGCCAGGTGTTCGGCCGCAGCATCCTGCTGTTCGATCATGTCGATCGCCAGCAGCTCGCCGGGCTGGGCGAGGTGCGCACGCCCAGCATCGCCGACTTGTTCGTTGCTGTGCTGGGCAATCAGCCCGGCGGGGCACAAGGAGTGGCTCA
>WNFO01001677.1_pt1 | contig 24892 bp, 33 predicted proteins | sample 5400251 | NCBI WGS metagenome assembly WNFO01 (sample SAMN13153354, study PRJNA577476) | soil metagenome | isolation source: 100 cm saprolite under Madrone tree | place: USA:California | collected 2016-06-14
TCTTCGGCGCGACCAGGACGACCACGTAAATGCCGAAGATGTAAAGGAACGTTGTAGGCTGTTGCAGCCAGCTAGAAGCCGTATCCATCAGCGCCCAGGTCCCAAAGATGACGCCAACCAAGTAGCCAATCAGTTTCATCGACGCCTTGCCGTCCGGCCCCTTCAATGCGTCCACAAGGCTGAAGTCCGGACGCTGGTTCGCCTTGTGCATGAAGCGAGCGAACATCATGATCGCCACCACCAGCACCACGTTCAACGGTTGGAACCACTCTACGACAAGGGCCTCGAATGCCGCGGCGATTGGGGTCCAGTCCATCAGACGACCGGTGACGCATCTAGCGCAGCTAGGTTATGCGCGCGCATGATGCTGATGAGTTTATCGGCGTAGGCCGGATCGGTGGCATAGCCGGCCACCTGCACCGCTCGCGCAAATTCCTCGCCGTTCGCCGCGTCGAAGCAATGTGCATAACGCGGGTGCGACAGGAAATCGTCGTGATCCTCGAGGCACGCCTCGAAGTCCGGATACTTGCGCCACCAGGCCGAAACCATCTCCCAGCCATTGGCGATGCTCCATTCGCGCGTATCCATCGCAATGCGCTCGCCCAGCCACGCCGGATCCGCCTTGACCCCAAAAAGGTTGAACGCTTCGACGGCCAGGCGGGAGTGCCCCCAGCCGGATTCGAGCGCGGCCTCGGCGACCGTGAAGCTGGCCGGAACGCGCGTTTTCGCTTGGGCGGCTTGCGCCGGCCCGGACATCGCGGCGATGAATTCTGCTGGCGTCATGGCGTCCCCCGTTCAATGCACCCACTGGAAAAACGAATCGCCGGGCTGCCTCGAATCATGGTCTTTCGCTTCGAGCGCCGCAACCCGCGCGGCGAGCACCTCGACCTTATCGATCAGCGCCAGCATGGCCTGCGCCAAGTCCTCGGCTGTCAGCGGTTCACGGTTCATGGCTTCGCTCCGAAGAAAGTAAGCACAAACGCCACGATCGCCACCGAGGCAATCATCAATTCCGCGTCGGTCGTCACTTCTTGCCACCTCCGGTAAGCCAGTGCTGTGCGCGGGTCAGGATATCGTCCTCCTGTTTCTCGACCTTGGCGGTGACTCGATCGACGTGCTGTTGCCGAGCCGTCTCCAGGACGGTCACGCGCTTGTCCAGGCTGTCCATCTTCACATTCAGCACCTCAGCGTCCGAGCGGCGGTACATCTCGCTCTTGATTTCCTTGACCGCCTCGACCACGTTGTCCAGTTTGTCGTTCCTTTGTCCTACGGCAAAGCTGATCGCTACCGCGCCGCCAATGATGGACACGACCACGCCGATGGGGAAAACCAGAGCTGTGATCGATTTGCTGCGCGCCTGGATGCTTCCGCGCCCACTTTCCCCCACATCTATGTCCAGCTCGCGCAGGTTTCTCGGATTGGCACCCATCGGTCACACCTGGAATTGGTGGCAAGGGGCGTTTGGAGCGCCTGACGGCGCGCGGGCTGCCTAGCCGTTTGACCCTGCCGAGAGCGACAGTACGGGGCCGGGGCGAGCTTAATCCCCTGAAAAGGGGATGTGTTTCACGCGGAACGATCGCGCATTGTAAGCGGATGGCAAGCAGCCGGTGCAAGTGCGGGCTTAAGCGGCGTCCTGGACAGCGAAACTGCCGCGCCTGCCACGCGGAGGCGCAAAGGGCCTACCGGACGCGCATCGCCGCGATCGTGCAGGCTTTCAGACGTCGCCGTCGGCCATCATCAATCAGCGAGTCGAAATAGGACGGCCAGCGCGACCACGACGACGGCCGTTACGGCCGTCATCTTGATCCAAAGCGGCACGCTGTGAACCATCGCCAGCGCGACACATCCGAAGAAAAGCGCGCCTACGAGGATGGTCAGACCGATCCGCCAGCCGGTGCTTAGCTGCGGCCAGAGAAGATTCGGATTCATGGACGTTTTCATGGCGTTGCCACGAACGTGACGATCCTATCGTCCAGCCAACTCGTGATCGTGGCGGTCCCGGTGGTCACGCGGTACAGGGGCAAGCGTCCCGACGTATAGGCCGACGTATTGACGGTCACGGCCCCGGTCGTCTTATTGAACTCCACATAGTTCACCGTGCTGGCGGTCAGCGCGATGGTCCCGTTAGAGAGCCTTTGCAGCACGTTGCTGCCGTCGCGGTATGGGCCGCCGTAGTAACTCCACGTGAGCCCTGAACATGTGCTAGCGCGCCGTCCGCCCAAAGCCGACGGTGTACACGAATCGATGTCCGCGTTCGCCGTGACCTCCTTCTGTGCTTGAGCGCTGCTGATCTGGTCAATGACGCTAGTCGGTCCGTCTGCCATATCGACTCCTAACTTGTGAAAGGTCCAGTCGGTGTGTAATTGGCTGTGTACCGACATGTACCCTTGGTAATACGAACTTCGTCAATGTAGCCGTCAAGGTTCGATCCTGAGTCCCCGGTATTGTCGGCGCCGATTGCCAGCGCAGTCGTGTCCTCCGTCAATGCACCGGATGCCGTCGCGGTGCCCACACTTGTTCCGTCAATCCAAAGCGTGAACGTCGTCCCGCCGCGCGTGTAGGCAACCGCGTGCCAGGCACCTACCCCCATCGCTCCGTTGATATCGACATCCCATGCCGTGCCACTGACAGAACTACGGACGCGCATCTGAGAGGTATTGATGTCATTAAAGAACATGAAGGAACCCTTTGCATTCGATGGTGCAGACCCTTGTGCCCCGCTACCGCACTTGCCCATGATGCCGCGATAAACAAACGGGTTGACCACCGGAATATAAATCCAAAACTCAATAGTGAAATCGCCGCTGCCGAATCGCAGATCAGTCGCATCCGGTGTAGTGATGCAATTGGTAGTTCCGGCATTCGCTGCACCGGGAACGTGTAAAGAACACCCGCCAAATTGTGATTGGGTTGTACTCTCCGCAATGCCTCCAGGTCCAAACGCCGAGAACGTGTGGCTATAAACGTCGGTAAAGGCGGTCGAGCCATTGCCATCATCGAAATGCAGCAAATAAGTTCCGGCAGGTCCTCCACCCGGTATATAAGTAGTTGATAACGTTGCCGTGGTGGATTGAGTTGCGCTCAATGCTTTCGAAATAATCTTCGAGGTCGCCAGAGTGGCTGTGGATGCTTGAGTAGCCGATAAAGCCTTCGTATATGTGATCGGGATATAGGGGATAGGCGGAAGCGTGATCGTCGCCTTCGCCATTACACCCGGGCCCGTCACTGCCGACATCTGCTGCACGCCAAAAGTGATCGCAGTCAATCCGCTGCCGCCGAAGTCCGTGATCTGCTGCGCGAGCGTGTAGGTCACGGTCGGCGCACTGACGGTGAACGTTCGAACGACACTCGCACCGCTGAAGATCGAGACGAGGTAACTCTCGGTCGCCTCGTTCATCGGCTCATCGACGCTTTCGAGCCATTGCCAATGGATCCGGTTGCGGCGCGTCCAGGTGAGGATGATGTCGTTGTAGTAGCCGGCGCCTCCCGCGTTCAGCAGCACGGGCGAGAAGCATACGAGCGTATTCGCCTTCGCGGTGATCGTTTGCTGCGCGCCGCTGCCGACCGCTTGCCCGGCGCTCACCGCTTGGTAGAGGCGCGGCTGCCCGATATCGGCTGTCGGAATCGGCTGAATCTGGATGACGCCCGGAGGACTCAGCAAAACGAACGTCTCGCCGATGCCATGCCCGATCGCTGCCCACCCGGTACCGAAGCGCCCGCGCAGAAGGCCGGATAGCTTGTACGTGGTACCGCTGACGAGCACCGCATTCTTGAACTGGAAAATCTCGTTGCCGAGCAGCCCGACGTTGCCGCCGTTCAGGACGGAGAGTTCCGGTAAAGAGGCGAGAGTGCTTGCGGAGAGCAATTGAACGTTGACGGTGTTGCCCTCGTCGAACATGTTATTACCGAGCCAATCTCCTAGCGCAGTCGTTGACTTGCCGACAGTCGAGGCCGCGCCTTGCGAGACGCCAGCGACCCAGGTGATTCCGCTGTCGCTCGATTTGAATAGCGTGGCTCCCGGCCATCCAATCGGCCCGTACATCGCCACGTAGAGATTCGCTCCGGCGCCATCCTGATCGCGCAGCGGCGGGATGTCCATGATGATCGCCGTGGTCGCGACCTGACCGTTGACCGGCTGAATCGAAGTGATCGCGCCGCCCGCCACCGACTGCGAATACACGGGCGCGCATCCGACCACTTCCCAGTCGATCTTGCCGGCTGCCTCGGTCTTGCGGTTCAGGCGCACGAGATACAGCTCGGCGCCGCTGTTGAGATAGATACTATCCGTCGGCTCTAATTGCGCCCACTTATACGAAGTCGAAAACCTGAAAGTAGTGCGGCCGGCAATCGCATCCCACAGCACGATGGCTGCCGCGACCGCCGCCCCGTTGTCGTCCATTACGGCAGCCGAATCGATGGACTGGATATTGTTCTGCTGACTCGTGCTGATGCGCCGCGCGTACTGCATCCCCTGCTGATACTGGGAGGCGAGCGCGTAGTAGGTCAGGTTGATCTGCGTTGGAAGTTCAATCTCTGATCCGCGCGTGAAAACGAGCGGCTGAGCGCTGACCTTTCCGTTTACCTCGGCGCCCATGTCGTCCAGCGTGATCGTGGTAACCGGCGTCGCTGAGCGCTTGACGAACTTCACCTTCGTGTCGGACTCGACGCCATCGAACCACCAGGCGGGCATCAGTGCCTCGAGCGCTGCGCGCCCGGTCATCTGGCGGTCCACCACGAAGCCCCATACGGCATCCGTCAGTGCTGTCGTATCAATGTTGCCGGCCGCGATTCCTTCGCGCCGGCAGATATCGTTCACGATGGACGAAAGCGGAACCGTCGAGAGTGCAGTGCCAGTTTGCCCGACCGTCAGGCAGTGAGCGTAATTGTCTGACATGTAGACGAACACGCCGTTATCGGCGTAGATGGAACCCCAGCCAACACCCACCAATGCCGAGTAGGTTAAATTGGCTAACTCAACAACCTGTCCTGCAGATATGCCGTAATAGCGTATTACTCCTGGAGCGCTTCCGGACCAGAACGTGTTTAAGGTTGATTCCATCATTGCGCTATTGCCGCGATCGAAATACGGATCGACCCACGCACCCGGCACGTCGGCATAAGACGCATTGGCCCCGAGCGTCGGGGAGGAGAATTGATAGTAAGCAACCTCGCTGCCCGGCCCATTGGAATTGATCGTCACCACATGCAACCAGTAATTGCCCGTGCCCCCGCTATCCTTTGTGATGACTGCAAGGTGATTCCATTCCGCGCACGGGAACGCGGCGACAATGCGCCAGGTTCCGGTGACGCCTGAAGGCAGCGTCAATTGCGGGATGATGTCCCCGAGAATGGCAAATGATTGGGTATCGCAAACGTACAGGCTGGCAGCCGTAGTATTGGATGCGTGACCGATGACATTACCGCCGGTCGTATCTCCAAACGAATGCGAGTAGACACCCGACTGCCCACTGGACTGAATCATGACCATGCCCATATGTTGATTGGCAGGATCAAGAAACAGAGGACCACTACTGATGGAATTCTCGTACCCAGTAGGATTGTCGTTATTGAGCGAACTCCCATCCGCCAGAGAAATTTGGTAGGTTCCAGTGAAGCTGTTATAGAAGGTCATTGTCTTCTTGATCGCTCGACAAGCACCTCCAGAGAATCCAGTCAAGTAGGATTCATTAGAACCGGAACCGAAGAAAAACCCGGTAGCTGCGTTCTCCCAAATCTTCGTGATCGCCAATGTCGCGGTTACCGTCACAATCTCAGCGCTAATAGATGGCTCAACGTTGCCGAAGTTCGCAAGCGGCATGCCGCGAAAGACGACGTAAGCGGAGCCCCGATAGGCCGGCGTGTTGCCGACACCGTTTTGCGGCCATGATTGAAGCGTCGGATCCGGCCCTTGCGTGTAGTCGCCCTTGTAGACCGTCAGGTACTTCGCGCGAAACTGATTCGAGGCAAGGATCGTCGCGGGCGTCGCCGTGTCGCTCACGTCGTAAATCAGGATCCCGTTGGCCCAAAGCCTACGAATGTCGGTGATCGGCCCTTCGCATAGCGCGACCGCGAACCAGCCGTAATAGGAATAAGTCGTAACGGAAGGGCCGCCCTTACCGCTTGAACTCCCAGCCTCTTGAATCGGAATTTGATCGATCAGCGTTGCCGCTACGCGAAAGTTTCCATAACCGAACGGCAGCATCGTCCCATAGGACGCGTTCATCGCCTGCAGATTCTTGACGTGCGGGCCATCGATCTTGGTCGGAAAAAGCGCACCTCCGAGTAAAGCGCCGGCAGCGAAACCTAGCTGCGGTTGACCCCAGATGCTCCCGACCGCCGTTCCGACTATCTCGAGCGCGATCTGGCCGACGTTCTGACCCATTTACTTGATCCCGGGCAGGCGAAACGCGCCGCGAATCAGCGGGCGCCAGGTCGGATCTATGTTGTTCTCGACCACCATGCGCGCCTGCGCGTAGGAATGAATCACCGTTGGCTGCCCGTCGAATTCTGCGACGATGCCCATGTGATGCGGGTCAACGTCGAAGGCGAAAACGAGTACGTCACCCGGGCGTGCGGTGTGCGACAGGATCGCATGCATGTACTTGGTACAGGTCGGGAGCAGGGTCCCGTCCGGGTACTTGGAATAGTTCGGTAGCTCGACGGATTTTTCGACCAGCTTCAACTCTTCGGCGACGCAGATAACGAGGCCCGCGCAATCGACGCCACCCTGCAGACCTTTCACTCTCGCGAGATGGTGCCACGGTGTGCCGATATAGCTGCGCGCGCACTCGACCACTTGCGCGCGCGTGACCATCAGACGCCTCCGGGACGCATCATCTTGTCGATGCCGGGCAGGCGCGGGAAGCCGCCGAAGCTCGCCGCGACGTTGAACTTGTTTTTGCAGTCCTCAGTGAACCGCCCCATGCATCCTGGATAGATGGTGAACTGATCGCCGATCGCAATGTTGTTCAGCATCGGCAGTTGCAGCACGATCGAGCCCCCGGACATCGCGCTACCCTGAATGTCGGCGGAGCGTCCTGAATTCAGCCCAGTCGTCCAGGTGAGAAACCCATGCGTGAAATAGGTATCCGGCTGCCCGAGGCTGGACGCGTGGAACGCCTGATTGTTCGTGACGCTCGTCACCGGCACGGCGGTCACGGCAAGCGATGGCAGATCGACCGGGCAATGCGACCAAGTGACGGGCCCGCTCGAGGTTAGATTGCCGACCACCCAGCGACAAGTGGGCATGATGAGGTGCCCCATCTGCTTTTGCAGCCATTGCGTGAGGCCGCGCAGCTCGGCTCGGTACTGATTCGGGCTCGTGACGGTCACTTGCCCGAGCACGCCGTAACGCATTTCGTAGGCGCCGTGCGAGAGATTCTTGCGGTTGACCATGAACATCCTGAACTGCGCGTCGTCCCACTTGCCGGCCATCAGATCGGCCTCGGTGAAGACGCCCGATTGCAGGTAGGCGATGACCTCGACGTGATCCACCGTCAGGTCCGCCGAGCTTTGCATCTGCGTCGGCGAATAGCCTTCCGTTGGGTCGTAGGTATGGCCGCCGAAGATGATCGGCTGATCGCAGTCGGTGAAATAGAACGCGGCGCCGTCGGTGCGGGTGATCGCCAGGCACGTGTTCAGCGTCAAGACTTCGGCTTGCAGATCGGCCAGCAGGCCCGCTGAAATGGTCTTCATGTAAGCACCTTCAATCCGACGAGAGGAATCGCCTGCCAGCTGATCAGAAGCTCGCCGCCGCCTCCCTGTCGGTCCAGGATGTCGATTTTCATCTGATCGGTATCGAAACGCGTCGGCACATCAAACTGGCCGGTCCAAGTAAGCGCGTGCCCGGCCGCTGGCGCGCTGCCGAACGTGACAAGTCCGGTCGTGTAATCAACGGCCGAGGGCGTTACTGGCGAGCCATTGTCGAAAAACGCGCAGGTTCCGGAAATTGGCTTGCGGATGCGGCGCTGATCCGTGAGAGCTCCGAGCGGATAGTTCTTGACCATCTGAAAAATGAGCGTTACGCCGTCACCCACGCCCGCGAAACCAAGTACGCCGCTGGCACCGCTTCCGGGCGGCATCGATTCGGTAAAATCGGTGAAATCCTGGAACCGGAACCCGATCGCCTTGCCCTTGACGCCGCGAAAAAAAGCGATCAGCGGCCCATACTTCGTGAGTGTCATCGGGACGTGGCCCACGTCCCACCGCATCAGCGCCTCGTCCCACAGGCTGTTACGCTGCTCGGCCCCGGACTGCAGGCTTACGACGGTGGTCGCATAGCCAGGACCGCCCTGCGCATGAAAGGCGATTGCCTCAGGAAAGCGCGGACTTTCCAGGAATGCCATCAGTTGTTACGCCTGTGCGAAACAGCGATAGCCCGGGCGGCCGCAGCGCCAGTCAGCGCCATCGATTCGCGCGTCACCGGCTGGCCCGGTGGCATGTGGACATGGACGACAGTCGAGCCGCCGAAGCTGCCCGCCGGCGCAATGCTGCCGCTGCGCCCTGGCATGAATAATTCCGGACCGCGCTCGCCGACGAGGTAGGCGCTGCCAGCGCTCACATCCCCGCCATCGGCAGCCGCATTGAAAAGAGAAGCGATAGATGAGAAAAATCCACCCGAACTTCCGGCCAGATTGGCAGGAGGTCCGGCTTGTCCGGCCGCCAGTCCCGAGCCGCCTCTACCACCGAAAAGGCCGGACAGAAATCCGCCGAATCCGCCTCCCGCTCCGCCACCTGTGCCAGCGCCGAAGATTTGCCTTGAGATATCCTGCGCCGCGATCTTCGAAAGCTCCTGAAAGATCGAATTCGCCATGTTCGAAAACGCCTTGCGGATCGATTCGGTCCCGTCGATTACTTTTGCGAAGTTATCGGCGAATGCCGTCTCGAACAGGTCTTCGAATTTCTGCGCCAGCGGATCAGCATCGGCCTTCAGTTGCTCCAGCTTCAGGTGCAGCTCCTGCGCCTTCAATATCGCCTCCTGATTTCCCGACCTGGCAGCGAGTTCGTCCTGCTTCTCGATCAGGATTTCGAGCTGCGCGATTTCGTCCCGACGCGCCGCGCCGATTTTGGCGAGTCCTTCTAACTGGCCGATTGCGCCTGTTTGCTGCTGCAAGGCGACGCGCTGCTCGATAATGCTCTCCGTTATTTCCAGATCGTTTACTCGCTTCTGTCCGGTCGCGATGTCTTCGGCAATCGCTTTCTGCGCGATGACTCGCGCGGCGATTGCGTCGCCTTCGACACCAAGCTTTTGGCGCGGCAATTGCTCAAGCGATAGTTTCGCCTGTGCTGCTGCCGCCTCTTCAAGATGACCGGTGAGCTTGAACAATTCTATATTCAGCGCCTCGACGCTCTCGCCCTGCTTTTGCAATGCCTCCTGCGCATTCAGTGCACTATTTTTCAGAGCGATGTCCGCAGCGCTCGCGGCCTTCGCGCTTTTGTCCTGTAGTTCCCGCACCTTCTCTTCGGCGGAGATGCGCGCGTCTTTCAGTTTCGTTATCGCGGCGATTTCTTCTTCGCCTCCTTCGCCGCCGCGCGCCTTGACCGCTGCCGCTTCGGCCCGACGACGTTCGGTCGCGTACTTCTCGGCTGCCGCAATTTCGGCCGCATAGTCGGCCTGCACGGTCCGGAAATTGTCATCGATCGATGCCTGCTGCGCGGCGTAGTAATCGTGCAGCGAGATTTTTCCTTCGTTGTAGTAACGCGTCAGGAATTGCTCGCGCTGCGTCAGGATCGCGTTTTCGGTTGCGATGGCGCGATCCAAATCCTTGAGGGCTGCGTCCCGGACTGCTTTCTCGTCGGTCGTCGCCTCGATCCGAATCTGTATCTTCGGTTTCACAGGCGCGCCGAGTCGCCGCGTCACCTGATCGGTCAAGTCAGTTTCGCTGGCCGCCAATGCAACCGCGCGTTGCTGAGCGAGCAGGCCAGCGAGCTCGGCCTTTGCCACGATTGCTTGGCGCTGCAATCCGACCAGGAATTCCGGCGTCTTGATTCGCGGATTCGAAAGCTCGTCATCGAGCCGCTTAACCGCATCGCGCGCCGCATCGATCCGTTCCTGAATCGGCGTGTCGGTAATGCTGGCGAAGAAGTTTTTAGTCGGAATCGAGATGAGCGTTTGCAGGAGTCCCGCCCCGGCTTTTTGCGCGGCCAGCATATTCTCGGAAAGCGCGCTCAGTGCCGGCAGGAATTGCTGAACCAATGCGTTCGCATTCTCGTGGAAGGTGACGCTCAGCCGCTTGAGGTTCTTCTCGAATTCCTCGGCCTGCTTCGCCTGCTCGGCCGTGACGCGCGACTGAATCTCACCGCCTTCTGCCAGATCGTGAAGAAGCGGCAGCATGTTCGCCCCGCTCTTGCCCATCAGCAATTGGGCAAGCGCGACCTTCTCCGCACCGTCCTGATACTCGCCAAGACGCTGCGCGATAAGTCGGAAGATTTCATCCGGTCGTTGACCCGCGATATCCTTGGTCGAGATGCCGATTGCCTGAAAAGCAGCCGAGGTCTTGGCACCACCGTTGGCAGCGTCGATCATCGACTTCGACAGCTTCTGCAATCCTTGCGCGAGCTGATCGTTATCCGTGTTGGAGAGCTTCGCGGTCGCCGACAGATTCGCTAAGCCCTCGACGGTTGCGCCGGTGCGCTGACTCAATATCTCAAGGCTCGCGGCAGCCTCAATCGCCCCTTCGATGTGCTCCTTGAGCAGAGTAAAGCCCTCGGCCACAGATACCGCGATGCCTATTTGCTTCAGCGTCCCGACAACCGACTTGAATGCGCTGTCCATCCGCAGCGCACTGTCCTCTGCGCTTTTGCGGACCGCAGTCATGTCGCTGCTGAACTTCGCAACGTTGGCACTAATATCAACGACGAGTGAACCGAGCGACGATGCCATCTACGCGTCCTTTACGCCAAACACGGAACGCTTGATCAATTTCGCCTGCTCTACCGGATCAGCCAGCAGAACACCATCGTCATGCTCTGACTTCTCGGTGAACAGCATGTAATCCGACGGGCGCCGAGGCTCAGTCGGCGGCGCAAACGAATGATTCGCCGTTACCGCAGCGAGGATCCCGGTCCGAAGGTCAGCGCGCCAATTGCCGAACGGATCTATGGCATCGAATGCCATCCATTCGGTCAGCTCGGCGCTGCTGATGCGCGCCAGCAATTCGCTCACCGTCATCCCGAGCGCTAGAGCGAGACGGAAGGCGAAGCGCCGTTCGGGCCGGGCACGGAGTTTTTTGCTGCCGCTCCTACATCGTCTGGCGCGAGGCCGTTGAGCCGTTGCGCCACGATGAACACGCGCTCTATTGCCGCGGCTGATTTCGCCGCCAAATGTTCGACCTCATCCGGGCCGAACAGCAAATTGCCTTGCTCATCTACCGCGCACATGGCGACGAGTTTGGAACGCATGTTTGTTAGATTTGCCTCTCGTCGGCCATTGGCCTGCACAACGGTGAGGGACTGCTCGAATCGATCACGGTCGCTTCCGGACATCATCCGCACGATCACCGCGCCGTCCCATTCCGGGACCTCGACGGTTTCGGTTTCGATGTCCTGAGCGGCGATGATGTCTTGCCGCGTCAGGATCTTCATGGCTAGGACCAGGTGACCGAGCCAGAAATCCTCGCGTCCACATTGCGCCGCGCAATCGCATCGATACCGCCGATGAGCGTGAACTTCTTGACGTAGGCGGTAAAGGCCGCTGTCGGCGTGGTGCCAGCCGGCAGGACCACCTTCATCGTGCGCGAGGTGCCGGCGTTGTAGGCGGCCAGCAGGGCGGCCTGCCCGGCATCTCCATTGTCGTGGTCGCACTCGAAGCTGAATTGCCCGAAGTCCACGAGGCCGAGCGCGATTTCCTTCGCGGTGCTCTGAAGGTTCGTCTTATCGAGCTCAGTCGCCGTGCCGTCCAGCCCGGTGAAGGTGCGGCAGTTGCCGACGAGCGTGTATGTGGTCGGGGTCGCGGTGCCGCTGCCGGCCGTGATCGTCTTACCGGTCGTATCGACCTGAACCGCGAACGTATTGGTCGTCTTGTTCGTAACGGTGAAGCTCAGACTGTTCAGGCTTGCGGCGTCGGCGCCGGTTAGGCCGGCAATTGCGACCAGATCCCCGTTGCTGAAGCCGTGCGCGGTTGCGGTCAGGATGGTCGGATTGCCGACGGCAACGCCTGAAATAGTCTTGGCGCCGCCAGTCCCCGTGGCAATCAAGATTTGCGTACCTTGCGCGCTGATTGCGGTTGATGGCATTTTGCGTCCTTTCGGTTAGTGCGTGGCCTTGCGGGTGGTGCTTGCAGTATCAGTTGTAGTGCCAGATCGAGTAGTCCATCATCACGCGGTGAAGCCGCGCTTCCTGATCATATAAATCCTGTTCTCCGTTGTTCAGATTCTTGGTCGCCCATCCGAGCATCAAGCCGCGCACCGCACTGGCGACGGTCTGCGCGCTTGCGTAGGAGCTTCCCCACACGTCGATTTGCATCCGCGTATTATTGATGGGCGGGTTGCCGTTGCCATCGAGGATGTTCTCGACTTGAGAAATAACGCGTTGATAGACGATGTACGGCATGATCGTGCCCTGCGCGCCGACAGCGCCATAGACGCGATTCGATACGGCCGGGCCGAGCAGCGTCACGAGGTCTTCTTGAATCATTTGACTCGGCCGCGCCTGAAAACGACCACTGCATGCACGATTTCAATGAATGCTTGCAAGGTCGCGACAATCGCAGCGGCAAGGATCATGAAATTAAGCAATGGCATCATCCGGCCGCCTCACTCAACTCGGTGAACGTGATGGTCAGAATTGTTTTGACGATTTCGTCCTCTTCCATGACGCCTTTGACCTCAACGCCATAAACTACGTGTTTCCCATCCTGCAACTCTTGAGCAAACTGCCGGAGTCTTGCGGCGATCGAGGCCGCTATCTCCGCGCGCGCGTTTACATTGCCATACGACATACTTCCGGCCTGCTCCGGCAAAGGCATGTAGTCGTAGACGCTCATTTTGCTCATCGCCCCGCCTTGTCAAGTTCCTTCGGAATGCGCTCCGCTCCGTAGGCGCGCATCGCCTCGATCGCGGCTTCCTTCTTCGCTTCGAAGGCCGGCCGCATGAACGGGCGCGCGCTCATCTTCGACGTGCCGAATTCAACGAAGCGGGCGTAGAAGGCGTCCAGATTGACGACGTTCTTTCCTCGCTTCACGGCCCGCTGCTTCTTGCCCTGCCGCACGCCGACGAAAAACGTCTGCTGAACAGCGCTTGAGAGCTCCGCGATCTGCTTCTGATAAATCGCTTTTTTCAGCGTGCCGGGCGGTGGGTGGCCTTCGGATATCGGACCGGTGTATTGCGGCGCACGCAGGACAGCCTCCTTCCGGATCACGGTCGCGCCCGCGTTGACCATTCCGCGCAGCACGTTGCGCCCGACGCGGCCCGGCAATTGCGCAAGCTGCCGCTTGAAGTCCTCGAAACCGTGAATCTGGATGTTCTGAAACTCGGCCAAGGTCTATTCCTTCACGATCCGCTTCAACGATAAGCTGGCTGCCGTTTCTTGCTTCACATCGGCAATTTGCTCTGTAATCGGCGCAATCGTCTCTGGCAAAGCGGCCGGCGTCCCGAACACGTGACCGGGATCCGGCACGGCAAGCCCAGCTGCGATGGCGCTGGAAGCCTCCTGATCATCGATGCTCACCGTCATACCGGCAGCATACGGGCCGCTTTCCTTCACGAAATGAACCGTTCGCATAACGCTCTCCTTTCCGAAATCAGCCGGCAGCGGCCATTCCTTCGCTTGCCATGATCTGCACCCACTGGCTGCGCTCATCGACGTTCAGCGGCGCCAAGATATTGAAGATCCGCGTCCCATATCGCAGCCGCATGTTGGCGACGCCGACCGGATCGGCGAAAAGCGGCTGGTATCGAACCGTGACCTGATGCGAGATGTCCGGATGGATCGCCTGCGCCGCCTCGCGCTCGCGCCCGGATAGCGGCGTCACGTCCCCGTAGGTCGTCTTGACCGTCGTCCAGGTGGTCGATTCACCGCCGAAGCTGTCGAGCGATGAGCCCTTCTGCTCGATCACGACGGTATGGCGCATGTCGCCAGCGCGCATGTTCAGAACTCCAGCACGCGGAACGGATCGAGCAGATTATCGACGTACGGCAGAAGCTCGACCTTGCCGCGGGTGAGGATTGCCACCTCTTCTCGGTTGTCGTATAGCGTCGAAATGCGGACTTTCATCCAAGCGAGAATGCCCTCCGGCACGGCGCCGATGAACGACTGGCCGGTGCCATTGGTCGTGATATCGATGAGCGATCCCCCGGAAGTCGCCGAGAGCGTGTAGACGCCGGGCGAGACGACCGACCGCACGTAATAGTCGGTCGCGGCTGCCAACGGCGTTGGAAGGGCGCCGCCTATATTCGAAAAACGTAGAACGCTTCCGATCACCAAAGACGGCCACAGCGGAGCGCTGACGGTATCTGCCGTGGAATCCGCCGTGAGCGGAGCCGCGAAACCGCCGATGAATTGCACCTCTACGGCCGCCTTCTGATCCTGCGTTTGCGGCCAGACGGTGCCGAAGACAGGTGAAAGGATCGCCTTCTCGCAGGGCACGAATTGGTATTGGGTCGGATCGAGCGTCTGAAGCGCACCGTTTGTATCCACGTACTTGACGGCCTCGATCGCGATCGTGGGCGGCATCGGCAGGAAAATTTCGTAACCGGTGAAACCGTCGGGCGACAGGACGGTCATCGGCCCCGGATTGATGCCCCATTGCGGGCCGTACCAGTTGGCCGAGCCGACGTTGAAGCCGGGCCGCGGGAAGCTGTCGAGCAGGAGGCTCAGCCGCTGGGCGATCAGCGCCCGCCGCGTCACCATCTCTGCATACTGGCGCGCTGCGGCGATCAGCGCCGTGATAAGCGAATCATCGAAGCTCTCGGTCTGCCGAACGTAGAGCTTCGCATCGGCCAGCATGATCGGCTCGACGGCTGGCCCGGAACGGGTGATTAGGTGTTCACGCATTCCTGCACCTCGGGGCGCATCAGCCCGTTCGGATGCCCGGTATGGTCGTATGCGGCCTCGATTTCCGCGGCACTCGGTAACGCCTCCTTCTCGGTCATCCCGACCACGATCCGGTCATTCTCGCGCGTGAACGCGAGGTCTACGCAATCGTAACCGTAGAAGCGCTGCGCCTGCGGATAGAGCGCGTCCATCAGGCTGGTAGCCTTCGGCATCGCAAGCTTGATCCCGCGCGCGGCGGCGATCCCGAGCCAGAATTCGACGCAGGCGCGCCCTTTCTCGGCATCGTGGGCGTCCGGATAGGTGAAATCGATACCGAAGAGGCTCAGCTTCGTCGCGCCCTTGTGGATCGCGTAGGCGACCGCGTAGGCTGCCGTCGAGTTGAAATAGCACTGCGGGAAGTCGTTGACGACCGCCTCGAGCGGAAATTCTATGAGCGTCGGGAAATCCGGATGCGCGCGGCTTGTCACGACGGGGCCCGGATGGCTTTTCAGCCACCCGAGCATCGCCGCTATGTTGCTGTCCGGCTCGGCCTCCGCTCGGATCGCCTGAACGCGAACGTCATCCATGTGAAAAACCAGATCGTGGGCCAGGACCGCCCCGAATGCGTTGATCACCCAGGTTTGATCGGAGTACTTGCGCCGATCGCCCAGGCGCTTGCAGATATCAACGTAGACAGCTGACGACGGTCCTAGCCCCACGATCGAGACGTGCATCACGGATTCGCCGTAGGCGCCACGTTTGCCTGATGCAGGAGCGCCGTGATCGATACCGGCGTGCCGGCCGTAGTGGTCGATTTGACCCCGCATTGCACGTAACGCTTGGCACCGCTGTAGCCGATCCGCTTGGTCACGTTCTTTGATACGGCAGATGTGCGCGTGGCCGCTGCCGCCAGACCGGCCAGCAGCTCGGTGCCCAAGAGGTCGGCATCGGCTACCGAAGTCATGGTTCCAGTAACGTCGCCCTCTTTCACCAGCACCGTGAAAACCGCCGTGGTGGCTGTCACCGAGCCGTAGGCGAGCAGGAACTCGACGCCGCCATAGCCTTGCGTGTCGATGATCTTGCCGACTTGCCCGGTGCCGGTGGTGCCGACGGCGACCGGCGCCACGCCGACCACCGTTCGGACTTTCGCATGAAGATCGAACATTTTTGCGTCCTTTCGGTGGTTAGCTCGTGCCGAACTTCAGGAACTTGATCGTCTCGGTATTCATGATCGAGCCACCAAGCCGCTTGGTCGTGTAAAAGCCGATGTACGGCTTGTTCGAGAACGGATCCCGGATCGTGCGCACACCGATGCGATCCACGATCAGATACCCGCGCTTGAAGTTGCCGAATGCGATCGCAAGGGCATTCGTGGTCGTGTAGTCGGCCATGTCCTCGGCTTCGGTCACTGGATAACCCAGGATCGTGTCTACGATGCCCGGAGCGCTGGTCGGATTGAAGATATAGCGGCCGACCGAATCCTTCATCGCCATGACGGCGAACAAGGTGTTTTTGTTCATCACCCACCAGCAACCGTCCCGATAGCCCTTTTTCATCCGACCTACCAGCGTGATCAAATCGTCCGTCGGATTGACCGTCGCACTGGTCGTCTTGAATGCGCCGTTGCTGCCGGTGAAGGTGTACTCCAGCGTTCCGAATAGGCGTGTCGCGTCCGCCGTGGCCGCTACCGGGTAAGTCGTGAAACCCCTCGGTTGCACCACGCCCGTCCCATTGCAAAAGGCAGCGCCCTCGGCCCGCGCGAATTCGAGCGTTATCTCATCGGCCAGCCACGACTCGGCATTGAAGAACACGTCGTCCAGCATCTGTTGCGTGGCCTGTGGGAAGGCATAAATCTCGCCCATTGGCGGATTGATGTCCTCAAACGTCGGCGTCGCGGTCGATGGCCGGGTAGCTTTCTCGCCCACCCATCCGCTCGCCGTGCCGTGGACGTTCACCAGCTTGTGATAGTCCGGCGTGCTGATCTGCACCACAGTCGCAAGGCCGCGGATCGGCGAAACGTTGACGAGGGTCGCCTCGATCATCGCGTCGATCACCTTCGGCACCGCGAAACCGCCATCCGGGCCGGAGCTGATGTTCATCGCCTTGATTTCGCTATCCGGCAGGCCGAGCATCGCGCCCCAGGCTTTCACCTCCAGGTCGAACAGCTCGTTCGTGCCGCGATTCTTGCGGATGTAGGCGTCGAAGCCCTTGCGGTGCGCCTGCTGCACTTCGGTATCGATGTAGCCCTTCAGCTCCAGCCCGTTGAAGTAGTACGGGGCACTCGCTCGCTCTCCGCCGAACTGAGGCCGCTTCATCTTGGCCTCCATCACCTCGATCAGCTTTTTCTGCTCGCCGAAATCCTTGGTGATGGCATCGATCTTGGCAAGCACATCGGCCGGCACGCCGGTGCCCTTTTTCAATTCCTCGATACGCTGATCGTTGGCTTTCTTGAATTCCTCGAAAGAGCGATTGCTCGCCTCGATCGCGGAGGTCAGCTCCGAAAGATCGGACATTTTGGTCCCTCGTGTGTGTGAGTCAGGATCGAAGCAGCGCCATTCTCCGGTTCAACGCGGCGATAGCGCGCTTGGCTTCTTCGTCCGGACCAACATCACGTAGCCCGAGCGCTTTCACGCGCGAGACGAACTCGCGCGCTTGCGACTGCGTAAAGCCGCATACCTCACGTAGCAGCTTTTCCGCAGTGCGCGGATCGGCGAAATCGAAGGATTTCACCGAGGAAATCGAGGCCGATCGACAGGCCGCTCAGGGCGTTTTCCTTCATGGCGCCGTAGATCCGCTTGCCAGATTCCGTATCTAGGTTAATCAGGCGTCCCTTGGCCTGCAACCCGTGCGAATCCTCGCTCATCGAAGTCCACTTGCCGATCGGCATCAGGTCTTCCGGCGCCGGCGAGGATAGAAAGCCGCCCATGCCGCCGTGGTTCAGCAGCATTTTCGGCATATCGTTCGCATGGTCGTACTCAGATAGCGTCTGCTTGAACGCGCCCGGCAGGATCAGGTCGCCGCCGTCGTCCTCGCGGTTGAAAACACTCGCGTAGCCCTCGAAAACGCCTTTCGTGCTGGCGCCCGTCTCGGTGAAGTGGTATTCGAGCACCGGCCGCCCTTCCTTGAACTCCAGATCTGCGAAATCCGTGTTTTTCATGATCGGGTCCTAGCGGTCAGCGCCATTTTCTGGAAAGGGCCTCCAGCAAGGCGGAAAGGATCGCGGCGCGCTTGCGATTGGTCGGAATTCTGCTGTCGATTTCGGCGAAGGCGACGATTCCCGCCGCCGCACTCTCCGTGCTGCCTTCGCCTGAGACGGACACGAGCTCGATCGTGCCGGTACCGTAGAAGTCCTGCGGGCCATTGGCGCTCGTCGCTGAACCGGCCACATCGTAAACCGGTGCAGCGGGCTTGGCGAGCCTTGCGCCGGGCCGGGCGATGCCGATTGGCCGGCGGCCGAGGATCGGGCCGAACCGGTCGCCTCCGCCACTACCACCGGTTGGGCCTGGCCCCCGCTGGATCACCCAATCTAGGGTCGCAATGGTGGCCTGCACGGCGGTCAGCAAGACGTGGAACGCCCGGCCAAAGGCGAGCGCGGCTGCGGAGCCCTGAACGGCTGCGAGGCCGACTGCGATCGCGCGCTGAAGCGAGGCGGTGCTCGCCTGACTTGCCGCCCGGATGATGCTCACGGCCTTGGCTAGGGAGGCGGACGTACCGGAGGCGGCCGAGCGGATCACCCCGACGGACTTCGCGAGAGATGCAGCGCTCGCCGAGGTTGCGGATTTCGTGATCAGGGCCGATTTCGACAGGACCGCTGCGGTGCTTTGGATCGCCGAACGTACCAAAAAGACGCTACGCAGCAGCGTTGCGGAGGCTGACTGAGCGGTCACCATCGCTTTCGAGACGGATTTGACGAAGGCCGCGCCGGTCGCCTGCGCTGCGGAATGCGCAACGCTCACTGCGCGGATCGAGACGGCGCTGCTGGCCTGCGTCGCCGTTTTGATCGCGGAGACAGCCTTCGCGATGGATGCGGAAGTGGCCTGCGCCGCGGTGAGCGTCAGCGTGAACTGCTGCGCGGCGGCGCTGCCTCCTATCGCCCAGGTCGGCGTCAAAAAGCGATTCGGAACAGCACGCGCCGGAGATGTGCCGGGCCAGATGACCCGCGAAAGCTGGGTCCCGATACCTTGGGCAGTCGCGCCGCCTGCCGTGCCGGATATCGGAACGGCAGATATTGCGTCATGGCCGAGCTGTGCCACGCATTCACCACGAAACGATGATCACGAGGCCATCGCCCCCGTCGCCGCCACGGCCAGCGGTCGCTCCGGTGAACATCGCACCTCCGCCGCCGCCGCCGCAGCCATAGGAGCCTTTGCCGCCGCCGCCGCCTGTGCCAGTACTAGTAGGCCCGCCGCCGCCGCCACCACTTCCTCCGGTGAAATAAGAAAGACCAAAAAGAGGACCGTATCCGTTGCCGCCATTCGCGCCCGCCGCAGTAGTAGCTCCGCCAGCACCGCCCGCATTGGTCGGGAAAATGCCGGCGCCAGTGATAGCACCACCGGCGCCCCCCGTGCCGCTGGTGGCAATCGCACCACCGCCGGCTCCGCCCGTTACGACCAGGCCAGTGACCGGAAGCGTGATTGATAGGCCCGCGCCCGCGCTGACGGCAGCGCCTCCCGTGTTGCCCCCTTGGCCCACCAATCCTAACGAAATCCCAAGTCCAGCGAGCGGATGATTCGCAAGAGCAGAAACGACGCCGGCCAATCCAGCGGATGCACTACCGGAAGCGCCGCCAGCTCCGCCCTGGCCGCCCCCCATGGCACGTAGCACGCAATTATTGGCAGTCGTGTCCGGGGAAACCGCGATGCGCGTATCGATCGCGTTGCCGCCGACAGCACCGCTGGCACCGCCAAGACCACCGATGCCGACGCTCACGAACAAGGTTTGGGGCAACAATAAAGCGGGGGCGCATAAGGTCGATTGACCGCCACTGCCGCCGCCGCCGCCCCCTCCAGCGGCCGAAGCCGCGCCTACAAATCCTCCACCGCCGCCTCCACCTCCACCGATGGCAAAGATATAAGCCATTGAAACGCCGCGCGGCTTATTCCATGTGACCCAGCCGACTCCGGCCGCCGCCGCGTTGGCGTGGAAGACCTGCACATCCGCAATCGTCTTCGACGGGATATGCAAAAAATCCAGCACTCAATATCTCCCGGCGATAGCCGTTACCACCCAGCCCGCCGCGACGGTAGTGCCAAGACCGACGTAAATCCTGAAGCCTGCCGGCAACACGAAGCCCATCGGATAATCCAGATCGATGGTCGAGGCCGTCGCAATCGCCGTCGTAGCTGGCAAACTCAATTCGCCGTAGAACACGTTGTTAGCTGCCGTACCTGGAGTCGATCCATTGTTGAGAAAGATGCGCGCGACTGATGCCACGTTAGTGCCGCCCGCCTTGAAGCGAAGTCTCTCGACATACGAACCATTGGTTGCGTCAGCCGTGAAGACAAGGGAATTGTTCCCGCTGACGCCCGTGTAATCATTCGCCGCCGTGAGAATGAGCTGATTCATCCCGGTGCCGGAATTGTTCGATACATCGCCCTTGGCGGAAAAGATCGGATCGGTATTGGCCGGCATTTCGTTCCCCTAGGGCAGCATGAATCCGCGCGTCTGAGCGTAAGTGAATCCGATATTTGCGTTGTCGATGTTTCGCGCCGCCGCCGTCACGAATACGTCCTTGATGCCGGCCTCGAAGTTGACCAGCGCGTTCGCATTGCTGCTCGCGCGCACGAGGTCGCGCGTCAGGGTCGTGGTCCCGTTGAACGTGCCCTTGCCGACTTCCCAGTTGCCGCCGATCTGATCGGCGATGCAATAGCTTACGAAGACGGACGCTGCGCCGAGGCCGGTTGCGAAGGACTGAAACCCGGCCGGAGGAACGCCGGATAGAGTGATCGAGCCGGTCCCGGTCGTGGTGGTGGTGTCTTTGACCCGATCCGCGAAAAGGGGCATGGGCTCCCTCGCGGCTCAGTTCATCAACTCAAGCGCGAACTGATGGCACAGAATTGAGTTGGAGGCGCTGGCGACCGACCACGTAGCGAAGAAATCGACCTGCTGCAGCGCTGTCGAGTCGAAGCCGGTGCCGACGGCCGGCGCGGTGTCCGGGACCACATCTACGTTATCGCCGCCCGTGGCTACCGTGACGCTGCCGATGATGGCGCGCGATTTCCATTCCCCCGTACTCAGCAGATTTGCGCTTGTACCGGATCCGATCGCGCGGCAGGTCATCTCGGCATTGAAACGCCAGGTCGCATTGGTCTGGGCCGTCACGTTGAGCGACATGGCGCCGGTTGTGAAGACGATCACCGAACCGAAACGGATATCGAGCGTGAGCGTTCCGGGTGCGGCGGTCAGCGTGCTGATACGGCCGGATGCGAAAACCCGGACCATCTTGCCGATGGTATTGAAGAAGTACGGCGGCAAGGTGATCTTGCGCGCAGCCGGCAGGATGCTCGTCGGCGTGGTCGTGTTGCTGAGCGCCGCACCATCCTCGCCGGTTGCGAGCGGGCACTCGACGTAGCCCTGGCTCATGAGAACTGCACCTTGTGCGTGAAGGCGATTGAGTCCGACGCGTTCAGATTAATCACCGAGAAATCCGAATGCACGAACATGTTGCCGCCTGTGATGCCGGACTGCCCGGGCGGATTGCCGGGTGTCACCGTATCGGATACCGCTATGGTCGAGATGGCGGAAGATCCGTTCTGCGCGCGCACCACAGTCAACGCGGTCGTCCCGCTGCCGGCCGTGACCTTCATCACCTCGGTGCGGATCTGGATGAAGTTGTTGTTGCCGGGCGTGAAGGTGGCCGCCGTGTTCAGCGTCGTGGCCGAGTTGGAAGCAACCACGCCGCCCGCCGCGACCGCCGCGACCGCCGGCTGCGTGGCCGAATCGAACGCGCCGAATTCGGTGATCGCGCGCGTTGTGCTCGCGGTGATAGTGCCGACGAGTTGATACGTGTCGTTGCTGGTAGTCGTGGTGACTTGGGAGCTGGTCGCCGTGACGCGCGCCTCGCCGGACTCCTGAAACATCGCGATATCGGTCGCTGCGGCGGTCAGTGCCGAGGGATTTAAGCCCCAGGTCACGATCTTCGGCTCTGCTTGCGTCGGCGAGGCGCCGATCATCCGGCCGGTGTAAATCTCCTTCGCCTTGCTCGTGATCGCATTAGCCATGGGCTACCTTTGGGCAGATGGAGGATGAAAACGGCCCTTGATGCCGCGTACCCAGCGATACCACAGGCGCATGAACGGGTTGCGGTGCCAGTAGGAGATGACTCCGAGGTCTTCGCGGCGGCCGTCGGCGCGGATCACGACAGCCTCGAGCGTGGCGGATTGAGCCTGACGTCCATGCATTTCCATGTTCATCTGCTCGCCTTCGGCACGGAATGGCTGAAATTGCCTATGCTCACCTTGGCCCCCATCGCAATGTGCGTCGTGTTCACTTCCAAATTCGCGCCGTTGCCGTGCATATCGACCGTGCCGTCGAGCACGGCCGTCTCGCCATCGCTCCGGTACGCGCGAAACCACGCGGCCTCGCCGGTCGCAATCGCTTCGGCGGCCTTCAGCGCCCTGAATTGCACTCTTCCGTCGGATGATTGCTGGGCTGCGACTGAATCGAACCGCAATTTCGCCAGCAGCGTGCCTTTGAATGGAGAATCGGCGCCGGCCGGCTGCGAACCGGTGAAAATGCACAGATAGCCGTCGTTGAGCATCGCGGCGAGCGCATCGGCCTGCGCATTGACCGCTGCGGCGCTCAATTGACTGTTTTTAGGCACTCTCGGCCGGCTCCCGCACGATTTCAGCGCCAATAATTTCGCGATTTTCGTCAAAAACGAACGCCAAACGCTGACGCGATTCGTCTTCGTTCAGTTCCTTGGTCACGTGAATGTTCACCGGAGCGGGTTCGGAATGCACGTTCACGACTGGTTGCGACGGGAAACTGTGCACCAGGGCGAGCTTGCGCTCGACGCTTTGCATCGAATCAGTAAGTTTTGCGACCGCATCCGAGGGCGGCTCGCTCTCGCTGGGCGTCGTATCGGGCGGTTGCGCGTTCGGGTTGGCCTGCGGATTGCCGTCCTCGCCGACCGCGACCATGTTGAGCGGCATCAGCGGCTTGTCGAGGCCAGGAATAGGATTGAGAAGAATGCCAAGCGATGATTCAATGGCGCGCGCTTCATTGCGCAAGAGCCAGCCCGTCATGATGCCGTCTTTGTAATACGCCGAACGCGCAGCAGCATCGCCGCGGAACATGGCGGATATGTCGAAAGAGACGCCGTAGCTCTTGCGCTCCTCGCGCGCGATCAGATCGCGCCGGATCGCCTGTTCGATGCGCGTGAACCACGGCATCAGGCAGAGCGTAACGAATTCGAGGCCGAGCTGCTCGATGTTGGAGAAGGTCGCCTTCTCAAGGTCGTTGATCAAGTGCGCCGGGACGCGATAGATGGCCGCGATTTCGCTGCGCTGGTATTTCCTCGTTTCGAGAAACTGGGAATCTTCCGGTGTGATGCCGATCTTTGTGTACTTCGTGCCTTCTTCGAGGATGGCCGTCTTGTGCGCGTTCTCCCCGCTGCTTGCCAGGTCGAACGACTCCTTGATGCGTTTGAGCGCCGCGTCGGACAGCTTCATCGGAACTTCGAGAACACCGCTCATCTTGGCGCCATTGCGGAAGAGCTGCCCGCCGAATTTCTCCGCCGCCAGCGCCAGCCCGATCGATTCGCGCGCGTAGGCAATCGGCGAGATGCCGAGCCAGCCGTTAAGCGTAAGGCCGCGTACGTGGAACAGTTCTCCGGGCCCCATGTCCTTGAATGAGCCGTCCGGCATCGTGATTTGATAGTTGAGCGCGAAGCCGGTTTTCATGGTGACGTTGACCATGTCCGGGTGTAGCGGCAAAAGCTCCGCGACGTCGCCCGAGCGCGTCTTGTTGATCCAGGCGTAGCCGTTGCCGCGCAAGCACAAAGCGGCGACCAGCATTTCGAAGAACTCAACGCTCGTCTGCCATTCATTCGGCTGGTAGCGCAGGAGGTCGTAGAGCGAATGATCGAGCGCCGGAGTGCGCTTGGCGCCGGCGCCCTGCTGGTAGACGGTGCACGGGAGCATCGCGATCGATTCGGACAGCACCTTGACGCAGGCGAAGACGGCGGCCGATTGAAGGGCGGTTTGAGGATTAACCACGACGCCCGAAGAAGCCGCGCCGCCGCCGAAAGCCCACGCGAGATAGCGCTCAAGGACTTGCCAATCCGGAGAAACGCTCTTGCGCGCCCAGGATGTGAGCTGGGACCAGAAGCTCATACGCTCAGGACTCCGCGCTCTTCGTAGACGCTCGGGCCGGCGCTATCGATCGGCATCACGCCGACGGCCATTGCCAGGGCGACCATGCCGTCGATCCGCCCGGTCGCGGTGTGCTTGTCGAACTTGCGCGCGCCGGAATCGCCCGACACTTTCGCATTGGCCGCGCACATACGCAGGATCGGATGATCGCCATGGCGAAGGCGCGCGTTCAAAAGCATCACTTCGAGCTCGCGCAACGCCGGCGTCATGCTGACCGTTCCCTGGCCGAAATCCTGAAACTTGGCGAGCTCGGCCTCGGAAAATCCGGCTTTCACGAGCCACGAGCGAAGATGCTTCATGTTGTAGCGATCGAAGCCGACCGCCTGCACGTTATAGCGGTCGAAAAATCCGCGCAGATATTCGGCTACGAATTCGTATTCGATCGCGCTGCCGGGCGTCGTCTGCAGCAGGCCCTCCTTGGCCCATTGGTCGTACGGGACGCGATCACGCTTGGCCCTGTCCGCCAGGCCCTCGCGCGGCAGCCAGAAGGTCGAATGCACGCCGCCCGTGTCGTCAACGCCGATAAAGGCGGTGAGGTCGTTCACGCT
>WNFO01003596.1_pt1 | contig 24871 bp, 37 predicted proteins | sample 5400251 | NCBI WGS metagenome assembly WNFO01 (sample SAMN13153354, study PRJNA577476) | soil metagenome | isolation source: 100 cm saprolite under Madrone tree | place: USA:California | collected 2016-06-14
TCGCAGCGCGCTCACGCTCGGCACAAGCGAGGAAGTATGCACGCGCTGTTGGGAAGGGACCGCGGTCGATCGAGAGCGCGGTTCGGCCTTCGATGTAAAAGCATGGGTGCGTGAGTGGGCCGAGGGGCGGAAGAGCCGGAGAGGGGGATGCTGGCGAAGGAGCGGATGGCGGGTCGCATGGCTGAGGGAGAGCAATGGAGCCTATGGCCGGGAAGTTGAGGTGTGATAACTCGACCATGAATTGCGCGATCTGCGTAATCAACGAGTCCTGCGAGTCCGCAGGTAGGTCCTCGAAGATTGTGTCCAAACGGACACCAGAAACCTGCATGCATCGTGTCGGTTAGAACAAATCAAAAACAGAAAAGCGAGATCGTGCCTTCTCGAGGAACATATGTGCCCCCAGGGCATGGGAGTGATCGAGTTCATAGCTTAGGATTTTGGGTACGGGGATCGACGTCCGTTCTCGGACCCACTGCATCGTTGCAATCTGCAAAATAATCCAAGTTTTTTGTAAACAGAGAGTCGCTGGAAACGCAAGAGAAAGCGACGGACCTCTGATGTCATGATACGCGTGGGCACATGTGAGTCGGCAACGCGGGCAATGACATTATTGCCATCCTTCATGGCGACAGAGAATGTCTACGAGAAAGTGAAAGATTCGTGAGCGGGTAGATATCCAGACATGGCCACGCGATAAAGACTTGCCCTGCTCAGCGGGTCTACAGGAATGAGCATCGGTGGCACGGAATCGAAAGCACAGGGCTCACCTCTCCCGATGACATCGATCGACTCGACCGATCGTCCTAACGTCTGTTCGACGGTGCGTCCAAGCACGTCGAGCTCATCATCGCGAGGAAGAACAAGAGTAGGCACGGCGATCATTGTCCACTATGAAGGCGAACGGAGGAGATGGGAGATGGCGTGGGTGTGGGAAGGATAGGAGCTTTGGGGGGTTGTTTCCAATTGAAGACAGGGGATTAAAAAAAGGCATTTCGGAGAAAAGCAGGCCGAGTGCACGTGTGGGCGAAGACGCAGGGCCACAGGGTGAAACCAGTGATTGCGTGAAAGGAGAAAGACACACGGTCAATCCCGGCCCGGTCGAGATCTTGACCTGTCTGTATCATGTCCCACAGCCATTGGCACAAAATGTGAGGTCACTCTGCTTGACATCTCCTGCTGCCAGTCCTTTAAACAATAAACCGTGAAAAGTTCCGTTCGCATCCCATTCGCCACTCCGAACCACGCCTCTATCGCGAAGCAGGTCATCGAGGTCGATCAGGAGCTCCAGCCGCATGCTGTCATACGTGAACTCACCCTCGATGGTGATGCCTTGGTTGCGTACGTGCACTGCGTCATAAACACGCCTTTTTCTTGCCTTTGATTTCGTATTGCGCAGGACATTTTACACTTTGACAGTCCGACTGGCACGGCTTACACTCAATTCCTTTCTTGAAAACGTCGACCTCGTTGTCCGCACGATCGGTCACTTTGCCGATGATGCGGAACAGCAGTCAACATCCCATTCACACCCATAGGCCTAGTCGGCGTACGCGTATGCTGGCTAAACGCTAATCTACCACACCTTTGTACCCTCTTACATACACTACTGCTATCCAATCATACTTCATTCAGTTCTTCTTTCCTCGCCTTCCTCTGCTCCCAGAGAACCCAATCAAGATCACTTCCCTTCTGCCTCGCCCTCACCCGCGGCAGCTTTCTTCTTTTGTTTCTTGGTTTCTCTGAGCTTTTTCGTTAGCAGCTCCTTGAGATCTTCGTCCTCTAGCTCCTTCTCCGTCTTCACAACCTCCGGTCTATACCATACTGGCGGATGAGTCAGTAACGAAGGTCCACCAGAGAGCAGACCGATCGTGAAGTGGAATGCGGCGACGAAGGTATTGGGTGGCGTGTAACTACAACTTCTCGTCAACGTACTTCAAGGTTGCAAACGGGAAGGAAAGCGCACACGACTTCGTATGGCTTGACCAGACTATGTTGAACGGCCTCTTGCAGACCCATACGCGCCCGCTTCTCGTCCTCAAGCACACGCACATTGAATGGGAAAGGACCCGCTTTCTTTTGTACCTCTGAGAACACCGCACGCGAGGTCTTCATCTTGAGCTGGTACGACACCGTATGTTCTCGTTGATAGATCGTCGTTCGCGTTTCTTCCAACCGCGCCTGTACCACGTTCATTATGACGTAAAACCCGCGCTCAAGCGAAAGCGGTTAGCCCTACCTTTCCATCTTCACCCGAAGATATGAGTATATCGATCCCGTACACCTCACCCTCCGCAAAAGTGATCGTCTCGAAGTCCTTCTTCTGTCCTTCGCTGGGGTTAAGAATGATACGTCTCTTCCCATCGATCACATTTTGAGTCTGCTGGCATGACAACATGCCTACTCCAGGGCATCAATTCCATTCTCTTTCGTCTTGACCCCGCCCAGGGCCAGACATTACGCAACGCACCTTCTACGGGTTTGCAATCCCACGCCGCGGCGACTTTACTCACCGCCTCGGTGACCTGCCAATTCTTATTACCCACGCGCACAAGGCGCATCGCAACTTCAGCAGCCGTCCACGCAGCGCGCAGCGCATCCGCACGACGGCCCGTCACGGGATTATCAGGCGTGGCACCGACGACGATCGTTTCGGCGCTGATCGCAGCAAATCCGTCGATGTGCGCGCCCAGGTGCAATTTTACGACATCACCCTTGGCCAGCTTCTGCTCCGAGAGTGGATCCGAGCTGTGTGAGCGTGGGTTGGTGGTTGCCCGGGAACGGGGGGCAGGAGGGCAGGAAAAGAGTACAGAAGATGACCATAAGGAAGAGAGAAAAATGAAAAATCAATCAATCACTCATCATACGGGATGTGGGAGGGGGTTTTCAAGAGAGAACGAAAGGATGGCACACGACGAACCTTTGGAGACTTTGACTCCTTTAACCGATTTATTGTATACGGCGCCGGTGCCCTCTTCAATGAACTTATCGCCTTCAACACAAAGATCGAGGATGTTGGCGCCCTCCACGAATAACTCGATGAGCCTTTTCACCGTGACGTTGACAATGTCTGCTGCAACCTTCGCATCACGAGCGACACGGAGAGATAAGAAATCGACTGTGGATGGCCGGACGACTGGTAAAACCCTCGGACCTTGTATTTTGTGATATCTGCCTCTGCGGTTGAGCGTGACTTTTCTTGGGTAGCAGTTGCTGGTGCCGTGTTCCCAGTGTCCGACATGATGATTTGAGTGGCCAAGGGAGAGAACGACAACGAGAACGAGGACCAAACTGATCCGATTAGATCTGACGAGCTACACATTACCTAATTAGGGTATGACGTCGTCGTCGTCGTCGTCGTCCGCTACAACAAAGTAGCGTAGAAAAGCACGGCATAATTAGCTAAGGGTGTAAATAATGAAAAGTAGAGTAGCGAAAGAGTGGATGCAAGCAACACAATGGTATAGCAACGTCAAGGTGCTCAAATATCAAATGATCATGAAAATACCGAATAGGCAACTCTCTGGGAGACCCGCTCCTGTTGACTAGGAAGATACGCCTCAGGAGCACTCCCACTGAATTTCCACGCAACAAATCCTCTCACGCATCGAACGACTTCGGGTTTTTCTGGTTGGGATGACACTATGCCAATGAGATCCTTTTCGCTTTGCACATTTTTGATACTCTTGAGCCAACGCCCACTGTCTGAATCCGGTTCGGGCCGTGGTGGCAAGCGGACAATCCAATGAAGACGCTCTTGTATACTACTTGCCATATCAATCCGTGATCGCAAGTCACTGGTGACAGACATATCACCATCAGCCTAGGAAAAGGGAAGTGGAAACAAGCCTAACCATTCCCAGTTTAACCAGTAATACTCGAATTCTTCCCTCATGGTGAGTACGTTTGTTCTCCCCAAGGGGTCGTTTGGGCGAGGTGATCTGGGGTCCTCACAGTACAACTTGTTGTATGCACCCCAAATGGCCTCCTTGCAGCTAGCCACAATAGCGACCATACGTCCCAAATGCATTGGCGCTTGGGAGGGGATAAAATGCGGCGGTGCCTCATTTTTTGGCAACCATGTCACGGAAGACTCGGCATCGTCCTTAACGGTAGCGTGCCGGAGGTGGCGGAAAGGTTCAGGATCAAGCGATTGCTGGAATCGTTTTGACGACCATGGACAAAGCGAGCCAGGACTAGCGAGAATTTCGAGCGCAGGTAGAGCACGAAAGTTCTGGAAAATGGCCGATAGATAAAAAGGTAACACCGAGGTGATGCTCGCTGATATCCACCGTGATGTGAGCATTTCATGCCAAGCTCTTGTCAATCTTGAGTGGTCGAGGATGTCAATTGGGTACTGCAATGAAGGGAAGCCCTCTGTATCATTCATGTCGTATTGACCATCAGGGTGCACGGAGCTGCGTCGAGAGGTCTTGACATCGACCCGAAGGGAGTCTGGAGCACGCGTGGAATGCGAGTTGGGACCTGCACTAGGGGGGGGAACAACGCCGGATTCATGGCGCCGCCGTTGCACTGGAGGTACAGTGCCATTGAACTTTGGCCTCTGACCAGGAAATAGGAGATCCTCATCGATAACCTGACAGGGGACAAACTTTTGAGTTAATGCATACCGGAGCGACTGTATGCCAAGACATAATACCTCCAAAACTCCTCCAGGCTTCAAGACACGATTGACCTCCTATTTGAAGCCAGGTGAACTCAATAGATTGAGAGGAAGGGCGACGTATGGACCGACCTGCAGAAACACGTACCACTGGAAGTACAATCAACTAACGTTCAAGTAAATCCATACGGTTGTACTGACCTCGGTTTCCGCGAGATTCAAAGAGCAGTAGGACAATCGCACCATGTCAAACGTATCACTAGGGTAATCGAGTCGTAGCTCTCTCCTACGGCGATGAGTTGGCAACGGGTGAAAAAGGAGCGACGAAGTGAAAGGGACATACGATGGATCTCCGCGAACATAACTCACACGATCGGCAAGCCCCATTGAACGTATAAGGTCGCTCATTCCGTCCTTATGTACACCGAGAAGACTATGTGCAGTGACTTGGCATTTCTGCAATTGAGGTCAAAGGGGTCACAAGAAGATTCCTAGACGTAACACCACTGATACACACAGGCCATTCTTGCGCAGCGCGGATGGCCCAAAAGTCAAAGCCATTGCCGAGCGTAAGCACAACCGAGGGTGGAACGTGTGGTTTGTGCATTGTGATGCCGCCCACTAGGCGTTCCATGAACATCGTGTCCCAATTGTCACTGTGAAGGAAATGGTCAGATGGGCTCAAGGATCAGTAGTTTGCGTACAAGTCAGCGAGCGGATTTGAATAGACGACTGGCATGCGAAATTTACGGGATTTCTGGGAGCCCACTCTTCGAAGACCATAGCCGACATCGTGATACAAGGCCATGCCATTGGGGGCATTGTTCTTCTTAAGGAAGGGGGTTGGCGGCATTGGCAGGAAGACAGGAAGAGGAAAAGAGGGGAAAGGAGGTTGATGAGAATGACATTGTACGACTGCGAGTGAAAACGCAAACGAGAATCGGGCTAGGATCGCGCTAATGCTGCATAAGGCAAGGCGGATGGTAGAAAGCCGCGATGTGACGTGACGTGAAGGTTCGACCTATTGCCCGCCTAATTTGGTAATCCAAATGAACGGCATCTCAATCACATCTCATCGGGTTCCTGATTTCCATTTCCATCTCCACCCGCCCCGCCCGCTTGCTCCGGTCCGTCCTCCTCCTCCAATAACCATGAGGGTCCGACCCGGCCTCCTTAGACAGTCTCTCCTTTTGCCCCGTCTCAGACCCTACTCACAACTCGCTCAGAAAGAGCTCGATCCACAACTGAATGGATATCCCCAACTACCCAACGTTTCAAGGCAATCATTACCTCCCCATGGCTGGTGGGATCCCCAGATGAGACGCAACCGCGGCGATCTGGTATGACTGACTACATTCTCTCAACGAGCCTGTGTGCTTAATTCCTCTCAGATGCACGAGCGTGAAGAGATGTATTCTATGTGGGGCCCCGATATTCCTCACGTTGATCCTGCCACGTCGTTGCGCCATTTCACCGTCGCATTCTCCGGCTTTGTCGCATTTGGCCTGCTTTGCAACTACGTACTTGTGCCAGACCGACCTGCCGTCCCGCGTCAATATCCTTTCGACGGCCTCGTGAAGGAATTAGGAGGAATGGAAGAGAACAAAGTTAGTATCTCTTCTCTGTCATGCGACCTCATCATATTGATGGTCTCACACTCTCCGTCGCAGGCCAATGTAGAAAGCTTGGAAGAGGATGATTAGATTTACCGCAGTTAAACTAACCTGTCCTTCTATCCTATCACCCAATGTGACCTACTTTCCATTACGGATGTCCACCGAATCGGAGTTGTCGTTAGTCTGAGTTCTTTAATTCACGTAAATTCGACGGAGGTCCATTGGAAGGTTAATCCATGTAAAGCTTTATCATCACCTTCGTTCCTGTGAAGCCTCCATACTCCAGTCTTCTAGACTGATGGTGGCAGACTGATCCAACCAACCAAATGATCTGTCTTACAGTAGCCTAGCCCCAATATGATGGTTCCGTAATATAAATATACCAGCTTTTGAAACGCCGATATCAATACCTCATGCTGCGTTGGGTCGAGCCACCCGAACCCACATACTCACAAACTGGTCAATACGGCTGAAGCCGGCGGCATTTGTGCATTTCCTACTAGTGAATGTAGACCGTTCGGTTCCAGTAACGGTACTATCCCGTTACTGTAGAAGTTGTTCGAAGAAGATTGCTGCACAGTACGCCGCGTCATTCTGGTCATCATATGGCTGCTCCGCAAAATATCAATTTCAGCGGTGATTCTTGTGTTGTTTCGGAAGGAAACGGGATTCCCGACACAGCGGTACTGCCGGTACACAATACAGTATACAACGTTACTACTGTATATACAGTACAGTATGCTGCTCTACCGGCGGAGTCGTAAACAGTACACCTTTTTCTACAAAACCTGAGACTAGTCGTGCCTCACGATGTTCAACCGCTGTCTCGAACGCGGTGACGATGCCAGACATCCAGGGTCCGAGAGAGACTTGTGGCACTTTGGACATCTGTGCCTATCATTTAGTGCGATGATGGGGGTTCCAGGAACGCCGAGTCTGGCTGGCTGGCCGAACCTCGCATCTTTTTTCTTTTTCAAACTCTTTTAGCGTGTTAGCAAATCGATTCAATTGCTGTCTGCCGTAAGCGGTCTAACAGTACCTCAAAGGCCGAGATCCCCAGACTGCGACGCGGCGATATGTAGGGGTTTTCACGCATCCAATTGAAGCAGGGACACTGGCAGTGTCATGGTAAACCACACCACGTTATGTTTTTTCTGTTGAAAGCCGCAAAGTGCTATGACCGTGACTGTGCCAGACTGCCAGTGAAGTTCTGCTCAGATTCTGACGGGCCGCCGCCACTAATAGACTGTCCCCGCATGGTTGTCAATACTTTTTTGGCTTGGCCTCTTATGACAACAGGGTCAGGTCATTATTTAGGTACCGGAACATCAATCTCCGAAGGACTTAATTCATTCAACGCAGTCACCACAGTACTGAATACTGTATGTACTACAGTACAGTACTAATAATAGGTCTGCCATAAGGAGATTGAGGCCTCAGTGAACGGTCAACAAACGTACAGTACATGAGGGATCACAGTCCTGTCGTCTCCTTAGGCGTCCTTCCTCTGACAGGTCGTGCCCGTGGGCGGGATGCTGTTCCACTAGGTAGGGGTGGCGTCTTGCTAGGCGAGCTCAAGTCCGACTCCGCACCTTCGAATTCGCTACCACTGCTGGCAGTGACACTCCGCTTGCGCTTGTTCCCTGGAAGAAGAGGAAGAGGATTCGTCCTGTGCGCTACTAGTACCGTTGTTGCTCCTCTTCGAGTTGCCTTCTCTCCGCTGCTGCTCGCGAAAATCGTTGACGACCTGCTGCAGCCGCTTGCTCGCATAGGCTTTGCGGTTTCGCGGCGCGATAACACCACCAACCGAGTTGACGCCAAAGAATTCGTTCAGGTTGCCCTGTTTATTCAATGCTTGCGCCTATAGATGTGCAAGGTACGTGCGTTAAAAAATATTATCCACCCGTCGCATAGGAAGAGGCGAGAAGGCACACTTGGTTACGTTTTTGTATCTTCTGTATAATTGGCAATAGAAGCTCTTCAACCTTAGATTGGTTCCATCCAAGCTCTTGTAAAAGCAAGCTTCGTGTCCAGTACTGTAGTTAGCTCTGATATGGCCTTTCCCTGAATGCGCTTACTCGCGTAGTCCATCAAGGTCTGGGAGTCCCCACTTGAACGGCTCTTCAGAGTCATCGACAGTCGGGTTGTAGTAAGCGCCTCGCTGAACGCCATCAGTGCTCAGAGAGCTCTGGAGATTGCTTTTCGTACACACCACAACAGGATTCGGCCAGTCTTCGGGAATGTAAAGGGCTTTAAACCTTTTCTTCTGCGAGTGTGAACATTATGGGTAAGCTCCAATGTAGTCTAGGGCAATATACGGTAACTCACGAAGCGCTGTCGAAATTTGCTTTTAGATTCCTCAGGCTTGTCACGCCCAGATTGTACGCGCTGCCACCACTCCTTGAACTCTTGCAGGCCGTTACTCCCAGTGAACTCTTTCAGTAGTTCCATGGCCACGACGGGGCCAACTCCAGGTAGACCCTCGACATAATCGCTACCCAGGAGATATGCGAGCTGCACGAGCTTCTCGCGGTCGATGCCAAGCTCGCGCGCGAAGTCTGCCAGGAAAAAGCATTCGACGGTCTTGGATTGATTAAACATGTTCTTGTACACCCGCGCCCCGCCGAAAAGGAATGCGTCCGAATCATCCGTGATGATGCCTTCGACGAGGCCGAGCTCAACAAGCGCCGCGCACTGCGCTTCTGCCTCCATGGGAGCTGTGATGTACGGGATACCGAACAGGCGGAGCATCACCTATGCAGGAATGAGCTCTCAGAAAGAGAAAACAAAACGAGTAATTAAGACCAAACCATGATTTGGCCAATCATCTGTTGAGTGATATCCTCTGAATCGCGCATGGCTGTTTTCTTCTGCTGGTTCAGTGTCCTTATCTCCTCATCGATCTCACGACGGACGTCGTCGAGATCTTTTCCTTTGACTTGCGATAAGAAGCGGGCAAACTCGCCTTCCTCTGCATGTGGGTCCATCTCCTGTGCGGCATCCCAAGAGTCTTCAGCCGTAGTTGCCTTTGATATCGGAGTCTCCGTAGTAAAAAGTGAATCTGCAACAGGGGATGGGGAGCGAGGCCAGTCGCTAATCAAATGTTCCTCTTCGGACTGTTCAGAATCATGAGTGAGGATAGGCTCATGGGCAGGCTGCTGTGTACTTGATTCCAGGGACGGAGTTTCGGCGACATCAGCTCGGCCAGTCGGGAGACTATCGTCGTCAAAATGTACCTTTGTCGCGCGTCTAGGACTGGAAACGATGTCCTTAAAATTGAGAGTTTCGAGAGGAGTGGTAGGCGCGGATAACGTTTGTTCTGGTATCGAGACCGGAACTGGTTCCATGTCCTCGTCCGAGTCGCTAATCTCTCCAAGTTGTTTCTCCACAAAATCAGTCTGAGCCTTGGGTGACTCATCTGCGCTGGTTGGGAGAGGTATACCCCCAAAGGGGGCATGCGGGGTATTCGGAGTAGTGTGGGTACTGTCAGTCGGAAAGACTGCTTGTTTGACTTCGTTCACCTCATCAAGATATTCGAGTGAGGCGTCATCGCTGAGATCATGAGAGGGAGGCGGGAGGTCAATTGAAAGTTTAGGTGCCTTATACACAGATGCTTCCGGATACGAAGATGAGAGCCTTCGAGCCATTGAGATGGACTTGGGCGTTGGCCCTGCATTCGCAATCGCCAACGCTGTTTCGAGACGCCCTGGGACGTTCAGTTCATCACCATCGGAGAAAACCTCATTTCCAAGGCTACTTTCTGCAGTAGAGGTGGCGTCTGCAGATTGTCGCCCCTGAAACTCGTTTCGAGACGCTTCAAGAGCCTGCTGTAGTTCAGCGTTCTCTTGAGACTCCAAAGATTCCTGTAACGCCCGCTGCATGATAGTATCATCGTCACCAACGGCTGGTGATTGCGGTAGATCCTCATCGGAGTCCGGGACAAACAGCGGTTGAGCTGCCCTCTGCTTCATTTTTTGTGACTTTGTCGAGAGCGGCGTCGGGTTTTTCTTCGGTGTCCTACGTTTGCCAATACCGGCCAATGCCATGTGTCTCTGGAATTCGTGTAGGTCCGGGTCGGCTAAGGGTTCTCCAGGTCTGCAATGTCACGGTCAGACAATAACGTTGGTGCAAAAAGACATTCGGCAACGCGAACATTGCAACCTCTTCCATATCTAAGTCGCTTTCCCCGGGGTCGCCTTGAGAGGCGACGGGATCCTGATCTATCTGGATGGGATTTTGTTTGCTACCGTCATCGCGAATCCCCAAAATCCAGCCGCCATCCCCATCCATATTCTTGACGAGGACATACTCCCTGTTCCGCTCGCTCGCTATTCGCACAGGGATAGATACGTGTGCCTGACCAATGGTATCAGTGGTGATCAACAGTTGCTGCGTGAGCGCGTTCCGCTGCTGAAGGTTTTTGATTTGTTCCTTCGAGAAATCGAGAGGTGTGCGAGACTTTTTGAGCATATTCTGTAGACGTTTGTAGGACATCTGGCGAGACTTGAGACGAAGATCGCCGACAATCTCGTACTGCACCTCGGTGGGGAGCTCCCTAAACGCTGGCGCAGTGACGTCAAAGTCTTCAGGACGCATCTCCTCGATGAACGCGCGAAGCTCTTCCTCGGTGGCCAATCGCGGATCAGGGACAACGGATCGTGTCACCTCAGCCACACGCTTCTCGAGATTGACATCAGGCAGTCGATACGGGTCATGGTCATGCCAGCGGTTTTTGGACTTGGAAAACGGAGACGGACCCGGTACCGAAGTATCTGTTTCTCTCTTGCTCGGCGTTTTAGGTATTTTGGGCGCGTCGCCGGTCAGGTCCTCTAGATATACCGTATTCTCATCTATTACAACTGGACCGGCGGGTGCCTTGCTCTTCCCTTTCAGCGACTTGGACCTTTCGGATCTGTGAGGAGAGTAAAGTATTTAAGAACCGTGAGATAGTCATGGTATGCTAGGCAGCACACAGCGCACCTTTGCGCTTGTGCATGGTTGAGAGCTTCGCGCCTCATGTGGGCAGCTAGGAGCCTCTCTGCGACCTTGGCATGACTGAGGGCCGCGCCGCTCTTCTTCTTCTTGCGCTCGGCCTAGCGGTAAAGAAAAGCATACTTAGAACAGCGTCGCACTTCCACTTTCTTTAGGACGTACGATAGTGTTCCGCTTCAGAGCAGGGGCTCCACCGTCAAACACGAAGACCGGCTTGATTCCATAGAAAAGGAGTTTGCATATTCGGCGCAAGAAACCCAAGACATGCGCGTTGACTAGGGCCTTGCCCTCCCTGTCCCGCATAGTGGCCTGAAATTGGTAAATCCAGATGCTGGAATCGATAGCAAGAGCCTTGCCCTCCATGGTTTCCAGCCTTTTCATACGTGGTCTGGGTCAGGCATGATATCGGATAAAGGGGAGGAAACCGCACAATACTGGTCGAGTCAACAAATCCCACAAAGATTTAACACCCATGTTGAGTTAGACCTTGAGATGATTTTGATTGGGAAAAGACAAGGCATGAGTTCAGCGCGCTCAGAACAAAGTTAGTTTATGAGTACGTGAGTCAGACGTCGTGTCGCGTCACGGCCCGGACATCCATCACCCGTAGTGCGCTGCGTCTCAATAATATGTACTAAGATACCCTTGAACCTCACGACATCGTAAGTAAGGAGAACCAACATAGAACGGTCCGATCCAAATACGAAGCAATATAAAACCCTCGTGCCAGGCCAAGGAACATAGTAGGAGTGTAGCAATCTGTGCGTATGCGTATGCGTAAATTGAATGGAGAACGAGAACGAGTATAGTCCTATTCGTATCCACTAATACCTAATCCCTGGTTACTGCGGAGGCCTTGGACTGGCACTCGCAGATCTTCGAGCCCCATCGCCAGTAACAGGCGAGGGATCCAAACCTAAAGTGCTCCCGGCTCGTCCTGGTTGAATAAAGTTGGAATTGCGAGCCTGAAGCCCAGCATCAAATTGCGACATACGTGGGTCGAATCCTGCACCGGTGTTCATCGGCACGCCCATGCCCATCGGTGCTCCCATCATGCCCGGGTTGTTCATGCCCATGCCCATCGCCATCGGATTCATCATGGGCATGCTCATCATTGAGAACCGCGGATCAAAAGCACCCATGCCCCCGCCAGTCATCATCGGGTTGAGCGGTGTTGGGCTGGCACCACCCAATCCGCCGCCAGTCATCATCGGGTTGAGAGGTACTGGCGAGGGACCTATTCCTGCACCGGTCATCATAGGACTCATCGGTGCCGGCGTCCCGCCCTCACCTCCAATTTGGGACCCTGCTTGCGAGAGCGATAACATCGCCTGTTGATAGGCCTGAGCGGCTTGCTGGGCGGCGAACATGTGTTGAGGGTTTCCGAAGCTGGGCATCATGCCCGGATAACCCATGTAATTGGGCATCATCGGATTCATCCCCATCATCATCGGGTTCATCGGGTTCATAGGGTTCATCATTGGGTTGAAACCGGCGAGCTGTTGACTGTACAACGAACCCCCTTGTTGCATTTGCTCCAATTGCTGACGTTGAAGTTCGTCGAGCTTGCGCTGTCGCTCCTCAGCCAGGCGTTTTTCGCGCTCGCGCTCGGTAAGCGCTGCACCTACGCCTCCTTCCCGCTTGCGATCACGTTCATGGGCCGTGATAGCACCGAGAAGACCTGTCTGAGGTGGTGGCGGTTTGTTAGGTACGTTGATGAGGGAAGCTCCAGTTTCTCTCGCGAGTTCCTCTTGCCTTTTTGCCGAGCGATCTTCTTTGTCTTGGAGGCCGGCCGAGAGCAGTCCATGCGGAGTAAACGCTTTTGTCATAGACTGCTCGGGGGGGTCCAGCTGAATGAAGGTCCCACGAGCATTGGTTTCGGGAACAGCGCCGGGATTATGTCCGGGATCGAGGACTTGTCTCCACATATGACGAGGAGCAATGGGTGCGGGAGCATGCGTGGGGATTGGTCCCTGAGAAGAAGCGGCGCCACCATGTGAGACACCATCTTCGTGATAGGATTTCCTTCCTCCTTCGAACTGGTCCATATGACGAGGTCCGAAACTGTCTCCATCATGAACTGTACGACGTAGGTGGTCAGAGCTAAGACATACAAAGTTGGGAATACAAGTGACACACCTAGTCCGCGGGGAAACGGGACGGGAGGCAAGTTCCTCGGCGGGCGCGGCTGTGGTTGTTGAGGCGGTGCATCGCCACCACTGGGGAGCGGAGACTGTCCACGTGGTGTAGAAAGACGCGAACGTTGGTTAAGCGAGGCCGCATAATTGGACACCGACCGATCATCGTGGGTAGCAGGTTGCCCATCTGAGTCAACGTCCTCGTCTTCTTCCTCATCCTCCTCGTCTTCCTCTTCTTCACTACTATCTCCCCAGGCTCCTACGGCTTTAGATTTGTTCTTAGCCTTTGCCGTCCCACGACCTGGACGATGAGTGGCAACATCGTGAGCTGCTTGCTGCGCTTCAGTCCTTGCCTTGCGTTGCATGGCATTTTTACTTGGGGCGAAAGACGATTTATATACAGAAGCATTTTCACTTTCTGGGCTTGGTGGCCACATGTCAGGTTCGACAATCGAGGGCGGCTCTTCACGTGGGTCAGAGGGTGGTGAAGGTGGTGAAGCATCAGGTGATGACGTAGATGACGTTGGTGCTGTCGCTAGCGCGTTTTGGACATTGTCATCATGTCGTTCAAGGAACGTGAGCGCCGCGAGAGCATCAGCGTCCGGATCTTCGATTTGTGACATCCTCCCTTGTCGAATGTCTCCGTTGCGTGATGGCTGAACGGCTAGACTGGTGGAGGCGTCCTGGCGGTTGCTGACAGGAGCAGCACGTGCGCCAGCGGGACGCCGTTCCGGACCAAAATCGAGCGTGGGAGTTCGTGGAAGTGGCTGATTCGGAGGTTTCCGATGTGTTGTGACATCGATAGGTAGCAACGAACGTCCCGAACTTGCGGTGGGGAGTGGTGGTGACACAGACTTCGGACGAAGCGGGGCAATAGGCTGAACAAGTTGTGGAGGGGGAGGTTTTCTGGACCTCGAGGACACATCCCAACCATCCATCACCGGTGGCGGCTGTGGTTTCACTTCGAGAGAACCTTGGTCCAACTGGTGGATAAAATACAGCGCACCCGCCTCATCATAAATACCAGGTGCCTCATCCCGGGATGAATCTGTGCTTGCTTGGACAGAATCTTGACTAAGCTTTGACGGTCGTAACGGCACAGCATGAATAACAGTAGATGATGTGAACGATTGGTTGCTCAAACTTGCGGCGCCAAGCTCTGCAAATGACTGGTTCGCGCGGCAAGGTGATTCCACCATTGAATGTGGCGACGTAAGGATGGAGAGCCCTGGTGACGGTGTACGAGGTATTGCCTGAGCTGGAGAAACTGGCGGATTAGATGAATTGGCCGGTGACAGAGATGGCGGAGAAGCAGCGGAGCTATGCAAAGTGTGGACGGAAGGAGACGAGGGACCAACATCTTTGGCTCGGTTGTCATCGCTAACATGGGGCCGTTCACTAGAGCCACCGCCGGCGGGGACTACGACCAACCCAGGGCTCCGCTTCCCCATGTTGGTGTTTATAGATGTCCCTTCACTCTGCGGCTCATTAGGCGTTGAGACAGGAACAGAGGCTGCTTCGGTTGGAGAGTACGCGCTAGGTGGAGACAGCTGTGAGGGGCTCGGTTCTGTAATCTCCTCGTTCTGGGTATTTTGGGAAAGTGGGCTAGATGCGTTATGATCCGAACTGGCTATAGTTGCTCCACTAACAGGAAGTCGGCTTGGATCCCTCTCAGAAGCACTGCCCTCGACAATGGGAGTGAGGGCACGGCGAGCTGCCTCAGGCCCCGACGAAGTAAAACCAAGGGATGGAATGTGGGGAAGAGAAGTGGATCCATCCTGTGGCATTCCCGAGGCCGGCTCTTCCGTGGAAGGAAGAGAGGGAAGTGTCGAGGACCCATTGGAATTTGACAGTTTGGAGGCCACGTTCTGAGACGAAAGGGCCTGTATACGAAGAGAGAGGATGTTCAAAAGATGGGACCGAACAACGGAGGTACTTTCTGTCCGGGGATCCATGCTCTCTGCCGATTCTCGTTCCAAGAAAAGTGACTGAATAATAGTTCATAGGTGAGCGGAGCATTGAGGCGGGAAAGGAAACTCACGTCTCGAGCGGGGCCAACGGGGTATGCATACATCATTGAAGCTTCGTCGCGAGGGTCCCAAGCGTAGGCACGGGGTCGGCCATATAAAGAGAATGCATCATGAAAAGCTGCAGTCGCCAAAGATGAGTAGAAATTGCGGTAGAATAGGGCACCACTGTACCGATAAGCCATCTGATTGTCTCGTTTGCCTGGGGAACCCCGGTTTCATGCTCAGGCATGATAAGGATCCAACCCTCTCGCTTGCGCATGGCCATTGCCACCTCTTCATCCCCGATCGTGCCCTCAATTTTCATCAACGTGCTCTTGTTGATCAACTCTGGGCGTTCAGGATAGACGGCAAAGGCTTGCGTGGCGTCTCGCATAGTGAGGAAAGGTCGTCTCCTGTCCTTCGGCTTGGGAGAGAGGTAGAAAGCAATAAGTGGCTCGGACGAGGGTAACTGGGGTGGATTGCTGTCCCGAGCAAAGAAGGATATGCGCCTTTTTGTTTGTGGGGGATCAGAGGGAGTCCCGGGCTGCGGTGGTCCACCTGCTGATGCTTCCTGGGTTGGTCCAGATGATACGACCATCCAGAGGTGCTTCCAATCTGTCTGACCTGCAATGCGAATACGAACCCAGCCTTCTCTACGGCCTCGCACAAGTGTTGACGGTGCAGTGCGTCCTGTGCAGAGAATCAAAACGATAGATGTGGCGTATATGAAATTAAGGCACACCATCGTTCAGGGTGATGCGGATAAGATGAGCAGTGTAAACCTCCTCAAGGCGAGCTTTCTCCCAGGAAGCGAGTCGTAAGGCGGTAGCCCAGGATATAAGAGAGGCCGAATTCGGGCAGGAGAAGAGAAGGAGGTTGGATCCCGCCGTGTTGACGGTGACGACATTACTGTATTTCTGAGCAGGGGCTCCCCCTGACGCGGGTATCGTGACGGCGCCGAGAACTTGCACAAACTAAAATGACGGTAAAGATGCCAGCGGGAGTTGTGGCAAAGGACGAGACTCACGGCATCGGTCACGTTAACATAGGCTGGCGGAACTTCCTTTCCTTGTTTGCTTGCCTCGTCTATCTCCTTCATATCCCAGATGCTGAGAGTGGTGCCACCTAACTGAGCCCACACATCCCGCCACCCCTCGTCCTTGATGGGATGGTGGCCATCCGGTAAACGCTCGACCCTTCGGACCAGAGGGCCAGACATGTAAACTTTATGTGCGTGCGCATGAGTCAATGTTACTACAGAACGAATTTCGGGGTGTAATTGCATGGGTTGGGATTGTCCTGCAAGAGAGGGGCTGCGATCCAGCGCTTCAGTTGAAGGCAGGGGAGGCCGGTGCGGTTCTAGTGAGAGCCGACCGACCTCATCTGAGGAGGTTTGATGTCGCGGACCGGGTTCAGCTGAGCGTGAGGGCATAGTGGAAGGGGGGTTAGACCTGAGAAAGGCAAAGAAGGAAGAAGAACGTGTGTGCGTGCTTGTAGTCATGGAAGGTGGCCGGAGGGTAGAGGAAGATTGTGAAGGGGAAGAGCTAGCGGCCATCGAACACGGACGTTCACCGGTGGAAAAGAATTCACGGGCAAGTGGAGATGATTGTCGTAAGTGTTGGAGCTGAGACGGAGGAATGAAACCACGGTTCCTGCTGTCCCATTGGGGTGTCGGCGAGCTTCCCGCAGTTTCCATCTAAGAAATATCAGCCTCAGAGCACACAACAACGCAACAACACGACTACAGTGCGCCCGGCGACTACAGAAATTATCGACGGGGGTGTCCTCGTGGGAATGGTTTCCTACTTTAAGGCACCACATCAGGTATCTGACAGACCCGCCAATAACTTGAAACTGCAGTTGTAGTTGTGTCAGGCCATCTTCAATATCTCCAGGCCTTTATCAAACACCTCCGCGGCCTCCGAGGCTACAAGGGCTCGGGAAATAGCTACTTGAAGATTGCAATTCGAGGTTCACAATGCAATCGACTTCCTTCCAAGTTCTAGTCGCCATCGGCGCATGATAGACTGGTCAGACAGCTCGTATAGTATTTCCAGGTATCAAGGTCAGCACCGGATAAACCCGCTCACCCCATCATTGACCGATCTAGCTCCGGTGCGTTCATTCATCATACGCGTCAATTCAATCCGTTTATGACACTAGCGGGATGGCTTATAACTTCCTGCACGGCCTTTGCCGTCCCCGTCTGGCCAGTGAAGATAACAAGGACATGACATAATGCATCAGTGGCTGACACCCGTGTTCTGCCTTTGACGTAAATGGACGGAAACAGGAGTGGGAAATTGTACCTTCAAGCCGGGCGTTATCCTCGTTTCAATTATGGAGTCTTGGTCGGGCGTTGGACCAAAACGTACAAGGTTACTCCAAGTCGATCACAATGGCTAATCTTGTCTAAGATCAGGAGAAGGGTGTATGTATCTTACAAGGTATCTTAGGGTTACAACCCGGATTTCTGACCAGGAAAGTGAGGAAACCAGAAATTCAGTCACTAGTATCAATGTAGGTTGCACTCTACACGCGATGAGGAGATGACACAAGTAGTGATATACGAGAGCGAAGATACGTCAGATTTCAACTGTTGTGTTGATCTCTTGACACCGCCGTTAGCGTAACTGATTGTCCACGGCCAAAAATTCGCACTTTCCAAGTTCTACAGTAGATTCCTGAGCCATCGCCAGATGGACAGTATGGCAGGGGTGCCTTAGTGGGACGATTCCAGAAACACAGGTCATACGTCAGTCGAACAGTTAGGACAAAAATCTTGCTCTATCTATGTTTGTGTCTTTGGAGCAAATTTTACGTCTGACCAGCCTTGCGAGGCCTGTACCTTATCCTCGGGCGCATCAGGTTCTAGCTGACCTTGCGCATTCCGTCTCGCCCTGAGTGTCCTCGATGTGAGTTCGTCTGATGATAGCGATGCAAATTACGAGAAAGGAAACCCACTTGAAAAATGTATACGACAGGACAACGTCGTCCAGATTACGACATGCGGGATCGTCGAGCACGTCTTTGTCGATGAAGAACAGCAGGGGCATGTCGACCTCCTCCCCAGCTAGCAACTTCTGTTCCTCAAAACAGAAACATTCAACCTTGGCAAAGTACGGCGCGATCTACAGTGAACGACAAACAAGTCTGTCACTTCCCCACTCTTTTCTAACACCACGCAGTTAAAGTGCTCACTCGATCTGGGGTGACGTTGTAAGTCGCGATACCAATCACGTCATGGTCCGCGTTATTCTTTGCCTTGTAAAATGCGAGACTCGTTTCGCCAGGTAACACCGTCACGTACTTCTGCTGAGGTGTAAACGTCCAGGGAAGTTGCTCGCTCCGGTCAGCGTTGAAATGCACTTTGATGCGTTTTGCCCCTTCGACGGGTACGAGGCGCTCTGCCTCGAATCGCCCAGTGCCGACAACAGGGGTACCCGCAAACCCAGTTGCCGCACAGAACATACGGTATAGCGGCACAGCAGCGTAAGATGCGCCGACAGCAAAAACTATCTGGATGTTGCCAGCTCAAGATATGCGATACGGCGCGGCACGGAGCGGAGCAGGGACTTACTACTGCTGAGGTATACATGAATAAACTCCGGTTTCGTTGGGCATACATTTCACGTGCAGAGACCACTCGAACACGAGGCGACTTTGGTAGAGGAGGCGTATGCGTCGACAAAGGCCTACATGACAGCGTACTCTTCCTCCAGAGACCCGCTCCATGTGCACATCTCGAGATGTCCAGTTGCCGATGCAGGCAATTCGGATAAGGAGGTGGCCCGATTCCCAGAAGACGAGCGCTGCGTGAAAAGTGTCGCGCACATTGAAAGTTTGTCCTCAGTGGTCGTTTTAGTGACTGCATGGGTGGGTTGTATTCGAGTCAGTTCGGGCCGTGCCCCCCGCCATCGTTCCGACCACAAAGCAATGTCCAAGGATCCTTCCACCTCAAACACCCCTGCAGAGTCTTCGACGCCTCCTCCGGCAATATCTGACGCTGATCTAGAACGCCTTTTGAACCGCGAAGCCTCGGCCATCCAGCGAGAGCTCGAGGTCGACCGCATCCTCAATGCGTTCAAGCTAAAGTCCGTTTTCGTTTATTCTCCTTCATGGGCACCGCCCAGGTGCTTATATATCTTTACTCCCCTACTTTGCAGTCCGTATGATATTTTAGACTTAGCACCGTCTGTCACTGCTGAGGGTGTCAAGAAGAGGTACCGACAGCTCTCCCTGTGTGAGCTACCTCTTTCGACAAGAAATGTGGAGCTGTGTTCGCTGATGCGCGGTTTTCTGTACGTTTTCAATGACTAGTTATCCATCCTGACAAGTGCCCACATCCCCGGTCTCCTGAGGCGTTCGATGTGCTGAAGAAGGTAAATCTATCCTTCCCCCTTCAATGAACTCAAGAGGTCCCTAATCCTTCTCTACATACAAGGCTGAGAACGAACTCGGAGATGCTGCGAAGCGCGAAGACCTCGACGCTGCGATAAACCAAGCCCGTTTGACTCTGCTTAAGGAGATGTCCTTGCCAAGTTCGACTCCGGACGACCACCCGAGGCTCAAGGGCCTCACACCACCTTTCAAAGCGCAACTTCGGCAAAAATCGAAGGAACTGCTAATTGAAGAGGAGGTGCGGAGACGGAGGTGTGTCTATTGCCATCTATAAAAATAAGGCTGTCTTGCGACGGAACGCTTGACCATAGATCCATCAAGATGAACCTCGCAAATGAAGGTTTCGAGGCACGCAAGAAAGAAGAGGAAGTCACAGCTAAGAAGCGCAAGGCCGAAGATGACGCCAAGTGGGAAGGTGATGTACTTTACTTTCCGTGCGGGTCCTCCTGGCGATTCTCATACCCACCCCACAGAAACCCGGGAACAGCGCGTGGACAGTTGGCGCAGCTTCACCAATACATCGAAAAAGAAGAAAAAGCAGAAGGCTGACGTTCTAGGCTGAGGTCCTATCCCTTTTCGCCATCCACGCAGTGTCTGTACTTGTCCATATCACACCCTGGTAACTAATGGTTAAATGCCACATCTCTGCTTCCAGCCATGTGGACGCGTGAATTTGTTCCGTCTCAAAAGTGCAGCGAAGATAGAGCTGACCAGTTACGAAAGAGTACTATTCGAATCTCTATTCGGGGCTCTCGCCTAGAGGTGTACGTGCAAGGACGGCTGAACCATCTGGTATCAAAATTACTAGCATATAAGTGAACAGAGATAGAAAGGTCATTCATCGGATCCAATACTAATCACATCGTCATTCTCAATGGGGCGCTGTATACTTGGGCCTTCGATGATCTCCGCAGAGAGGTCAATCACAGATCCATTAAGTTCAATTTGCCGTTCTACTAGAGTACGCCTCACAACTCTGGGCGCTATCGCGTTCTCCTTGTCATCATCGTCCCCAACGACGATTACCTCGTGCCGCGGCTGGCTCGGTGGAGGGAAAGACGGCTGTGAAGACTGGGACAACAGAGCCTCTGTCCGATCTAGCTCACTGGCGGCGTGTGAGAGAAACGACGCGTCGATGCCGTCGTGTCCAAAGTACCAGTCCGAGCCTGGTTCCGAGGGGTTGTCAGCTAGCGGCTCTGTATCAGCCCGCGTTGGTGACAGCCTCATCGGGGCGACCATGGTCGCGCCAGGTACTGCGAAGTGTGGTGAGATAGCAGGCGCTTCTCGGCTGGTGGATGGCACTGATGAGCCAGGTTTTGGCGCTCGGCGAGCCAGTTCCGCCAGCGGTCGTGGTCGACGGTGTTCGTCGTTGACCATGGAAGGTGGAGGAAGTTGAACGGTGTTATTGTATGGACCTGGAATTGGCGGCACGTTTGGCCGGGTTGCTGGCATGTTGGCACGAGGTTGCGCCGTTCGTTGTTGTGCATTATGGACAACTGGCGCAGGAGCGGGGACAGGAGGGACCTGTACTCCACGGCCTTCGCCTTCTCCCCTGGCTTCGGGCTCGTTGTGGGCATCCGGCCTGACAAAGGGGTCAGTATTCAGATATTCAGAATCCCAGTTGCTACGAGAACATACTCCAAACGCAATCGAAGTCCATTCAGAAAGTTTGTGTCACGATTCTCGTCGAGATCCTCCACGCCATGTCCCTTGAGAATGATATTCCTAGGCTCGAGAAAGGCGATGCCGTGTCTAATGGACACGTTCTTCAACTGGATCTAGTGATTTTTGCGACTAAGGCCTTCAATATGCCGTCTCTCGGGTTCAGGAAGGGCGTACCTTGTAGCCGAGGGGAATATTTTCGAGATCGAGCTCTGGAATTTTTCTGTATTCTATTGCGTTCAGTCTGATTGCCCCGTCACTGAGCTCGAATTTCAGCATTGAGCGTGGGTAGTTGGGAACAGGCCCTTCGTCAGCCTCATCCTCGTTATCACCCTGTACGAGGCCTGAGAGATCCGCGCGGTCGATTTTTGCCTGGCGGACATTCATGAGGCTGAAAGCACTGTGACCTATCTCTGTCAAGGCGATGATCTGAACCAGGATAGGTGGACCCGATAGGACGCTCTTTTGGAGGCCAGCGATGTTATGGGGCAGTCCTGTGCCATGGACCATGGAATCTGTGAGATCCGACATGAGAAGTTGAGACTCGACTTGCTCCTTTATCTGGCCGATATCTGTGACAGGGTTCAGGTTGTGCTCCTCGACCACCCACGCGTAGCATTGAGAAAGCCAGTTCTAGAGACGATAGATAAGACTCTGTCAAAGACGCGTGCCACGAGGTCTTAAGAATGACTTATTTACCTCGTCGACGGAAGGTTTGGGATAGCTCTGCCTAAGCCACTGTACGATATGCTGTGGTGGTTGCATCGACTGACGCGTGTGCCAGCCAATTTGGCGCGGACCTTTGAGAGTGTCTCAGTGTCTCAGTTGGCCCACTCTACGTCTCCGAGTCCGTCGCTTCGTTGACGCGCAGGTCGCACTTCATCTTATGCAACAGGCTTGTAATGCCATCTTATCTGCCATAACGAGGGCCTCCCCTTCTCTCTATCACTACATGACCCCATCTCGTCCATACGCAAGGGCTTACAGCGCCACTGCGAACCGCCCTCCCACTCTACCACGCCTACCCGTGCCCGACCTTCACCAGACACTATCCAAGTACTTGCGGTCTTTGGTTCCCCTGCTTCAGGAAGACGAGGCGCGCGGAGGGCCCGCGTGGCGGTCTACGCTACAGGAAAGGCAGCTATGGGCCGACGAGTTTGAGAAGGGTCTCGGAGCGAAATGTCAAGAGCGTCTGCATGGCAAGTCTGCAAAATAGTGCCCGTTTACTTCGACACTGAGGCGTAAAATGTAATACAGCTCTCGACAGATCGTCTCCGCGTAACTGGCTGGATGATAACATATGGCTGAAAAAGGCGTACCATGAATGGCGCACACCGCTCTTGATCCATTCCAATTGGTGGCTCGCATTCTTCAACGACGACCGCATACCAGAACAAGCCCTACGTGAACCTGCATCCTCGGACCTTGTACAGATCACACCTTGGCAGGTTAGACGTGCTGCGTGGCTTACTCTTAGACATCTAGAGTTCAGGGATAATTTAGCAAAGTGAGCAAGGAGACAACCGCGTCCTCTTCTCACTCTGATCATTGTTCGGCTATAGACAAGAGATTTATACTAATACTACTCGCACTGGTGAGTTCTTTTCGACATGCATATGGTCTTGTCTCATTGTGATCGTTGTTCAGGGTTGTGGTTACACGAGACAGTCGGAAAAATATTCAATACTTGTCGCATTCCCCAACCCCATTGCGATTCCTTGAGCCCTCAACCCCCGCCCAATGTATCCAATGCGCGAAAAATTCTCATCATGGTCAACGATTGGACCTACGCGGTTGAAGTTTATGATGAGAATCGAAAATTGTTGTCTGTCGATGATATCGAACAACGCGTGAGATGCGTAATCCAAGATGCAACACGGCGTAGCCTAGCTGGCGAGAAGGCCGTTCCGGTCGGTGTACTAAGTTCCGACCACAGAGATCGCTGGACAGAAGTGCGTCCATTCACGTTCCCAGTCTATGCGGCAGCTCACTCCATCTAGAACCTTAAATACCTCCTCTCCATTTCCACCAAAAACCAAGCGACCCTCGAAGTCATCCAACAGTCGATCCTCACCGTTAGCCTTGACTCCCACACCCTCGGTTTTCAACCGCACGATAACGTACACACCTTACCTATCCCACCAGCCATCAATTCACCTACGGAAATCGACTGTCACTTGCACAATATTCGTTCCTCAATCAATGCCCGTAACCGGTGGTTCGACAAAGGTTATACTATCATTGTCGAGACGAACACCCGCGCGGGGTCAATGGGCGAGCATTCACCTGTCGATGCCCTTGTGCCCAGTATTGCTGCCGACTACGCAGTCTCGCAGTCTATTGTCCCCGAGGCGTTTACTTTGCCGGAGCCTCCTTTATTCTTCTCCGACCGTGATCTCGCTGTCACAGGGTGGGAGAGATTGGACTGGGTCACAGATGAACGTATCAAGGCAGAGTGTATCGCTGCCGAATCTCGCGCCAAAGACCTCATAACCGACTCGGACGATAGCGTTCTCTGGTTCTCAGACTATGGCGCAGACTGGATCAAGTCCATGGGTACATCCGGAACTCCAATTACTCATCGGATATATGCTGACATGGTTGAGCGGATATAGCTGGCCTGCCCCCGGACGCGTATGTACAGATGGCGCTTCAACTGGCTTGGTACAACACACGTGGGAGCTTCACGGCCACCTACGAGACCGCCCTCACACGTGCATTCGACAAGGCTCGAACAGAGACAATCCGTACTCTGAGCGAGGACAGTCGCGCATGGGTCTTATCGATGACCGATGCATCCGCCGCCGTAGGTTTCCCACCCCTTCTCACTATCCCGCCTAGTCCTGATAGCCTATTATCAAGACCGCGACGAGACTCGTGCTCCTTCGTCGCGCTATTCAAACTCACACTCGTCTCTCGCGTGAGGCGGCGACTGGGCACGGTATCGATCGACATTTACTTGGTCTTCGACTCATGATGCGTCCCGAGACTGGCGAGCGAGCTGCGTTGTTTGAGGACCCGTTGTTTGAGAGAAGCCAGGGGTGGAAGCTGAGTACGAGTGCTCTCAGTGCGGGAGACCTATTTCGCGGGACGGGGTGCGTTTTCCTGCCTGTTCATCTCATTGGCGTCATAGAAACGAGTGAGCTGAGGGTGTCACTGTGTCTAGATTCGGCACACCATATCACGACGGGTACGGTATCAACTGTAAGACGCTTCCTCTCAATCTTCGATGCGGTGCAACCTAACTAACCGTCTCGTCCATCGTCATCGCAGACCTCTCCGGATCTGACCTCATCAAGTTTGGCATCGAATCGAAATTCTCATGTGCAGAGACATCTACAGCTTTATTCCAACAAGCAATTGTGGGTGCACTGCATGAGATGAGAGAACTTTGTTCACCAGGACCAGAACCAATGCATAGAAATGCTCCTA
>WNFO01001070.1_pt1 | contig 24870 bp, 21 predicted proteins | sample 5400251 | NCBI WGS metagenome assembly WNFO01 (sample SAMN13153354, study PRJNA577476) | soil metagenome | isolation source: 100 cm saprolite under Madrone tree | place: USA:California | collected 2016-06-14
GCCGCTTTATCAGCGGCTTAAAGAGATTTCGGTTCCGCTGCTGCTGCTCTACGGGAAACAGGACCGAGGCTCCGCCGCCGCCCGCGCCGCTCTTCTAAAAGAACAAGAACCAGGACTCCGCATCGAGTTGATTGACAACGCCTCTCATCTGGTGATCTGGGAAGCGGCGGATAAGTTCAACGAGATCGCCATTCGTTTTCTCAAATCCTAGAAACAAACCTGCAGCGGATCGAAAGCTAGCCGAGCAGATGTTCGGCTAGTCGCAGCGGGTTGTCTCAAGAAGCCCAGGTAACGTCGTCTGAGAAGGTTCCAGTTTTGGATCGATCTCATGCACACCAATGCTAAAGTTTCTCGGAGCGCAGAGATTTGGGATTGGCTCGCTGACTGTTCACGCTGGCGCGTGAAATCTCAAATGACAGATCACATATCTCAGAATTGGAATCCGAACCCTCCCAAGTTGTTCCCAAGAACGAGATGGAGGCCCGACATGATTGAAATCGAAGGTCGAAAGATACCCAACGAGTTAAGCGAGATCGTCGAACCGAACCGTACGGTGCTTCTGGTCTGGGACATGCAGAACGATCAAGCGGGCGGCGCCTTCAACAAGGAAGCATTGATTCGCAATGCTCCACCGCTCATTGCGGCGGCGGCGAGCGCTAGAATCAAAACTGTCTATACGCGACAGACTCCCTATTTGTGGAAGGACGAGTCGCCGGCCTGGATTCACCGCTTCATGAAAGAACAAAAAGTCGATCATCCCAGCAAGCTCAAACCGCGTCGCCTTCATGGCAGCTTCGGCTGGCAAATCATGGAGCCTTTTAAGCCCGGCGAAAATGACATCGTCATCGACAAACGGCGCCCGACCATGTTCGTCGGCAATGAGTTTGAAACCGTGCTCTCGAACCGAAGAGCCCACACCATCGTGATGATCGGCTGCACCACCGACGGCGGCGTTGAGGCCACGGTGCGAGACGGTTATCACCGCGGTTACTTTATGGTCGTTGTGCGCGATTGCGTGGGCACCTACACCGAAGAAGGCCACAATGCGGCTCTCAAACGCATGGAGCGCTTCGGCGATGTAGTGGGCTCTCAAGAGCTGATGCAGACCTGGCGTCGCTGACGAAAGGCAAACCGTTGCGATGTATACGGTGAACGAGTTATTGGTATCCGAGCCACGATTTCTATAAACGAGAGGAGAAAGACATGAGCAGCACTAACGACAAAAATAAGGCCTTGCACGTGGCCACAATGTCCGGTTGGTATCGTTTTGAAAAGAACGGGCGCGAATGGAAACAGGTCAAGCGCGACCTCAGCTACTGGACGCTGACTTGCTTGGCCGTGGACCCGGAAAATCTGGAGTTGGTTTACGCCGGGACCGAACACTCGGGCCTTTTTTATAGCAAAGACGCCGGCGGCCACTGGCTAAGAGCCAATCCCAATGTGCCGAAGATGATGTTATTTTCGGCGCTGGCGCTGAACGGCGGGGTCATGGTCGGCACGGTTCCATCGGCGGTGTTTCGCAGCAAAACCGGCGGCGGCTGGGAAGAGTTGGAGGGCGTGCGCATGAACAGCGTTAACGCCAACTTCCCGCCCAGTCCCGAGCTACAATCCCGCACCCGCTATTTAACCTGCGATCCATTGACACCGACCCGGCTCTACGCTGGCATCGAAGTTGGCGGCATGCTGCTGAGTGACGACGGTGGGCGCAATTGGCAGCCGGCCAACAACGGGCTCACGGACATGGACGTGCATGACGTTCACGCCTGCGAGAAATCGCCCGGCACGGTCTATGCCGCTTGCGGCGATAAATCATTTCGCAGCTTCGATCGCGCCGCGCACTGGGAAGAAATCACACCCAAAAGCCACGACTACGGCATGTCCGTCATCGAAGACGCTAACGGTGTTATCTACTTGGGCAGTGCCAAGGGACGGCCGAACACCTGGATCAGGGAAGAAGGCGCGAAGGCAGCCATTTTCCGCACTACCGACGCCGGATCCCACTGGGAAACGGTTCTGGACGGCTTGTACGGTGGCGTCATGAACATGTGCCTGAGCCCCGACGGCAACGGCATCTTTGCCGGCCTATCGGACGGGACTCTTTACGCAATCGACGATTCGGGTGCGCGCGTGGTCGCCAGCGGATTGCCGGGCATCTTGGCGGTAAAACCGGGAGCATAAGTAGAACGATTGATGGACTGGAAAAAATGAAACTATACACTTTTTTTCGCAGCTCGGCCTCTTATCGCGTGCGCATCGCGCTCAATTTAAAAGGCTTGAGCTACGAGCAGGTGCCGATCCATCTGCGGCGCGGTGGCGGTGAACAGTTCAGCGCCACTTACAAAGCCATCAATCCTCAGGCGCTGGTCCCGGCGCTTGAAGACAGCGGGCGGATCCTGACTCAGTCATTAGCCATTATGGAGTACCTGGACGAACTTTATCCAAAGCCACCCTTGCTCCCGACCGATCCGGCAGACCGCGCGCTGGTGCGCAGCATGGCGCTCATCATCGCATGTGAAATCCATCCGATTCAAAACCTCCGCGTACTCCTTCATCTAAAGAAGGATTTGAAGCAGTCGGACGATGACCTGAACCTCTGGGCACGACATTGGATTGGTCTCGGCTTATCCGCCCTCGAACAGCTAGTCGTCTCCGGCCCGGAACAAGGAAAATTTTGCTTTGGTGACACTCCAACCTTGGCGGATATTTGCCTCGTGCCTCAACTGGACGCGGAATAACCAAAACCAATTACTCCGAGTATACAATGAAGCAAAACATTTCACTCCTACTGAGTGCATTTCTCGTGCTAGTAGTTGCTGCTCGCGACGTGCGCGCACAACAAAGAGAGCTCCGACAGATTCAGCTCAATGTCTTTAGAGAAGACCCCGCCACGGTCATCGGTCGCGTCAAGGGCTTCTTCGCTGCCGAGGGTTTGGAATTGACCGTCTCTCGCACGGCCAATTCCACGGACCAGATGCGGGGCCTCAGCAAAGGCACCTATCAGATCGCATCAACCGCCTTCGACAACGTGTTGGGCTGGTCAGGCCGCGAGGGAGTAGAATTGATCGCCGTGGCGCAGATCATCGACACGGCTGTGCTGCCGGTTTTTGTGCGGCCCGAGATCAAACTATGGGATGATCTCCGCGGCAAGAAACTCGCCGTGGACGCGGTCGATACCGCTTTTGCTCTCGTGCTAAGGGAAATACTCCTCGCTAACGGACTCGACCTGACCCGCGGCGACTACGAACTGGTAGCAGTGGGCAATACGCCTCTACGATTGGAGTCTATGAAAAATGGCGAAACTTTCGCGGGAATACTGGGGCCGCCAGTGGATGCGCAGGCCATCGCAACTGGCATGATACGCATAGGTGATTCTGGTGAAGCGCTGCCTGACTTTCCGAACACCATTTTTGCCGTAAGTCGATCTTGGGCCCAAAGCCAGCGCCAAGATCTTGTCGGCTTCCTACGCGCGTGGCTCACGTCAATCCGCTGGATCAGATCCAACCGCGACGAAGCGATCAAACTGACGGCGGACGAGTTAAAAGTAAATTCCAAAACCGCGATGGAACTCGTTAGCGAGCTTTCCAACAGCGGTGTGCTCAATATCAAAGGATTGGACAACGCGCTGAATCTCAGAAATCAGTTCGGCCTCACCCCGCCAATGGGCCCAAACGTTTCAAAATACTACGACACGCAATACTACCAAGCAGCCGTCGCAAACTAGCGAATTCGAGTCAGTTGCCTTCTTTCTTCCAACCTTGAGCATCTCCACCAATTTCCAGCTAATGGGGTAAGTAAGTAACCGCTCATGTTTGTTCTAAAGGAGTTCCTCAAAGCATTCATACTGCCGCCGCTGCCATGGATAGTCATGCTTCTGGCTGTTTTGATCTTTTGGCGACGGCGCTGGGCAAGAAAACTTCTCTTCGTCACAGTTTGCCTGATCGCGGTACTCCACAGCGGAACCTTTGGCTACCTCCTTCGCTATCCGCTCGAATCGCGTTATCCGCCGCTCATCGACCCCACTAAAGTGGAGCCTTATGATGCCATTGTTGTGCTAACGGCCAGCATGATTCCCGCCGAAGGACTAATTCCGTTTCCGACTATGTTTCGCCGCCTCGAGGAGGCCTGGCGGCTCTATCATATTCGACCCAAACCGATCGTTGTGTCCGGCGGTCATGTCAACCCATTCACTCCCGCCAAGGACGAGAACCGGATCGCACGCGACTATTTGATCCGTTGGGGCGTGCCGAAAACGGAGGTGCTGGGCGAGGGTAACTCCCGCGACACCTTCGAAAGCGCCGTCGAGATAGAAAAGCTCCTCCAGCAAAAAGGCTGGAAACGTTATTTATTGGTCACGTCGGCGGTTCACATGCCACGAAGCATGCTTGCCTTCAAAACTAAAGCGCCGGAGCCCATCCCGGCGCCGGGGGATTTCTCGCTCGGCGACTTCGAACTGGAACCTTTCTCCTTCTTTCCGGGCGAAGGCGCCGCCAGAGGAATCCTTGGATCCATCCACGAGTATATCGGATTGCTCAACTATTATTGGCGCGCGCATTTCTCGAAGAATTCTTAAATTTCTAAGGCTTGCGAACTCGAATCCTGCGATATTTGAAAATGCCTTGAAGAGTGATAAACAAGGCTACCTGAATACGACGTTGACTCCGATGAAGCTGTTTGGAGCAAAGCAACTCGTTTCGCGGCCGTAGAATCATCGTTTGACTCGACATTGAGTATCTATAGGAGGACCCGTGCTTTCTCGCGAGGAAAACGATCTCATCACTAGAGTGGGCCCAGGAACACCGATGGGAACACTCATGCGGCGTTACTGGATTCCGGCTGTGCTCGCGGAAGAGATCCCTGAGTCAGACGGCGCGCCGGTGCGTGTGCGACTCTTGGGTGAAGATCTTGTCGCCTTCCGCGATAGTATGGGCCGACCGGGGCTTCTGGCTGAGCATTGCTCGCACCGCGGCACTTCGCTCTACTATGGGCGAAACGAAGAGTGCGGTTTAAGATGCATCTATCACGGCTGGAAGTACGACATCGAGGGCAGAGTTCTAGAAACTCCTGCGGAACCCGCCGGCAGCACGCTGAAGGACAAGGTTCGCCATACGGCCTACCCGTGCAAAGAAGCCGCCGGAGTGGTCTTCGCCTACATGGGCCCCACAGAACACATTCCGCTTTTCCCAAATTATGAATGGACGACGCTCCCCGAGGCCCATGTCTATGTCACGAAGTCCATCCAAGACTGCAACTATTTGCAAGGACTCGAAGGTGAGTCCGACTCGTCGCACCTCTCTTTCCTCCATCGCGCATTCACGGAAAAGAAAAGAGGCGGCGGGGACCCGGATATGTACGGCAGGGACGGTGCACCCAGGTTAGAGGGCGTAGAAACTGACTTCGGCGTACGGATGATTTCGTGCAGAAGCGCAGGGGACGGATTGACTTACTTGCGTGTGTCTAATTTCGTTATGCCCTGCCATGGATTTGTGCCGACAGGAGGATTGAAGGGGAATGCCGAAGGCTATACGATTCACTCCCATGTTCCGGTGGATGACGAGCACGCCATGAGGTTCAATATCTTTTTTCGCCGCAGCCGGCCGGTGAACGAGGAAGAAAAGCAACACGAAGGCGGCATCGGCCGTGACCATATCAAAGTTCGCAACATCCACAACAATTACTTGCAGGACCGTGAGGAACAAAAGCGCGAGACCTTTACGGGAATGGGAAAACAGTTTTTGATCCACGACTCCTGCGCCACCGAAAGCATGGGACCGATTTATGACCGATCCAAGGAGCACTTGGGTGCGGGTGATATTACGGTGATCGCTGTCAGAAAGTTTCTGCTCCAATCCGTTAGAGCACTGGACATGGGCAAAGAACCGCCGCACATCATCCGGACGCCGGAACAAAACGATCTTCGCCACGTTGCCTGCATCGTGGCCAACATCGATGCAACCCTAGATCCGAAGACGTACATTCAGAAGCTGATAGCCGAAACGAAACAGAAAACAATTCAGGCGTGATTCGAGGCTAGCTTTACTTGGAGGTGTTCCATGAAAGTCGTGGATGCTATTTGCGAGATACTCAAGCGCGAAGGAGTCGAATTCCTAAGCTGCTATCCGACCAACACATTGATCGAAGCCGCCGCGGCGGCGGGCATCAAACCTATCGTTTGCCGTCAAGAAAGAGTAGGGGTCGGCATCGCAGATGGCTTCACCCGCATAACGAACGGCAAACGCATCGGCGTCTTTACCATGCAGGCCGGCCCTGGAGCCGAAAACGCTTTTTCCGGCATCACCACAGCCTACTCGGACTCCGTTCCGATTCTGATTCTTCCCGTAGGGCACGCTCGCAACACATCGCAAGTTTTTCACTTCTTCAGGTCCGTGCAAGCCTACGCTCCGGTCACGAAATGGACTGAAGAGATAACCTTGGCGAGTCAAGTTCCGGAAATTATGCGCCGGGCATTTAGTTACTTGAAGATGGGGCGTCTGGGACCCGTATTAGTCGAGATCCCCAATGACGCCGCCATCGAAGAATTCCAAGGGGCATTGAATTATACACCGGTGAAACGAACCGTAAGCGGCGCCAATGCCAAAGACGTAGCTGAAGCTGCCAAAGTTCTCGTGCAGGCGAAGTCGCCGGTCGTCGTCGCCGGGCAAGGAGTACTTTACGCGGAAGCATCGGACGAACTGATCGAACTCGCCGAGCTACTACAAGCACCCGTGACGACTCCTCTTGAAGGCAAGAGTGCCTTTCCCGAGCATCATCCCCTGTCTCTCGGCACCGGTGCCGGCGTAATGCCGAGACCTGTTCATACATTCCTGCAAAAAGCAGACGTGGTGTTCGCCATCGGTGCCAGTCTAACGCGCCATAACATTGTTGCCGCGCCGATTCCCGCGGGAAAGATCATCATCCACGCCACTAACGATGAACGAGACATCAACAAACACTACCCGGCGGACTATCCGATCCTTGGCGACGCCAAACCGGTGCTACGGCAGTTCATCGAAGCCGTGAAAGACCTCTTGGGTAACAAAAAGCGCGCTGAAAACGGCTCGGTCCCCGCCGCGATCAAAAAAGGCAAAGAAGAATGGATGGCGGAGTGGATGCCGAAGCTGACGTCCAATGAAAAACCGATCACGCCCTATCGGGTCATGTGGGAATTCATGAATGGGTTCGATCGCAAGGAGGTGATCGTCACCCACGACGCCGGCAGCCCGCGCAACCAACTCGTCCCCTTCTATCAGGCACCGACGCCGCGCAGCTATATCGGCTGGGGAAAATCCCATGCTTTGGGAACCGGCTTGGGCTTGATTATGGGCGCCAAGCTCGCCGCGCCGCAAAAATTCTGCGTCAACTTCATGGGCGACGCGGCCTTCGGGATGACCGGTCTCGACTTTGAGACCGCCGTCCGCTGCAACATCCCGACCCTCACCATCGTACTCAATAACAATTTCATGGCCGCCGAGACCCACACCATGGAAACTTCTCACGAGCGTTACGGCACGATGAACATTCTCGGCAACTACGCTGATCTCGCCCGCTCCCTAGGCGGCTGGTCGGAAAGAGTCGAAGACCCGGGTCAGATCGTGCCTGCGCTCCAGCGCGCGCGGAAAGTAACCGAAGATGGAAAGGCCGCTCTGCTCGAATTCATCACGAGCCGGGAGATCGCTTATTCAAGAATGAGAGATTAGAAATTTAGGTTCAAGCGTCAGCGGAATCTCGATCTGCGGCAACCCTGTCGAAGAGGGGTTGCCTGGCTCGATTGATCACCTGCCGCTAGTCCGATTGGTTCTATCACGAGAGTGCCCTGCATTGACTTAACGGTCGGGAATTGTTACCCGTTTAGCCGATGATGGGGACGATTTCTCATTGGCTCCTAATTTTCTTTCTGATTTCCGGAGGGCTGTCGGTCGAACTTGTGATGGCACCAAGCCACATCGAGTTTGCCGCCGAAGAGGATTTTTCTGCTACTGACAGGCAGGATGAATCCCTTAGATCCTTGGCTTCACGAAAGCAAAGTGCTCGCGGACGAAAAACGAAACTGCCTTATACGGTTTTTTTAGCGACTGCTGCATCCCCCTCCAATACATTGACCATCCCAAAGCATCCTCTGCCCTGCTCGTCGCTGCTCCCTTCCCAACAGCAGCTACACCAGGTTCACGAAGTTTTCCGAATCTAGAACCGCGGTTTCATCGAGTTTCTCGCTTATCTAAAGTTGGCGCGTCATTCTCTCAGACGCTGTTTCCAAAGTTCGAAGGAGAACGGATCTATGGACCCGGAACGTTTGATCTTATGGATTGCGTTTAATGTCTTTGTGCTCGGAATGCTTGCCCTGGACCTCGGCGTATTCCATCGCAAGGCCCATGCAGTCTCTATTAAAGAAGCGTCGATTTGGAGTGCGGTCTGGATTCTACTGGCGATGATTTTTAACCTGGGGATCTACTCTGTTTGGGGACAAGACAAGTCGCTTGAATTTCTCACCGGCTACGTTGTCGAGAAATCTCTTAGCGTCGACAATCTCTTTGTCTTTCTCATGATCTTTCGATACTTCGCCACCCCCGCCGTTTATCAGCACCGGATTCTTTTCTGGGGGATTATCGGCGCGCTGTTCATGAGAGCGATTTTTATCGTCACCGGCGCCGCTTTGCTTGAGAATTTTCACTGGATGATCTACGTCTTCGGAGCTTTTTTGATCGTCACGGGAATCAAGATGCTGCTGCAAGGAGAAGAAAAGCTGGAGCCCAACAAGAATCCGGCCGTGCGCCTGTTCCGGCGTTGGATACCCATCACCAACGAATACCAAGGACAACATTTCTTTGTGCGCAAGGCGGGGAAAATACATGCCACGCTCTTGATGCTCGTGTTGGTGGTGGTTGAAACGACGGACGTTATCTTTGCCGTCGATTCCATACCCGCTATTTTTGCCATCACGAGGGATCCCTTCATCGTCTACACCTCCAATGTCTTTGCGATCCTTGGGCTGCGGGCGCTCTATTTCATGTTGGCGGGAGTGATGGAAATGTTCGTTTACCTAAAAGTCGGCCTTTCCTTCGTTCTCTGCTTTGTCGGCGCCAAGATGTTAATAGTCGATATTTACAAGATTCCCATTGGCGTTTCCCTCGGAGTCATCGGCGGGATTTTGATTCTCTCCGTGGCGGTCTCGCTCCTGGTGCAATGGAAGGAGCAAGGAGTTTTGCTGTCGCGCCTCGGACTTGAAAGTTTCTCAGCTCAAGACCGGCGCAATCGGCCGTACGCCATAGCGACATGGGCTTCGACCAAGGTTTGGGTATGGATCCTACTTGCCGGCGCAGTTCTGCCCATCATCAAGTGGGACTCCATCGCTACCGGTCCTTCCGGAGATGACGCCATCGCGGTGATCCGAGTGGTCCAGCGCGAGCTGGCTGAGGCACAGCAGTCGCACGGTAGATCCCACGCTCCAATATTGTACGGTGCGAACGCTACCTTGGGCGAGGCTTGGTCTAACCTCAAAGAGAAACGTTACGAAGAAGCCGTTTCGGCGGCACAAAAGGCGAGACAGTTACTGAGAACTCTTCCCCGGTGAGATTAGAAACTGGTGGGGACAAAGCAACGGCTTAGTCGAGCTTCTTTCGCTCTTTTTTCGCGCGCTCGCCGATTTCGAAGTGTTTTCCCTGTAGGGCCAGTTCAGCTTCTTCGCGATTTCGGTCGGACCAGTAACCTAATTCGTAGCCATACCACGGTGCCTTCAGATGAAGCGGAGGCAATTCGAGCCGGCTCCATAACCGTAGGGCATCTTCCATTAATTCGCGCTTGGGCAGCGACGTCGGCTTGTAAGCCCACGGCCGCGTGGCGTCGATACAGAGGACGCTGCAACGGCCGGTCTTCAACAAGGCCGAACGGGCTCCGCCGAAATCTTCCGACGGTACGATCGAGGGATCAAGCCCCATCATCCCAGCGTCCAGGATACGGACGTCACGATGCGGCTGCATGTGAAAGCTCAGCGCCCAATTGACCGAGTCCGCATCCCGCGCGTCGATATCTTCGTCGACCACGACTAGAATCTTTCCCGCATCGGCCCCTAACCTCAGCGCCCCAATAATCTTGTCGAAGTCTTCATTTGAACGTTTTTTGATCTTAACAATCAGGTAACCCCAGCTACCACTGCTCTCGTGCATGGCGACGTCGAGAACATTATCGACACCTGCTGCCAGTAGCCGTTTGCGCGCGACTCCTTCCGCCCCGACACCGCGGATCTTGCTGCTCTCACTGGGCGGGAACTGGCTCAAGAATGCAACGTAGATCGGATCTTTGCGCATCGTAATGCAGTTGATATTGACAAAAAATCCTAAACCCTCGTGCGCCATGTATCCGGGAAATTCGCCAAACGGCCCCTCCCACTCACTTTCATCCGTGGGTATAACTCCTTCGATGACGATTTCGGCTTGCGCGGGCGCCATCAGTTCGACGGTTTTGGAGCGAACTAATTCGACCGGCGCACCGGCAATAGCTCCGGCAACTCCAAACTCATCCAGCTCAGGCGCAATGCGTGCCACCGCCGCATAGGAAAGATTCGGAGGCACGCCGATGACGCAGGCAACCTCCAGCGGTTTCTTGAGAGCGCGGCACTTGTTCCAGTGGGCCCGCAATTCGGAGAAATTGCCGGCGTAGCAACCCATGCGATCCGTCGCTTTGATCTGTCCGCGATAGTTACCCATGTTGTAGCGGCCGGTTTCCGGGTCCCGCGTAACGAAGTGCGACGACGTCGTGTAAGGACCGTTGTCGAATCCGGGCGTGGAGATAGGAACCGGCAGCATATCGAGTCCCGTCTCTTTCAGTTCGGCGCCCTGAATTACCCGCTCTTGGCACGGCGCCGATTTGACTTCCAGCGGCGCGATGGGATGGGACTGCGCGCGCGTCCACTTGTCATAGATCTCATCCTTTTTGCACTGCATGCCCAGCGCGTAAATGTCCAGATTCCCCGCATAGCAAGCGATCGCTACGGGAATATCAAAAGCTCGCCCTTTGAGATCCACCACTTTTTCAAAGAGGAAAGCCCGGCGATGCTCTTCGGGTAATCCACGGTATTGAAGCCGTACCAGAGGATGCATTTCGGTATCTTTGTTGATCGGTTGTTTGATCCGGACCAGCTTGTCGTTCTTCTCCAGTGCTTGCAGATAGTCGCGAACGTCTTTGTAATAGGCCATGAACTCCCCTGGTTTGCTAAAGCTTCGGTTGAGTTTTCGCGTTAGAACCCGAAACACGGGACTCGAACGGAAACTATAATCCTACCCCGTTGGCTTTCAGCGCCACTTGGTAGCGTCGAGGAATTTCCGGATCCTCGTCTTCGTATGGAATCATCCAGCCGCCTTGCTTCACACCCCGGAACACGTCGTCGTCGGTTTTCTGATGCGACACTTTGAATCCCAGCGGAAAAAGACGGCTGCCGTAGCGGATCGCCAAATGCCGCGCCGGTTCCTTACCGGCGTTAAAGTGTTGATGAAACCAATCGCCCGGCGGGCAATAGATGCTGCCTTCGCCCCATTTGATTTCGATGACCTTATCCTCGTAGCCGTCCGTGTATGGATGAAGACCCCACTGTTTGGGCCAGAGAAGCACATAGCCGACGGATTGGAGTCCGACGATGATCGCGCCTGGGCCATGATAGTGTGCCTTGTGATAGGTGCCCACCGGCCATTCACCGAGATGGCCGACGAGAGCATTGCCGGACATTTCAAACTGGCTCAGGCGCAAACCCGCCCCTTTGACTTCGAGGTTTTCCAAAAACGCGTTAGAGATATCCGGGATGAAGTTGGTTTCCCAAATATTGATCAAACCGCTCACGTAGCGTTTCTTCCCGACATTGAAATAATCTTCTTCACCGTGGAATCGATCGCCAAAGCTGTAGGGACAATTGAAGACGAAGTTTTCGTCTCGATAGATGTCGAAGGCCAGGGGCGCATTCGTGACGGCCACAAACTTCACCGGCTCGCGGGAGCCATTCACCAGCCTGTGCGATGTGTTCATGGGCGGCGCAAAAAGACTCCACTTTCCCCACTCGAACAACTTCTTGTTGCCGTGATCATCCCAGATCTCCGTTGCCCCTTGACCGTTTAAGATGCAAATCACCTCTTCGTACAGATGCCGCTCCGGCTTCAAGGCATCTCCCGGCGCGATCTCACCGATGTATCCCCCGGTGATACCTTGCATGCCGTGAAGGTGAACGAATGCCGCCTTGCCACCAATACGGCTGTAGGGCGCGACTTCCAGAGTGCGGAGATCCGCCATGCCGTGGCCGACATGAATCGGCAGATTTTGCCGCTTCATCCAACGTACATAGCCGGTTTTTTCGTTAAGCGGTGCGATGTCCATTACTGTGTTTCTCCTTTTACAAATCTAATCCAACTTAAGGCAATTGCGGAAAATCTCAAAGGACGCACGCCTTTACCGGGACCCGTATTGTTTACTCCATAGGGCACACGGAACTTGACATCCAGCACGCGAACTTCAGGCGTATCCCCAGGCTCCGGCCCTTCAATGTAGATAGGCCCGGTAAGAATATGAACGCTTGCTCCTTCGGACGCTGCACCTGCGTGAAGACAGCCGTAGCATCGGGCAGGACCTCTTGGGCCGGGATACCGTAAGCCCCGAAGAATTGCTCTGGAGTTCGACTGGTCGTCAAACCTTGGTGCGAAAGAGCTTCAGTCGCCACCACTTGTCCTGACTTGATCTTTAGCGCCGGCGGCAGATTCACAGCAATATAACCCCATAGAACGATGTCGGGAGTAGAGCATAGAATGGCATCCGGCTGGGCGAAATTAGCGGCGGGTGGAGAGTATGATTGGCGCGGCGAACTAGTTACAACTTTGCTCATACGCGGACCGAGCCTATCCGATATGAGCTTTGGCTGTCAATTGAGGTTATGCTGGAAAACGAAATCTGAAGTTTCCTTGGGGCTCGTCAAAATCGTGGTTTTGCTCGTACGAATTTAATGCAGCAAGCCCGTTGGCAGTGGCCGATGTCGATGGCAACGCCAACGATTGCACCAACTTCGAAGCTCGCCGTGTTACGGAAAAACCGCCGTCGTCGTTGAAGTCTCCGAAAGCGGACTCCATCGTCTCCGACGCTTGGGAAACTGCCGGAAATACCGCTTGCTGGCTCTTCCCGGCATCAAACGCCAGCTTCGCCGGCTTTGCGATAAGTCTTTTGCGGTTTTGCTCGGTTCGGCTCGGGTAATCCGTTCTTAATATTTTTGGCACGCTTCGTATTGGCTGAAACTTGCGGAGCTACTTCGTATAACGAAGGTGCGTGATTCCCTTGGCGGGAGAATGCCATGAGAGCAGGATTGGAATTATTGGTGATCTCGACTGAATAGCGTTTTGGGTCGTTGCGCTCAGGCGCCAAAATCTGTCCGGAAGCAGCCATAGTCGTTCAACACAAGCGATCGTTCAGGGAGCGCTTTGCCGGAGACGGCGTTTCTCTAGGCGCCGTGATACAGGCGGATTTCCACGCGCCGATTCGCACTGCGATTCTCGACACTGGAGTCGGTAACACGCGGCTTTTGGTTAGCATAACCCCGCACTGAGATCCGTGACGGATCAATGCCATTTTCGATTAGGTAGCGGGCGACACGGCTGGCGCGCGCCGCCGACAGTTTCCAGTTCGAAGGGAATTTCGACGTTGAGATCGGAACGCTATCGGTGTGACCGCTGACTTCCAATGAAAGTAACCGACGACTCAAGACCATGGCCACGACTTTGGCGAGAACCGGCACGGCTTGCTGCCGCAAATCCGCCTTTCCCGAGTCAAACGGCACGGTGTCCCTCAGGGAAACGATGATCTCATGAGGCGCAGATTCAATGAGGACCTCTTTGTCTAGTCCGATTTCACCGACGAAGCGTTGCATTTCTTCACCGAAGGCCTGCCATTCGTCGGGGTCAACCTGATTTGAGCCGGGGGCTGGTGTCAACTTCTGGGCGGTCTTGGCGCTCACAGTTAGTGAATTGGGTGCAGGGACATTCTTCTTGTCAATCACATACCACACGACCAGAAAGCCCAAAAGCAGTAGCGTTAGGTCACTCAGCGTGATCATCCACCAGTTCGTATCCTCGTTCTGCGAAAGGAAACCTTTCAGAGTTTTGGGTAGACCGAATTCGGTAGATAATGCCGATTCTTCACGGTTAGTCCGCTCACGCAAAAACCTCGAGAGCATAAGATTAACGCTGTGTCGTGAACGCAAGAGGCACCCAATCTTGTTCCCGGTGGGTGCCGGCGTCAGCGCCACGGGCTTTGGCCGTCTTGACCAGTTCCACGGCTCGATCAAAGCTCTGCCCATGATTCGCCGACATTTCTGCGACGATATACGTTAGATAACCGGCCCCGATCCGTCGTCCACCAATCTCAATGAATAGCGCCACAAGCGTCTCCAACAGGCAGAGGTAAACAGGCACGCCTGAAAACGAAACAGGAATGGCCCGCGATGTTCTTCTCTTCAATGACGTCGAAGCCCGCCTTTATAAAAGCATGGCTCGAAGCACGGTTCTCCACAAAGGTAAATCCCTCAACGGTGCGCACTCCCAATTCCCGACCGGCAAGATCCGCGGACAGGCGCAAGAGCTGGGTGCCAAAACTCCTACCCCGATAGACCGGCGCAATGGAAAGGCTGATCTGCGCCTTGTTGGCATCGGTACGGTCATAGCGAATTTGACCGACGGGCACTCGTTGATACTCAAGAATCCAAAACCGTGTATCCGGCGAAGCAATCCTTTCCGCATACCACGCCTTGTGGGCAGCCCATGAAATAGGTTCACTGTTAAACGAGTTGCGACGAATCACAGAGTCGTTGGCCCAGTGCCAAAGCAGCAGCACATCCTCTTGGCTGGCGGCACGGAACCGGAGTTTCTCCTCGCTTGCTCTGTAGAGCATCACCCTCAAGACTCGCTCTACTCCCTTACCATCGACGAGATCTCGCCCCTTCTCGATCATTCGCTGCCTTTCTACCCTGTCGTGCATCAACGAAGATACGGCGTCTGCGAGTTGCTCGCGACTCACATTCCGTGGAAACCCAAGCCCGCGTGCCGCGCCGAATTCATCGATGGCTTCAGCCACACCCGATTGATTTTCCACAAGAGTGAACAGTAACGCTGGAACTTTCATAAAGGCGAGTTCACAACTGGCTGTTCCAGCGGCCGCCACCGCTAGATCCGCCCCAGCCATCAACAGCGCGCCGTCTTCAATGTTGGTTTCCAGGTGAACTCGCAACGAGCTGGATGCCGTCTTCCGCCGCAATTCTTCAACATGAGGATTGAGCGGACCCACAACAATTTTGACCTCGAAATCCTGCGCCGCGATTTGTTCTAACGCTTGAATGATCTTGAGCGTGGTATTGTCCGGGTCGCTGTCTCCGAGCATTACCATGATTTTGCGAGCAACTTCAGGGCAATCTCTCTCTAAAACCTGCCAGCGTTGGAATTCGGGCCTGAGCAACGCGAATTGTGTTCCCAGCAGAAGCATCGTGTCCTGAGAACAGGTGTAAGCGAGGTGCCGCCCATTCGCCGCGTGGTTCAGGATAGTATCAGCGTCGTAACGCGGCAGATGCGCTGTATCGTCGATCACCATCAGACGACATCCCGCTGCACGGACAAGGCTTTGATAGGCCGTGTCAAAATGATAACCATCCAGCACCAGCCACGGCAGTTCACTACTTTCACCAGATACGTTTTCCAAGGCGGTGATGGTCGCGCGCAGATCCGTGCTATCGGGATAGGGCATGGGAATCTCCGCCAGATGAATCCCTAAAGTTTCGATTCGCTGACGGAGCGCAGGGTTAAGATGGGAACTCAAAAACGTGACCTGGCCGCCATGGCAATGCCAGGTCTCGGCCAGGGCTAGGCAGCGCATTACGTGTGCCGCACCCCGAGCTGCGTCCGCGTCAGCGCGCAGCAGCAAATGCGGTAGATCGCATTCCGATCGCATAGACACTTATGACCTTCCATCGAACTGCTTCAACTGTCACGGCTGAAGATGATCAGCTTTTTTCGACGTATGTTGCTTCAAAACCGATTTGCCAAACTGTTTTCCAAAAAAGAACCGGTGCCCGGTGACTAGTTTGGCCGTAATAGGGTGAATTGGCGATTTTAAGCAGACGAGTGTGAAGGCCTCGTCCTGAGCGATCATTCGAGCAATTTCGCACACGCCTACGGTCATCCTGAGCCCACTCAAAAATTTTGGCGCCAAGACGACGACCGGAAAGAAGAATTCTTGCTCGGCTAGAATCACGAATAGCCGATTTTCGCGGTGGTGTGGGATGATCACTCGGCGGACTTTTCCCGTCTCCGTGATTGTTTGACAGCATCTTCAAGCTTCCTATTGGAATCAAGCGCATTGGTAGCAGCCTGGTTTTCTTCCCGCATTGCCTTATAAAGTTCTTCCCGTAGCACCCGTACTTCCCGCGGCGCGGTGACGCCGAGCCGGATTTGGTTGCCGCTCACTCCAATCACGGTCACCACAACATCATCGCCAATGGTGAGGCTTTCGCCGGGTCGGCGACTCAGTATCAACATAGAATCCTTCTACTGGAGAAAGTCGAGGAGCCTGGGCTGAAGCATTTGTGCTGCGGACTGGAGGACCGTCTGGAACGCCTGCTAGTAGCGCAAAATCCGAATAGACTTTCAAGACGTCCGCGTCTTTGATCTGGGAGTGCTATTCCACGGTATGGATTTTTATCAGGGTGAGCGCCTCCTTCGCCATTTGAGTGTTTGTGATACGTACGCCGAACTATGCCCGAAACGCCAAACCTCGCATCCACGCTACGGCCGATAAGCGTTTCCCCTTCGGATGAAGAAAACGCCGAAACGAAATCGATCCGCTGTCGGGAATTGCCAGGCATCGCTACGTCGGCGAGATTGTGGCCTGTGGTATGGACCGTCAACTGCTGCATTCTAAGCACCGGTCGAGATGGTGCTCGTGAGCGATGACGTTTTGCTGTGATGAGCCTGAATCACAAACGCGCGGTATCGCCACACCCGTTTCATCTTAGAGGGAGACGGAAGCCTGCATGAGCGCCTCTTGGATGTGCGCCAGCAGATTTCTCATCAATCCATGATGTCGTTCGTCCGCCCGAAGCCGTGTGAGAATTTCGCGCGATCTTTCTTGCTGGCTGCGCACGAAGGATACTCTTAGCGACTTCCCGTGCGTCAACTTCATATTTGCCTTGAGCGATCATTTCCTTGACCCGTTTGACTTTTTCCGCTCGCAGTTCATCGCCTTGGCGAGCAAGCTCGGCGATTCTCTGTGATTCCCGCGCCTCTTTAGAGATAGTTGACTCTGCGGTTTGACCGACTTCGGCTCCCTTGTCACGACGAACGCGGCCCACTGCCCTGGCGTTTGGTACTAGCTGGAAGCGGTCGGCAACTGCGGGCCCTTTGTGGGTGACTTTCATCGCTCTTTCCTTTACATCGTTTTTCATCGGCAAGTCGGCAAACTTCTTTAGCGCCGAGCGAAATCTTTCCGGTCGTCATTATATAACAATTTTGAAGGGATTTTGTCAGAAAATGAAACTTGGCTTGATGCTTTTCGACACGACCTATGGCAGAACTCGGATCAATCAATCGGTTTCCTATGGCGACGGACCTCAAAATGAAGCTGAGCGTCAGTGGCATGGCCGGCGTAATCCCCCCTAAAGCAATGGACTGTCCCAGCGAAATCTCATCGCTCACGGCAACCAGATTGGCCTATTATGGGCACAACTGGTTACGACGCCGTCGCCGTGGTTACCTCGTCGAAGCTGCCATAGCCACAAGCCAGCGCCGCTAAGGATCACTTTTTCCAGCGGCCGCGGCTTTGACCAGGCTGTCGGCCGGAGCGGCGATATCGACTCCATTGTGGAAACTTTTTTCTCCCGTGAACGGATCATTGCGAGGGCTCAATCCGGACAAGACCACACCTTGACTAGACGCTTTACCAAAGCATAACTAGACTCGTACCGGCTTCTTAGCGCTCTGTTTGCGTGCTGCCTGCGTGCGTCTAACGGATAGGTCTCCCCGCGACTTGATGCCGAGAGCGCCACGCAAGCCGGCAACGCCCTGGGCAAGAATTTGGCAGATGCGCCCTTCGCTCAAATCAAGGATCTTACCGATTTCCCGTAGCGTCAGCTCTTCGTGATAGTAAAGTGTTACAACCATCCGTTCTCGCTCCGGCAACTCCGCCACTGCCGAGGCGAGCTTTTCCACGAGATCTTTGCCCTCGACGAAGCTGAGTGGATCGAGAAAGGCGTTGTCCGTGCATTTTTCCTGAGTTGGCTCCCAGTCCGTTTCGGACGCGATGGACAAATCCTCCAGGCTGAGTAATGTAGCATCGTTGACCTGCTGGTCGAGGCGGTAATAGCTCTTCAGAGGAATTTCCAGCTCCTTCGCCATTTCGTCGGACGTGGGCTCGCGGACGAACCTTCCTGCGAGTCTCGTCCTCGCCGCTTCTCTCTTGCGCTGCCAGGAACGCACCGAGCGGCTGACCCAATCCAGCGAGCGTAGACATTGCATGACCTCGCCTTGGATGCGGTAGCGGGCGTATATTTCGAAATCGACGCCGCGTGTCGGATCATAGCGACCCAACGCTTCGAGAAGACCGACAACGCCGGAGTGAACCAGCGACTCCAGATCGACTCCAGGGGGGAGACGGCGATGGACGCTTTCTGCCACGAAGCGGACCAAGGGGAGATATCGGGTGACCATCTCCTTTTTAGCCTGCTCGGCCGTCTGGCCCGAAGCAAAGTGGCTCTTTTTCTGCTCTTTTTGAGGCGCCTTCATCTAGCTTCTCTGCCCCCTTCGAATATACGGTGGAAGAAAAACTGCACATTACCCTTGATCTTGACCCGGCTCCTGGTCATTTGAATCAAGTGTTCCGCCATCGAAGCGAACGCTTTTGCCGATGGGGCGTCGGACGCGTCCGTTACAACCATCTGCGAGCGCGCTACGGCCCGGATCAACTGGGGGTCGTATGGCACCCAGCCGAAAAAATCCAGAGAAGCATTCAGAAAACGCAGGGCGGTCCCCGACAAGGCGTCGAACAGGCGGCGGGCTTCTTCTTCGCCCGAGACATTGTTCGCCAGGATCCAGAAACGTTTTTCGTGGTGCCCGGACACAAGGACCTTGACCAGGGCAAAGGCATCGGTCATCGACGAAGGTTCCGGCGTCACAACCACCACAATCTCCTGGGCCGAAGTGGCAAAATAGGTGACCGCGTCGGAGATTCCACTGCCGGTATCCACCAGAACCAAGTCGATCTCGTGGCTCAAGGCGTCGAGTTCGGTCAGCAGCGCAACCTTTTGATCGTGACGCAGAGAGGTGATTTCTTGCACGCCGCTGGCGCTGGGGAGCAAGAGAATGCCGTCACGGTTCGGGATGATGATTTCATCAAGAGTCGCCAGGCCGGTAAAGAAATCCGCCAGTGTGTATACGGGCCTAACGCCCAAAAAGAGATCGAGATTTGCCAATCCTAAATCGGCGTCGATCACCATCACTCGCTTTTGACGCAGCGTCAGTGCCGCAGCGAGGTTGGCGACGACATTGGTTTTACCCACGCCTCCCTTGCCGCTCGTTATGGCAAAGACGGACGCCGGAGTCAGACGTTTTGATTTTGCCGGGCACTCGGGCGGCGACGGCACAAGCTCTTGAGCAAACGTCGGCTTCATGGATGGGCTGTCAAGCGAGACTTTCGCAATCATGCTGATTGATTCCCGTGAGAAGTAAACTGGCAAAGACGTCAGGTTTGGCGATCTCGAGATCGCCGGAAAGATGCCGTCCCAGGGTGAAACCAGTTTGTAGAAATCCCGACCCCAGACCAGCCAGCACAACGCCGCCGAAAAAGGGCAGAAGAACGGGCGCGAAGAGCCAGCCCGCCTGCATCGAGCGTTCGAGCAGATCTTCTGCGCGAAACTGTTTGAGATTGCCGGCTGCCGAGAAGAACGCGACAACGCAACGGTCCATCCGCACCATCAGCACTGCATCGCCGAAGCGGAAAGCGACGCCAATCGCCACCAGAGTAGCTGCCGGGATGAGATTCTTGGACTTGGCGAACTGCCCCTTCTTGCGCGCTTCTTTACGGCAGTTTGGAGCAGGTTCTTCGGTTTTTTCTAACTCGTCTTTGTGGTCTTCGTCCGCCATAGAAATGAGTGTGACTTTCAGGCCACGCAATTCGGTTTCATTACGGCTGCGGTCCACCGTTGTTTCTTGATATGCTTTCAATGGCGACTCTACTGACAAATCGTCGAGCAACCCATGTGCCAAGGAATGAAACACTTCGAATTCAAGCACAACGGCGCTCGCACAGGATCGTGGCGTCAAAAAACACCAACAACGCTGTCAGCTTATTGACGACGAGAGAACTGACTGTGAATTCGGCAAGGTCGAATCCGCAATAGGAGGCACCCGACTAGATTCGCCGGCGTGAAATTTTAGGAGGAACTAGAGGAGATATTTTTCGACGGTCTGGATCCGCTCCAGGAGGCGCATGAGGTGAAAAGGTTTGGGCATATATTCATTGGCTCCAAGCTCGAGAACTTTGTTGCGATCTTTTTCCGAAGCCCCTGCGGAGAGGACGATGATATAGGGAATATTGCCCTTGCGTTGCTCACGGAGCTGTTTGAGAACCCCAAATCCATCGAGTCGAGGCAACATCAAATCCAACACCACGAGATGGATTTTCTCTTTGGACAGAATTTCCAACGCGCTTTCGCCGTTGTCAGCGGTGCGGAGGTGGTAGCCATAGCGCATGAAGTAAAGGCTCAACATCTCGCACAGCGAACCGTGATCCTCTACGACAAGGATCGTGAGTCTTTTCGTTGATGGTTGGTTTTGCATTCCCGTCTCGCTATCATTTCGGGTAGGAAAAGGAATAACCCGTCCTCTGGGTGCGTTCGACGCAATCTTTAGACGTTCGGCGACTGTTTCGGTTTCTCGCTTGACGGAACGACGGGTCGCCTGCTGCGTTTCCTTCACATCCTCTTTTGGGAAGCCGAAGATCTCTCGTGCCGCCTCGATCTCTTGCTTGATGCTTTCAAACTGATCCTTCCAACCCTCTTCCCAAAGATGCAGAGCTTTCCACAACTCGCTCGGCACGATCCCCAGATCACCGCCTCGGCCAATCGTACGATTTTCACACACCAGATCAGCGAGCTGTACAACCGCAATCATAGCGCGCGTTTCGATATCCATCGATTCGGGTAAGATACAGGGTGACTCGTGATGATAGCGCATCACCTGTTGGAAACAATGCGGCAAATCGCTCCGACCGGCCCAGATTTCACCCAGTGTCACATGGTTCATCCCGAGAGCCAGAGTCTCAGCCTCCGAGAGTGGAATACTCTTATCCAAGGATACGGTGATGGCCGTGTAAAAATCCTCTCGCGAACAACGATATAGCAGAACCCGTCCCATATCGTGAAGAAATCCTGCTGCGAAAGCTTGGTGTGGGGAGACGTGGTCAACCTGTGTCGCAATCCGAGCCGCCACAGCCGCGCAACCGATGGAATGCTCCCAAAGCTCGCGCAAAGTTATGGGGGCGTAGTCTGGATCGGAGCAATACGTTTCTCCTGACACAGACTGTAAAGGGAAAGTGATTAAACCTAGGGCCAGAGACTTAAGCGCATCCAGGCCTATCACTGTTATAGCCTGGGACACGGTCAACAGCCTTTGTGGTTGCCCAGCAGCTAAGTTCGCTACCTTCAGCACACGGCCTGCCAGCAAGGAATCCGTGGTGATTACATCCGCGAGACTCTGAACCGGCGCTTTCTCGTTCCTCAAGACCTCCAGCATTCGCACCGCTACTGGCGCCGGCGTGAGACGCGCCACCCGCTCGCAGATCTCATCATGACGATTGAGTCGGTGAGTCATACATTTGTTTGATTCGGCCACAGCCTTTAACTCCTTTAATGTTCACTAAAGTTTCCGACAGTTTGGACGATTCAAACAGCATAGGAAATGAATCCCCAGGGCATTCCTGCCCTTAAACTAAGGATTTAAAAACCAAGTGTTTACTATCATCGGCTCTGCGGTCGTCTTCGGCGCAGTCATCGGTGGTTTTGTCCTCGAAGGCGGACCCCGTTGCAGTTCTTAACCAGACGGTCGAATTCCTGATTATCGCCGGCGCGGCGATTGGTAGCCTCTTAGCCGGTATGCCGAAAAAAGTTCTGGCCGCTCTCGCCAACTGTCTTAAAAAGACAATTAGCGGCAGCGGTTATTCGAAAGCCGACTACATGGAACTCTTCAACATGCTGTACGGAGCCTTCTCTGTGCTGCGTAAGAACGGTGAAATGGCCTTGGAAAAGGACGTCGACAATCCCAACAACAGTGAAATCTTCAAGAAGTATCCCAAGTTTCTAGCTAACCATGCTGCCCAAAGCATGATGCTGGACTCTTGGTCATCAGCGGATCGGCCAGCGCCGACGAAACTCTCTCACCTGATGATGAGGAAATAGCCACCCATGAAGAGGAGGGCCGCGAGCTCCTGGTGTTTTAGGTAAGACAGCCGACGCATTGCCGGGTTTGGGTATTATTGCAGCCGTACTCGGGATGATCATCGCCATGCGTCCATGGATCAGGGTCCCCGAGGTGATCGGTCACAAGATCGCCGCGGCGCTGGTCGGAACGTTTCTCGGGATTCTCTTTGTTAAGGTGTCGCGCAGCCCCTCGTTCAAAAGATGGAACTGCTGTTGGTCGAAGAATCGAAATACCTCGAATGTATCAAGGCGGGCATCCTAGCCCATCTTTCTCAACTCAGATCGACAGAGGATTTTTTTGTGGGGCAGGGGTTAGGAAAGGTAAGTGATTTCAAGGGGAGCGAGTTTGAAAGTGTCTGTAGTGTAGACCAAGTATCTTTTCAAGCGCTGCAATTTGCGTACAATCAAACGCCGAGATGTACCTTCGATCGAACCGGCGAATTAAAGATGGCAAAGAACATCGCTACTGGAACATCGTAGAGAGTAAGCGCTGCAGTGGGGGCAAGGTGGTCCAGCGCCAAGTGTTGTATCTGGGTGAGATCAATGACAGCCAGCACCAGGCGTGGTGTCGGGTGATTGAGGCTTTCGATGAAAAGACGCAAGAGCGTAGAGAGCTGGCATTATTTCCCGCTGAGCGAGAGTTACCCGAGTACGCCGAGGGTTATGGAATCAAGCTGCGGCTTGAGGGGATGGAGTTACATCGGCCGCGCCAGTTTGGAGCGTGCTGGCTGGCGTGTCATCTCTATGAGCAATTGGCGCTCGATCAGTTTTGGAAAGATCGTTTGCCCGACAGTCGCGAGGGCACCTGCTGGCGCCATATTGTTCAGACGCTGGTCTGTTACCGGCTGATCGATCCAGGAAGCGAGTGGCGACTGCACCGGTTGTGGTTTGACCAAAGCGCGATGGGAGATCTACTAGGCGAGGATTATTCACTGGTGGAGAAAAATGCGCTGTATCGCTGCCTGGACAAAGTGCTGGAACACAAGTCAGCGTTGTTCAGTCATCTCAGCGAGCGATGGCGGGATTTGTTTGGCGCCAAGTTTGACGTGCTCTTATACGACTTAACCAGCACCTATTTCGAGTCCAGTGAGCCCGCCGACGAGAAAGACAAGCGGCGCTATGGTTACAGCCGAGACAAGCGCTCGGACTGCGTGCAAGTGGTCATTGCGTTGATCGTCACGCCTGAGGGTTTTCCATTGGCTTACGAGGTGCTGGCGGGCAACACCTCGGATCGAACCACGCTGAGGGAGTTTCTAAAGAAGATCGAAACCCAGTACGGCAAGGCCGAGCGCATCTGGGTGATGGACCGTGGTATTCCCACCGAAGAGGTTTTAAGCGAAATGCGCGAGACTGATCCGCCCGTTTACTACTTGGTCGGCACGCCCAAGGGGAGACTCAGTAAATTAGAACAAAGGCTGCTGGCGGTGCCCTTTAAGGCAGTACGCTCGGGGGTCGAAGTGAAACTGTTAGCCCACAAGCAAGAACACTATGTGCTGGCCAAAAGTCTCAATCGTATCGACAAAGAACGCGCGATGCGTCACCGACAGCTCAGAGCGCTCTTAAAACGGCTCAAAGAACTTCAGCAGATGAAATTGACAAGCAGCCAAACGTTGCTGCTTAAGCTGGGCCAAGCCAAGGGACAGTATCGGGCCGCCTGGCGCTTGATCGACATCGCCGTACCCGAATCGAAAACCCGTTCGGTAAATGTCAGCTTCTCCTTTCGGCTCAATCGGCAAAAGCTTAGAGAAGTGCGCCGGCGCGAGGGCCGTTATTTACTGCGCACCAATCTGTCAGGCAAAGAGCCCGCCCAACTCTGGCAGTTCTACATCCAACTGGTGGAGATTGAAGCGGCCTTCAAAAACTTAAAAGACGATCTTGAACTGCGTCCGATCTACCATCAGCTCCAACAGAGAATTGAATCGCATATCTTCATTGCCTTCATGGCTTACTGCCTGCATGTCACACTGCGGGCGCGGCTCCGTCCTGTGGCCGGTGGACTGACGTCACGTGCGTTGCTCGATAAGTTTGCGGCCATCCAGATGCTCGATGTCAAGTTTCCCATTACCGATGGCAGGACTTTGATATTAAGCCGTTACACCGAGCCCAACACCGAGCAAAAGCTCCTGTTAGAACAGCTCAAGCTCACTTTACCCCCGCAGCCTCGACCACGAATCACCTCTGGCGGTCAACGCAATGACTAGCAACAACAAGCTTCAATGTAGTGGAGACCTTTTGACTAGGAGGCTTGTTCTTATTCGTTTTTCTCCGCTCTCACCCCTCGAGTTGAGAAAGATGGGCTAGCATGCGGTAGTCGGCTCCGGTGGAGATCAACAGGCACTTGGCCGTGACCGCGTCGCTGCCGTCGAGGTGCAGCACCGGGTAGGAGTTATCGAACGTCA
>WNFO01000698.1_pt1 | contig 24867 bp, 23 predicted proteins | sample 5400251 | NCBI WGS metagenome assembly WNFO01 (sample SAMN13153354, study PRJNA577476) | soil metagenome | isolation source: 100 cm saprolite under Madrone tree | place: USA:California | collected 2016-06-14
AGGCGGTGCAGCTCGGCGAAAGTGAAATCGTCGTGGCCGGCGGGATGGAATCCATGTCCAATTGTCCGTATCTGCTGCCGCAAGCCAGAACCGGGTATCGGCTGGGCGACGGGAAGCTTGTCGATTCGATGATTCATGACGGGCTGTGGGATGCGTACGAAGATTTTCACATGGGCGTGACGGGCGAGCTGGTGGCGGAAAAATACAAAATCACGCGCGAGGAACAGGACCGTTTTTCCGTGGAGAGCCATCAGAAAGCGGTGCGCGCGCGGAAATCCTGTTTTTTTGAAGCGCAGATTTTGCCGATCGATGTGCAGCAGAAGAAGGGCGATCCGATTGTCATCAAGTATGACGAATCGCCGCGCGAAGACACTTCGATGGAGGCGCTTGGAAAGTTAAAGCCGGCATTCAAGAAAGATGGCACCGTGACGGCGGGCAACGCGCCGGGCACGAATGACGGCGCGGCCGCGCTCATCGTCACAAGCGAGCGGAACGCTGCGCGGCTCGGGAAGCAGCCGATTGCGCGCATCATCGCGCAAGCTGTGAGCGGCGTCGAGCCCAAGTGGGTGATGATGGCGCCGGTCGATGCGGTCGAAAAGCTCCTCGCCAAGACCGGCTGGGACCGCGACAAGGATGTGGATCTTGTAGAGTTGAATGAAGCCTTTGCCGTCGCGGCGATTGCCGTCACGCGGCAGCTTCGCCTCAATCCGGAAAAAGTGAATGTGAACGGCGGCGCGGTGGCGCTCGGCCATCCGATCGGCGCGAGCGGCGCGCGGATTCTCGTTACCCTTCTCTATGAATTGCAGCGGCGCAACCTCAAGCGCGGCATCGCTGCATTGTGCCTCGGCGGCGGCAATGCCGTGGCCCTCGCCGTCGAACGCTACTGAGCATTGCTCTCCGGATGAAATACTGCTCCCTCTGCAGCTCGGAATACCGCCAGGGTATGGAGTTATGTGCAACCTGCGATGCGAGACTCGTCGACTCGCTTGCATCGCTCGAATCCATGAGCAATCCTCCAGCGCTCCTGTGGCTTGGCAAAGATGCTATTGAATTCGACCTCATCGCAGGTACTTTACGTGCCTCGCGAATTCCAGCGTATGCCGAAGAGGGTCTTAGAGGGTTGGTTGGAAGCCTGCTGAAATCGGTCTCCAAAATTCACGTCCTGCAATCTGATCTCGATCGCTCTCTGAGCGTCGCGGCCGACGCCATCGCTCGACGCGCGAACGGCTTTGGCGAAACCCAGACCTGCTTTGCATGCCATGCAGAAGTCTCCGCGGCATTTGCAGTGTGTCCGAAGTGTAAGAGTGTGCTCATGGTTGAGCGGAAAGAAAAACCCGAGATGGCCGAGGCGCACTCGGCCCTCGACTCGCGCGTCCTGAAGTATTGCCCGATTTGCGACGCGGAATATCGCGCGGAGCACGAGCGCTGTAGCGTGTGCGGGGTCGAGTTGGTGCCAGAGGAGTACCGCGGCCGGCCGCTGACGGAGAAAGGACGAAACGAGCGGATCGAAATGGTGTGGAGGTCGGGTGACCCTGTAGCCGTAAGCGAAGCCATCCGCATCCTGCGCGATGAGGGGATTCGGCATCACGTCCTAGCGACACGTGACCACCTGATTTTCGAGCTAGGGATGCCGCGCCCCAAGTACGCCATTCACGTTTTCCAAAGTGACGCGGAGACAGCAAGGCAGTTGCTGTCCGGGATTCGCGAGACTACCCCATTTGGGATAGAGTCGCTTTCATCTGATCTGCTCGAAGCCAGTGAGTTGCAAGCTGTGCCACCGAAACATCCGTGGATTCCTGCAGCGGCGACGACTGAAGTCTGGAACGGGGAGGACGCCGCCGTGGCGAAGCTTCTTATTGATTGTTTCATGGAGAATCGGATCGGCGTGCGCCGTGCCGGGAAGGAGCCGGGCGTACTGCATTTGCTGGTGATGGCTCCTGACGAAGCTGCTGCCCGCGAGATTATCCGGGAAGTGGTCGAAGGCTCTCCCTTGGGATAGATTTCAGCTGTCAGCGTTCAGCCGTAAGTTTCGCTGCTGTGGATCCTCGGCACTTCTGTTGCAAGAGGTCGCTATCGGCATGCCTCTCCCTCGGGATCACTCCGCGGTCGCTCTAGCTGCGGCGTTCTCGCTCTGCGCCGTGCCCAATTCGAAGGCGCAGTAAGGGCAGAACTTGTCCGTTTCGACGACTTCGCGTTTGCACTGCGGGCAGGAGGGATGCAGGTTGCATTTGCAGTTGGGGCAAAAATTGAAGCGTGCGCCCACGGTTTTTCCGCACTGCGGGCAGGGGTAAGGCATCGGTTCGCGCATCAAGAAATAGATGACGAAACCGATGATCAGCCAGCCCGGAGAAAGGATCAGCACCAGAAGTGTCCACAGCCCGGAATTCATTCCGCGGCGTTTGGAATCGCGGTTGACGTAAGCGACCATGAAAATAAGTCCCGCGAGTATCAGGGAGACCGCCGTAACGATCCCGGCCAGCGCCAGCGACGCGAGCGCGGGGCTGTATCGCAGCTCCGGCGGAAACATGTCATTCCCGTAAGGGTTGTGCCTCGCCGCCAGATTCACCAGGGTGGCGATCCCGAGCGCAATCACGTAAAGGAGGGTCACCAGCACCATCAGCCAACGCGGAATGATTCGAAATTCGTCCCAGAAGCGAAGGTTTTCCTTCTTTCTCCGGAGACGGATGAGCCGCATCCGCTCGTTAAACGAATCACTGACCTTTTGTTGATAGTCCGTCATGATCTTTCCTTTTCTAGAACCCTCTCGTTACTTTCCTTGGGGCGTCCAGTCGCTTTCCGCTGTCTGCTTGGCGTTTTCAAGGAGCATAATCGCGGCGGCGACCAGCGCCGGGATAGTCCACCAAAGGCCAAAACCGATCTGCCAAACGATTTTAGGCGCGCCGGTGATCTGACCCAGCCACTCGAATGCCTTCCAAACGTAGGGGGCGCTGGCCACACCGAGGGCCCAGGACATCGCGCAAGTGAGCCAAAGCAGCCGACGCCGCGGCTCGGTCTCTCTCAACTCCTGCGCGCGCAGACGAACGCGGAATTGCGTTTGCGCGGCAAGACCGCGAGGGAAGGAAATGGCCAGACCGCGCAGCGAACGCAGCGCTTGATCGGTTTCTTGTGCCAGCTTCGCGCAACTTGAGCATTCGCGCAGATGTTCGCCGAGCCATTCGCGTTCTTCGCGCGGAATTCCTTCGACGCGCTCCTGCTCGATGAGGTGTCTCGCGCGTGCGTGTACTTCGCCGTTCATGCCGCGCCGCCTTGCATCGCTTGGCGCACGGCCTCAAGGCCGCGATAGAGCCTTGACTTGACCGTGGAAAGCGGGACGCTAAGCACCGCGGCCATCTCGTCGATGTGCATTTCCTCTTGAAAGCGCAGCACCAGCACCTCGCGGTAAATTGCGGGAACCTGATTGAGCGACGCGTGAACGCCCGCTTCCTCCTCCTTGGCCAAAACCTGGTGCAGGGGAGAAGGCTCATCGTGCGCGGTGATCTCGAGCGGCGCGCCTTGCTCCGGGTCGGTGAGCTGGTCGAGGCTTTGGACTTTTCTCTGGCGCTGCCAGTCGATGACCAGGTGTCGAGCGATGGCAAACAGCCAGGCTTCAAATTTTGATTTGCCGTCGTATTGATGGCCGCGCTCGAGGACGCGGATCCAGGTCTCCTGAAAAAAATCCTCGGCGCGCTCGCGGCTGGCGGTGAGATAGACCAAATAGCGAAACAGCCGGTATTGATACTGCTCGATCAGCTGATCGAGGAGTTCCGGGTCGCGCCGCTTGAGCCCCTGGGCGAGGGCCTTCCTGTCGTCGGCCATCAGTGACGAGAATTGTAGCGTTAACGCCGACCCGCTCGGGGCCATGCGTAGCATGGACCCCTGGGCAGTCACGCTGGAAGCTGTCGCGCTCATTCTAATGGGTATACGCGCCAGCCCCCCAAAAAGACGCATCGCGCGGCGGAGCGCTCTCCTTACCCCTGGGCCTTCTTGGGGGAGCGGCATGCTCTGCCCTTCGTTTGGTCTGTTGTAGACTAACCGACGCCATGATTTGCCCGCAATGCCAAGCCGAGTATCGCGATGGAATTACGCAATGCGCTGACTGCGAAGTCGGTCTGGTCAACACGTTAGGGGAAGCACTCCGCCATCCGCTGGCAAGGAAAGCGTCGGTTTCGGATAAATATGGGACGCGGTTATGGCGCGGGACTGACCCTCATTTTTATGTACACCTTTTGTGGAGTCTTTGGAACAAAAAGGTCGCGTGTTACGGCGGGCCCGAAAATCCGCCGACTCCCGGGCCCGTGCGGGGGCCGTGGCCCGGCACCGCGGAGCCTGCGGGATTTGAGGTTTGGGTTTCCAAAGAGAACTTACCCCTTGCGAAGTGGATTCTGGACTCTGCCAGCGAAGAGATTGAGAAAGAGCCCCCTGAGGATCGTTCTGCAAACGCAAAGGCATCGGCGCAGGAATTGTCTCCCGAGACGGCCGGCATCTGTCCCTTGTGCTTCGGCGAATTCACTACGGCTTCTTCATATTGCCCGAACTGCGGCGTTCCGCTGCGCTCCCCACAGCCCGATTCGGCCGCGGAGAATTCGGCCCGGACACTATGCAATCTCGCTCATCCTAAGTTCGTCACCGAATTGAGAAGGGCGCTTCAGGCGACGGGGATTCCGTTTAACAACGCGAACTACAAGAGTGGCGACATCATCGCAGCCAGGCACTACATGCCGAATTACGAAGTCCTTGTTTTGGAAAATGACTTCGGGCGCGCGACGCAGGTGATGTCTCAGGTCTTGCAAGACTGGGAGTTCGAGCCAAGCGCCGGGTTCGGAATCGGGAAGGATCCGCTGCTCGACTACTGGCCTGTGCGGGCGACCGAAAAAGGCTGGTTCGAGGAGGAGCTTTCGACGGTCGTTTGGTCTGGCAAGAATTTGGCCTCTCTCGGTCCGATTGGCATGGCGCTACGAGAACACGAAATCCCCTACCGAATGGAGACGCGAGAACTCGGAACGGCGAAGGTTTTCAGTCACCCCGAGGACGAGGCCCAGGCGAAAGAAATTGTCCGTGAAGTGGAAGATGGACAACTGCTCGAGTGAGTTGACCGCGGCACGTGGCCTGTGATTGTGTAACGTCTTTGAGAAATTCGCGGAGAGCAAAGGATGAGTGTGGAGAGGATCAAGACGGTTGCCGTGCTGGGCGCGGGGACGATGGGGAACGGAATCGCGCATGTGTTTGCGCGGGCGGGTTACAACGTGATTCTGCGCGACGTCGAGCAGCGATTTCTTGATGGCGCGCTGGACACCATCGGCAAGAACCTCGACCGCGAAATCAAGAAGGGCAGGCTCGCCGAAGCAGAGAAGGGAACTGTGCTCGCGCGCCTTAAGCCCGCCACGGATATGGGCGCGATCGCGGCTGCTGATTTTGTTGTTGAAGCGGTGCCGGAGAAAATCGAAATCAAACGCGCCGTGCTTACAGAGGCTGACCGGCTCCTGCGCGACGATGTGATTCTCGCGAGCAACACCTCTTCGATTGCCATGACCACGCTGGCGGCTCTGACTAAGCGGCCCGACCGCTTTGTCGGGATGCACTTCATGAACCCTGTGCCCGTGATGGTGCTGGTGGAAGTCATTCGCGCGCTGCAAACCAGCGATGCCACGTTTAACACCACCATGGAGCTGGCAAAAAAACTGGGTAAGACGCCTGTGGCCGTTAACGACGCTCCCGGTTTTGTCTCGAATCGCGTGCTCATGCCGCTCATCAATGAGGCGGCTTACTGCGTGATGGAGGGCGTCGCCACTCCCGAAGCCGTGGATGCAGTCATGAAGCTCGGGATGAACCATCCCATGGGACCGCTGGAGCTCGCTGACTTTATCGGCCTCGACGTGTGCGTCGACATCATGCACGTTTTGCAAGAGGGGCTCGGCGATCCCAAATACCGCGCTTGCCCACTGCTCAGGAAATATGTCGCCGCAGGCTGGTTGGGCCGCAAATCCTCCCGCGGATTCTACACTTACGAATAATGAGGCCCGCGAAACAGACGCACTCGATTGTATGGCCCCCATGCGGCAGAATCGCCGCTTCCGATGCAGCACTGATGAACTGCGAAACCTGGGTTGCCGCATGTACGGTTGGCCGTTAGAATGACAACGCCCCGGGAGGAATACTGATGCCGCCCACGCTTACGAACGGCAAAATTTGCTACATCGAGATGCCCGCTGCTGACATTGCGCGCTCGGCCGACTTTTACAAACGAGTTTTCGGCTGGCACATCCGGAAACGCGGTGATGGCAGCACGGCCTTCGACGACACGACAGGTCAAGTGAGCGGCACCTGGGTACTCGGTCGCTCACCCGCCACAGCACCGGGCCTTCTCGTTTACATCATGGTTGACAGCGTCGCCGCGACCGTCGAAACGGTCGTCGCCAATGGGGGCGAGATCGCGCAGCCGATCGGCGCGGACGCGCCCGAGATCACCGCGAGGTTCCGAGACCCGGGCGGAAACGTGATCGGCCTCTACCAGCAACCCGCCTGACGACGATCCTTTCGAGTAACGCGCTCCTTCGGAAACTGACCACGACCATCCCACACATTTGTTTGCTGGCGGGATAAGCGCGGTGGTATCTTCTGGGATGACGTGCACCGGATACCGGAACATCGCCTCCGTCTGCACGTCGACTACTTCCATAGGGATGATGGATATGAAGCGCGTTCAGCGACCAATCAGACAGAAAAAAAGCAGCCACCGGCCGGCTGAACCGCAAGTCCACCGGCGGCTTCCGCGGCGGCGAAAAACGGCTTCGTCCCGACGACGCCGGATGACTCCGCTGCTGAAACGCTTTCTCTGGATTGTTGCGGCCTCCATGCTAGTATTCGGAGTGTTGCTCTACCCGTTCGAATCGCCCGTCGTTCCCGCTTGGTCTGTTCAAGTCGTAGATGAAAGCGACCGCCCAGTTCCGGGAATCGACGTGCAGCAGGAGTGGGGGCAATTCGGCGCCGACGATATGATCTGGGCGGATTCGCGAGTGACGGGCGTTGATGGCCGAGTATTCTTCCCAGAACGGGTGGTCCAAGCACCCCTCGGACCGCGTGCGTTAAAATACTTCCTCACCAGTGGCATTCAGCCAGTGTCCGGCGAGAACAAGCAAGTGCCCTCCTCCCATCTCTTCGTTTGCCGCCAGGGCAAGACGGGTGAAATCACCTGGGAGCAGGGAAAGGGTCAGCCCCAGGAGCGCATGCTGCTGCACAAGGGATTCTGCCGCTACAGTCAACAGGGCGCGTAGGCGAATACAAGGCGAACATAGTGTTTGCTTTTTCTTCGCCTCAATGTTACTTTGCTCCTCGCGGTTTTCAACAGGTGCGCGATGCCCTCTCTCCCGAGCCTTGCTGTAAGCTGTGTCAGCCGCTTCGCGGCTGCGCAGTGTCCCGAGTGCGAGAGGCTCGAGGCGGAGTTCCTCGAAGCACGTGACCGGCTGCGGGCGCTTACGCGGCTGCGGCGGTTGACGGGGGTCGAGGAAAAGCAGCTCGTCGATCGGGCAGCAATGGCTATTGCCCGGATCAAGGAGCACGAAGCCAAGCACGCCTGCGAACGCCGCGAAAAAGGGATGGCGCGCGGATGAACCGAGTGGTAAATTCAATCATCCGTTTACGTCCCCACCAACGGCCGTCGCGCATTGCCGGCCGGAGGCAGGCCCTGCAACAAGAATTTCCTACTTTCCTCTATCGAGGTGTGAAATGGCAGACGACAAAGCAAAATTGCTGGAAGCGGCGATATCGCAGATTGAAAAGTCTTACGGCAAAGGCTCGATCATGCGGCTGGGCAGCCGGGACGTTTTGGTACCCGTCAGCGTGATTCCCAGCGGGTGTCTCTCCATCGATGCCGCGCTAGGCGTTGGCGGCTTCCCGCGCGGACGCGTGATTGAAATCTACGGGCCCGAGTCGGGCGGCAAGACGACGATGACGCTGCACGTCATCGCCGAGGCGCAGAAGCTCGGCGGGCAAGCCGCGTTTATCGACGCGGAGCACGCGCTCGATCCCGTGTATGCGCGCAGGCTCGGCGTGGACGTGGACAATCTCCTCGTGTCGCAGCCGGATAACGGCGAGCAGGCGCTGGAAATCGCCGAAACGCTGATCCGCTCGGGCGGTGTCGACGTCGTGGTCATCGACTCCGTCGCTGCGCTCGTGCCTAAGGCCGAGCTCGAAGGGGAAATGGGCGACCCGCAGATGGGTTTGCAGGCGCGGCTGATGTCGCAGGCGCTGCGCAAGCTCACCGCCATCGTCTCGAAGTCGCGCACCTGCCTGATTTTCATCAACCAAATCCGCGAGAAAATTGGCGTGATGTTCGGCAACCCGGAAACCACCACGGGCGGCCGTGCGCTGAAATTCTATGCTTCGATGCGCGTGGATATCCGGCGGATCCAGGCCATCAAGGAAGGCGATAAAGTGGTGGGCTCGCGCACGCGCGCCAAAGTCGTGAAAAACAAGGTCGCGGCGCCCTTCCGTGAGGCGGAATTTGACATTCTTTACGGTGAAGGCGTGTCGCGCGAAGGCGACCTGCTCGATCTGGGCGTGGACAAGGGCCTGGTCGAGAAAAGCGGCACCTGGCTAAGCTACGGCGGCGAGCGCATGGGCCAGGGGCGGGAAAACGCGCGTGTTTTCCTCAAGGAGAACAAGGACATCCGCGACAAACTTGAGAATGCCCTGCGCAAGAAGCTCGAGCTCCCCTCGCCCACAAATCCAAACTCCGCCGCAGCCGGACCCAACGGCCACGCCGCGCAAACCCACGGTGACAAGCCGGCTTTGAAATCTGCGGCTGCGGCCGCAGCGGGTGATGCCTCCAAACCCCGGCCTGCCCGGTGAGCGGGGGGGAATCGGCCGTTCTCTCGCGGGCTTTCCGTGCCCCGCTGAGATGACGTTTCGTGACCCGTGTGGCACATCCTTCGTTTCAAAATGCGACGGGGAGGGGCGCTCTTCCCTCAGCGGATCGTGCTTCCTGTGCCTAAGTTCAGGTGGGTCCGGAAACCCTGTACCACCGGTCAGCCGTTCAAAACAAAGCACATAGCCTCGTACTGGGCCGCTGCGGCTATTGCGTACCAGCCTGCCAGATCCTAATATATGTCTCATCCTGAGAGATAATGTTCCTCTCTGGGACAGGTCTGCACAAGCGGGGTGTTGCTAAGTTGCATCAAAATCAACGAGACCCTGTTTGGCGGCTCGGGTGCAACATCGAGGGTGTAAGCGCCATAGCACGGCGCCTCGATGTTGGCGGCAACGCACGATTTTTGTGAATGATTGTTGACCGTAGAGACAGCGTAAGGTAAATATTCGCCCCCGGGTATTTTGGGGGCCTAGGCATGGAACGAAAGGTGGCAAGGTGAAAGATTTCGGCAAATCGGCTGTAGCAATACTTCTCGCAGCGATCTTCGCTGTGCCGCTTCCTGCTGCGCCCGGTGGTGTGAAGGCCAGTTCGCGCACCCGCAGATCGTACGCGTCGAGGTATCGCGGCGTTCCTACATTTGCCGATTCATCGAGCTCCGACGACTCGACCTATGATGATCCTATCGTCCGCCAAGCTGCGGTCGAAGCCTTGGGCCGCTACAACGGCGCCGTCGTCGCCGTGGATCCCAACACTGGCCGCATCCTCACGGTGGTGAATCAAAAGATCGCTTTCGGCGACGGTTACATCCCGTGCTCGACGATCAAACCGGCGATTGCCATTGCCGCTCTCCAAGAAAACGTCATTACGCGCGACACCATGCTGAAGGTTAGCCGCCGCAAGTATATGAACCTCACCGAAGCGATGGCTCACTCGAACAACAAGTTTTTTGAAGAGCTTGGCCGCCGCATGGGTTTCGATACAATTTCCAAGTACGCCCGGCTCCTGGGCATCGGCGAGCTCGCCGGGTACAACTTGCCCGAGGAACATCCCGGCGCGTTTCCGAGCGTCCCGCCAGCATACGGCGGCGTCTCGCGCATGTCGAGTTTCGGCGAAGGTATTCAAATTACACCCTTGCAGTTGGCGTCCCTCGCGGCAGCCTTCGCCAATGGCGGCACTCTTTATTACTTGCAGTATCCCCGTACGCAAGAGGAAAAAGATAACTTCACGCCGCGCGTCAAGCGCGAGTTGAACATCGGCCCGATACTTCCGGAAATCCGCGAAGGCATGCTCGCGGCCGTTCTCTACGGCACAGGGAAGTCCAGTTTTGATCGCGGCGGCGATGAAATGCCCCTCGGCAAGACTGGAACCTGCGACGATCACACCACGCCATCGCACATCGGCTGGTTCGTCACGTACACCGACGAAGCTCACCCAAAAATCGCCCTTGCCGTTCTGCTGCGCGGAAACACGCGCACCGTGAAGGGCCCCACGGCTGCAGTGGTCGCCGGCCGCATCTACCGCAAGCTGCGCGAGCAGAATTATTTTGCTGAGGACACTCGCACCGTACATCTCAATAACATCGTCTCCGGCCGCTGAACTCCTTATCCGAATAGAACAGAAATAAAGGAATAACCAGCGCCTTCCAGGGTCTTTTTCTGGGTTCCTGCTCACGAGAATTCCGGGCCCCATACCCTTCGACAGGCGGTGGACGATTGGGCGCCAGCGTCAGGATTGGCGTTTGACTGTAATCGCGGGTTGAGACAAAAGAGTGGAATGCGGTAAGTTTCTATGCCTTGCGCATAGCGCACTTTTGCAGCGGGATTTGCGAAGCACGGCGCGGACCCGGTAGCATCGAGTAGCCAGGGGATAGAGTGAGTCGTTCTTTTTCAATTGTGCTGTTGGTTGTGGTGTGCTTTGGAGCGGGCGCGCTGGCGTATGTTTTCCGCTTGCGCCTGGCCACCGCCGTGGAATTCGACCGGCAGGCGCAGCTAGCGCAGGAAGAAGCGGCGCGCATTCGGGAGCAGGTGGTCCTTCCGGCGGAAACCAGAGTTCGCTCGGGCGAAAATTTCGCCACAGCTCTGCAAAAGTTTGGTTTGAGCTCCGAAGAGGCTGCGCATGCGTCTGCCGCTGCGCAGCAGGCATTCAATCTACGGCAGGTGCGCGCGGGAAATACGATCACTGTTGGCCGCTCGGTCGAAGGAACGCTGCGCGAGATTGATTACAAAATTGATGCCGACCGCATGTTGAAGATCGTCCCCAATGCCGGCGGGTTCTCCGCGCAGGTGAAAGAAATCCCATCGACGATGGAAGTTACCGTGGTCACAGGGCAAGTCGATGATTCGCTTTTCAACGCTGTCGAACAGGCGGGCGAATCCCCTGAACTGACCTTGCGCCTCGCACAAATCTTCGGCTACGACCTCGATTTCTACACCGATCCGCGCAAGGGCGATACCTTCCGCGTTGTGCTCGAGAAAAAGAAATATGTATACGGCCAGACCGCGGGCTACGGCAGAATCCTCGCCGCCGAGTACGACAATGGCGGAAAGAAATACCAAGCCTTACTTTTCCACGACGATTTCGGGCGCCCCGCCTACTACAATTCTGACGGAAGATCTCTGCAAAAGGCCTTCCTCCGCTCGCCGCTCAAATTCGCAGCTCCCGTGACCTCGCATTTCAACCGGGCGCGTTTCCACCCCATTCTTAAGATTCACCTGGCGCACATGGGCACGGATTACGGCGCGCCAGTCGGTACACCCGTGCAGTCTATCGGCGGCGGCCGGGTGGTGTTTGCGGGCCGGAAAGGGGGCGAAGGCAACATGGTGCACATCGCCCACTCGAACGGGTACGAATCGATGTACCTGCATTTGTCGCGGATGTTTGTTCGCGCCGGCGAGCACATCGAAATCGGCAAGACCATCGGCCTCGTTGGCAGCACTGGTCTTTCCACCGGGCCGCATCTGGATTTCCGCATTTTGCAAAGAGGGCAGTACAAGAATTTCGAAAAGCTTGGATTGCCGCCCACCGATCCCGTCTCGAAGAAACATCTGCCGGAATTCGCGGCAGTCCGCGAGAAGTGGCTTCCATTCCTGAAGAATCTTGAACTGTCGCAGGCCAGCGTGGCTTCGCCGCCGATCGCTGCAGCTAGTAGATGATCGGGAGTTCAGAATAGCTAGAGGCTGACTCGTTGGTCACTCGCAGGACGAGGAGAGTCTTATCATCGTGCGCAGCCATGCCAGCGCCCGTGTGGCCTTCCGTGGCGGCCAGGATGCTCTCCGAGATTTCGGCGGCAGATAGCCCAGGAGCCGCGTCCGCGAGGAGAGCATGCAGGCGCGCAGAACCGAACTGTTCCTGCTTGGCGTTCTCAGATTCGAGGATGCCGTCCGAAGCGAAGAGGACGACATCGCCAGCGAGGAGATCGAGGGTAGTTTCGTCATACTGAGTTTCGGGAAGCAGGCCAAGCGGCACGCCCTCGATGCGGATTTCCTGGATACGGCCGTCGCGGAGGAGCAGAGGGTATGGCCCGCCGGCATTCGCGAGCGCGAGGCGGCGTGAAGGCGCGTCGTAGACTGCAAAGAGCATGGCGATGAAGCGCGCATCGAGCCGGGCGCTGTGCATGCGATGATTCATCATAGCGAGCATCGCGGCGGGCGTGGCAGGATGTTCGACGACAAGCTCGCGGAGTGTACCGATGGCCAGCGAACCGTAAAGCGCGGCGGCAGTGCCCTTGCCGGAAACGTCGCCCAGAGCGAGCGCGAGACGCCCTTTCCCGTACGGAAGAAAATCGTAGAAATCTCCCCCAAGTTCTCGCGCCGAACAATAGCCAGCGGCAAGATCGAGGCCCGGAACTTCCCGCGCCCCGTGAGGCAAGAGCTGACGCTGGATTTCCCGCGCGGTGTCCAGGTCTTCGCGGAGGCGACGCTCGTTGACGCGGGCTTCTTCATAAAGCCGCGAGTTTTCGAGAGCGGTAGCGATGAACGACCCGAGGGTGGAGAGCATGCGCTCATGCTCAAGGGTGAAGGCGTGTGCTTCGGTGCTTTCGACGTCCAGGACGCCGATCAGGCGGTCCTGAAGGAGCAAGGGAACGACCAGCTCCGACTTCACATCGACACCTTCTTCACAATTAATGTATCGCGGATCATTTCGTACGTCATTGACGCGGAGGGTGCGGCGCTCACCCGCGGCGGTTCCGGTAATGCCTTGGTGGAGGGGAATGCGGAAGCGAGCAGGAATGGAGTCGTCATAGTGCATAGCGAAGACTCCTTCCAAAAGCTGCGTCCGCTCGTTCCAGAGCATGACGGTGAAAACGTGGTAGTTGACGATGCGCTTGACTCGCTCGGCGATACGTCGCAACAGCTCTTCCCGGTCCAGAATCGAAGTCAGCTCGCGGCTGACGTCGTAGAGGAGCATGAGCGTTTTGGCCTGCTCGGGGTGGGAGTCGAGGAGGCTCTGAGGGACAGTGTCGACATCCCCAAGGAGGGCGAACGATCCGAGTTTGGAAAGGTCTTCCATCGACGAGGACGCTGCGCGAGACTCCTGTTAGATGTAACACAACACAGAAGGTTTCGGAAGGAGGGACCGGGCTCCAAATTGGCTGCCTAGTCCGATCCTTCACTCATTATTCCAGACCGTTTGCGAAAAGCTAAGGGGCCGGCCTCGACGTGGCGCTACGCACTAGAGAACTGTTGAGTCTGAGCTTCGCCTTCCGGCGGCGAACATGGGAAACTTGAGGCCGCTTGTGTAGCGGTCACCTGTTGGTCTCGCCTTCAGAAAGTTAAACGAACGAGTGATCGCACAGAGGACGAAAAATGGGCCTTTCTGAACTTCAGCAAGCTCCCCATCGCCGACTGAACCTGCTCACCCGCGAATGGGTGCTCGTCTCGCCACACCGCATGCAACGTCCCTGGCAGGGAAAAGTGGAAAAACTGCCTGCTCAGAATCAAGTGAATTACGACCCGGACTGCTATCTTTGCCCGGGAAACAGCCGCGCAGCGGGAACAAGTAACCCGAAGTATTCGAGCACCTTAGTATTCGATAATGATTATCCCGCTCTGATGCCGGAAGTGCTGGGCACCGGAGAAAACGAATCCGATTTGCTGATAGCACAAGCGGAAGCGGGTCTTTGCCGTGTCGTATGTTTTAGTCCCCGCCACGATCTCACGATTCCCCGGATGACGCCGCCGGAACTCCATGAGGTGGTTGAGGTCTGGGTCCAAGAGTTTCGTTCGCTGAGCGAGATTCCCTGGGTGCAGCACATCCAGATTTTTGAAAACCGCGGGACCCTGATGGGCGCCAGTAATCCACATCCACACTGCCAGATTTGGGCGAACGCTTCGCTTCCGAACCAAGCGGCCAAAGAATTGGCTTCCTTTGAGGCGTACGGCGAAGCCCGGCGTTCCTGCCTGCTTTGTGATTACCTGGCGTTGGAGCTAAAGCATGCGGAACGAGTTGTCTGCCAGAACGAATCGTTCGCCGCGGTCGTGCCTTACTGGGCGATCTGGCCGTTCGAAACCATGGTCTTAAGCAAGCGTCACTTTGCCGCGCTCCCGGACCTCTCCTCAGAGGAGCGGGATGATCTCGGAGACATTCTGAAGCGCATCACCACTCGCTACGACAATCTCTTTGCGACTTCGTTTCCATACTCGATGGGTTTTCACCAGCGCCCAACTGACCGAAAGCCGCATCCAGAATGGCACTTTCACGCGCATTACTACCCGCCTCTGCTGCGGTCCGCTACCGTTCAAAAATTCATGGTCGGTTACGAGCTGCTGGGTACTCCGCAGCGCGATCTTACGCCAGAGAGTGCGGCGGCGAGGCTAATTGATGCTGGCGAGCTTCACTATCGCGACAGGTAATCGACTGCTGTTTGAGTCCCGCCAAAGTCTTCATCTGTCCGGAAGAGTTGTGAATCAAGCTTTGGAGGCTATGGCTTTCAGAACCGGCCGGTCCAGGGAGAGGCCGCGCCGGTCTCCAAGCTGCAATTTGCCGAGGACATTGGAAACATGAAATTTTACGGTTCGTTCGGAAATGTTAAGCGCACTGGAGATTTCTTTGTTGGTGGACCGTCGCATGAGGAGCTGAAGGACCTGGCCCTCGCGCGCTGTCAGGGAATGACCGGGCAAGAGCTGCGTATCGAGCAGGGCCTTTGATTGTTTGACGAATGCGACCATGACATCCGGAGATACCCAAAACTGACCTTGCAAGATGCTGTGGATTGCCAGGGGAAGTTCAGTCTGCCAGGACTTGTGCAGTTCTATAAACCCGTCAATTCCCCAATAGAAAAGCCGCAATTTATCCGCACAGCTTCCGTTTCCTGGCGGGAGCAGCGCCAGGAACTTGCTGCCCGGCGAACTTGCGCGGCACCGCTCAGCGAGAGGCCCCAGGTCTGCATGCAAGGAACACGCATCGAGAAGGAAAAGACGCGGAGATCCCGGCTGACGGGTGGCTTCGGCCTCGGTCAAAGCCGGAGGCAGCGTCGGAACCCGAAAGTCCCTGACGTGAGAGAGGATCTTCTCCACGGCGCGCGTCAAGAGCGGATGCGCACTGACAACCTGAATTGCAATCACCACGAGCGATCTTTCCTATGGCGACTGGGAGACGCTTCTGTCCGGCTAGGCTCGGGACTTATATAGCCTGGGCTGGAGAGTATGTAAAGATAATGAAAATTGGTTGGAAAAACAACCATAGCGGGAGAGAGCGCCTATTGCGCTCTCATATTTTTTACACTTGCAATCAACGCATCTAGGCAATTCGGCGCTCCCGAGAGTCACAGAAAGTTCATAAAAGAGCTCTCTTAATTCCATTTTTGCTTTCCTTTTGCTGTACCTGCCGCGGCCGTCCAGGTACAGGAGAATTGGCACCACTAACTCTCTCGCAGGACGTTGCGCGGGGAAACGGGCACAGCTATCTTCCGGTGCGCTCATTGCCCAGCATTGAGTGGCCAAGCGGCTTTTGCAACTGCCGCCTACACGAGAGCACTTACTAGCGCGCATCAAACCGCCCCATACGGCATGGAGGAAAACGCATGTACTACAACGTTTTCGGCGAAAAAGTTTCGAAGAGAAGGTACAAGGAAATGCTGGAGGCGGCGAAAAACCGGCGGGAATTGATCGCCGCCGGGTTGACCAGCCGCCGCGACCTGATGAAGATGGGGTTGCTCACGGCAGGCGGCATGCTGGTCGCTAAGAGTGGTTTGAGTGCCCGGGCTCAAAGCGTAACTCCACAGACTCAGCTTCCTGGTGACGGGCAGGTGGGATCAAATCAGAACTGCGTGCCGACGAAACAAGCTGCAAGCCCGCCCACGAGAGCATTCATTGAAGCCCTTCCGATCATGCCGGTCGCGCAAACCGTTAGGTCGCTGAGCCCCACGCCTACGACGTGCCCGAACACCGGGGCGGGAGAGGTTCGCGCGGCATGCCACCAGGCCACGCAGCTTGATGCCAGCAGGTTCCCGATCGTGCCGCCCAGGTTGTACAAATTTACGCAACAGGCGATTACCGTCGTGCAGTCCCCTGACCTTCCTAATCAAACCATTTGGGCGTTCAGTGATGGCACCCACGTAACCAGTCCTGGCCCAACGTATAAGGCCAACTACGGCGTGCCCCAGCTCACGCGGAACATCAATAGCCTTCCTCCGGCGAACCAGAACGGCGGTTTTGGAATTCCGTCGGTTACCACCCACCTTCACAACGGCCATACCCCTTCGGAAAGCGACGGCAACCCCTGTGACTTCTACGGTATTGGAAACTTCTGCGATCAGTACTATCCGAATGTGCTGGCGGGATTCAACTCAGACCACGCACCCAATGGTGACATCAACGAATCCTTGAGCACCTTGTGGTACCACGACCACCGCGTGGACTTCACTGCGCAAAACACGTACAAGGGCTTGCTGGGTTTCTATTGTCTGTTCAATCAGTTCGACACTGGCGACGAAGGTACTGGCTTTCATCTACCGAGCTTTCCGCAGTTTGATATCCCGCTGGCCTTCGCGGATAAGGTTTACGATCCCTCCAATGGCCGGCTGTTCTTCGATCTATTCAGCCTTGACGGCATCCTGGGCGACAAGTTCCTGGTGAATGGCAAGATTCAACCCTTCTTCCAAGTGCAGCCCCGCCGATACCGTTTTCGCCTGCTGAATACGGGGCCGTCGCGCTTCTACGAGTTCTTCCTCACGGACCTTAATAACTTGAGCGCGAAGAACCCGTACTTTGTTATTGCAGACGACGGCAATCTTTTGCCAAACCCAGTGCAGGTTGTCAGCGCCCGTATTGGTGTGGCCGAGCGCATTGACGTCATCATTGATTTCAGGGCTTTTGCGGGCAAGACCATCTACTTGGAGAACCGTCTGCTCCAGCTCAACGGGCAGGGGCCGGTGCCTCCGCAAGGTTTCGTTCCTGGCCAATTCGAATGCAATACCGGCCTCGATGCCAATGGAAACCCGATCTCGATTCTCTCTGATATCAGGCCTGCCGGGCAGGGTGACCTGCTGTTGCAATTCCGGGTAAGCGGGACACCGGTTTCTGATGGCAGCGTGGACCCAGCGACAAATCCCACGTTCTACGCGCTGCCCGATACCACGGCAACGCCGCGCATCACCCGAACGTTCAAGTTCGATCGCTTGAATGGGCAGTGGTCGATCAACGGGCAGTTCATGGACTGCGGGTTTGGCCCCGCCGGCCCACCTCCCGGGGGCTTCTCGCAAAACTTCCGGTTCACGGTGCAGCAAAACAGCGTCGAGCACTGGCTTCTGACCAACCTCACGGGTGATTGGACGCACCCCATCCACATCCATCTGGAAGAGCACCAGATTCTGACGCGCAATCGCGTTCCGCCGACGCTGGCAATTGAGAAGTCTCGCAAGGACGTGACCCAATTGCGTCAGAACGAGCGCGTGGAACTATTCTTCCGATTCCGCGACTGGCTGGGCAAGTACCCGATCCATTGCCATAACGTAGTGCACGAAGACCACGCGATGATGGCACTCTGGCACGTCCAGCCGCAGGGAGACAATATTCTGGTGCCGTAACGGATGCAACTGCAGCCAAGAATGCAGAAAGGAGATTCTCAATCATGCATGACCTGTCAAGAAGAGAACTATTGGGTCTGGCAGCGATGGCTCCGTTTGCCGGCACTATCTTGAGTACCGGTGCAGCCGCGGGTGTCCACGCTACCGACGTTGACCTCCAGTCAGAAGCGCGCGAGAACATACGCAAGCGGTACTTCCCGAACATCACGTTGCAAACGCAGGACGGCAAGAATGTGCGTTTCTACGACGACCTGGTCAAAGACAAAATCGTCACCATCAACTTCTTTTTCGGGCATTGCGAGGAAGTCTGCCCCCTCGTAATGGCGAATCTGGTGAAAGTCCAGAAGCTTCTCGGCGATCGAGTGGGCCGGGATATTTTCATGAACTCGATCACCCTGAAGCCTGAGGAAGATAAGCCTGCCTCGCTCAAGAAGTACATGAAGAAGTTCAATGCGAAACCAGAGGGATGGACGTTCCTGACGGGTCAAGTCATTGACATCGAGTTTCTCCGCAAAAGCCTTGGGTTTACCTATCCAGAACCGGCTATCGACAAGGACAAAACGCAGCACATCGGGAACGTCCGGTACGGCAATGAACCCCTGATGTTGTGGGGAGCTTGCCCCGGGATGGCCAACGCTCCGTTTATCGCCGAGTCCATCTCCTGGATGATTCGTCCAGAGACAAAAGTGGCGATTGCGAGGCGATGAAGTTGCAGTGTACGTACCTTGCATCCTGCGTTCTTTGTCGGGTGCAAGAAAGATTGGCTCTTAAGAACTTTTTCATTCCGGGATCCAACGCAAGAGTTCTGAGGATCCCGGGGAGAGGATGAAACCGTGAAAAGCAGTAAAAAGAATGCGCCGATTGCTACATTTGTTTCGATTCTCATGCTGGGCGCTCTGCTCCAATTGACGTGCACGGCGCCGTCGGCCCGGCCGCAGACTTCGCCAGTTGTTAACCCTCCGCCCTGTGATTTCAACGATAATTTCTATAACGGGAACGGAATCAACGTAAGTAACCTGAATCTCCAGGTTGCCGGGCGCTTCGGGACCTTCCGGCAAACCGGTCCTCCAGCCAGTTCGTTTAATGGAGGAACAAACAACTGGGTGCCCGACAGCACCTGCGCCACCACCGATCCCACACGCAGAAATTTCCGTATCCTGGCGACGACCGGAGGATACGTCGATGATGGGACGGGTTCCCCGACGGATTTCATTTCCATTCTCGCCTTTTTGACCAACCAGAATGATTTCACCGGCGTCGCCAACAAGCGCAACATTCAGATGGTGGATATCGTCGGCAATTTCGAGGCTTACGCCTCGTTGAAACAGCGGCTGCCCAACGGCACCTTCGCTCTCACCCCGTGCGGCACGATGGGGACCGGGGCAACTCCTTGCTTCCCGGTGACCAGCGTTGCCACACCCAACCTCAGGCAGGATTGGAGGTTCTCCACGAATCGCAACGCCATTGACGGCAGCGACGGCAACCGCGTAAGCGGCACGGGCAGCAATGCGACCATTGTCAACAACAGCCCGTTTGGCTACTTTTGCGACGACCTGCTAGGCATGTGGATCATCACGTACTTCTGGTTCACGGTGGATCCCGCTAGTCCTGGCACAACGTGTGGTCCCATACTGGCCAACCTCGCTGCCAAGAATGGGCTAAGCCTGGACGGAACGCCCATCATCAAGACTGCCGATGAGCTGAACAACGACTTGGAGGCCAACGGATGCGGAGCTGAGGGCCAGGAAGATGTGGGTGGGGCGGACGGAGGGGCGGTGTGGCTTGTCTGTCCCGCCATCCCCGATCCCAGGCAGGGGGGCATCGCCTCGGACGCGTTCCCAGACGTGGTATTTAAACCAGACGGCACTCCGCTGGATCCGGCAATCATAAACAACTTCAGGTGCCTGCAGACTACGGGACAGTTCTGCAACTAAGGCGCCCGATCTAAAGGTCGGCGTCAACCCCGGCAGGCGGAAGCCTTCCGGGGTTGGAGTGTCTATAGACTATGAATCCGCCACAGCCTAAAAGGGGAAGAGTCTCCCGGCGAGATTTCCTGAAAGCGGCCGCGATCTCCGCCACGGCTCTTGGACCGTTCTGCCTTTTTCCTGAACGCTCGCGCGCACAGCAGAAAACGCTAAAGATCGCAAAATGGGCCCATTTTCTACCCGAGTATGACCGCTGGTTCGAGGATGTGCTGGCCAGGGAATGGGGCGAGCAGCACGACACGAGGGTAATCGTTGACCTCATCCCCGCAGAACAAATCAGCGCGCACGCGGCAGCGGAGGTTAAGGCCGGCAAAGGGCACGACGTGTGCGTGTTTCCCTGGCCGCCCGCCGAATATTTCCAAGATGTGATTGACCATAGCGAGGTCTATCAGATGGTTGCTTCCAAACACGGCACCATCCCCCAACTCGCGTACAGGTCAACATTCAACACTAAAACCAAGAAGCACTTCGCCATTGCCGATTCCTGGATTCCGACTCCAGTGCACTACTTTGAGGACTACTGGGGGCAGGTCGGCATGCCTCTGGGCCCAGTGCATTACGGCAGCCTGCGCGGCGGCGGGCAAAGGATCAAGGCCAAGCTCGGCATCCCCTGCGGTCTGGCATTTACGCCGACCCTAGAGGGCAACATCACATTGCACACCCTCTTATACGCGTTTCGCGCGTGGATCCTGGACCCGGAGGGAAATGTAATCTTTAACAAAAATGCCTTTGCGGTCGGGGCCCTGAAGTACATCCAAGCCCTGTACCAGGATGCGGGAACTCCTGAGCAGCTCACCTGGGGCTCTTCAGGGAATGTCCGGGCCATGCTGGCTCGCAAGGCCTCCGCCACCACCAATGGCATCAGCCTCTTGCGTGTGGCGGAAAAGCAGGACCCCGAACTTGCCAAGAAGATCAGGCTCCAGCCGCCGCTGCTGGGCACTAACGGCCTCGGAGTAACGGCTCTCCCCCACGTCACCAACTGCTCGGTGGTCTGGAACTTCGCCAAAAACCAGGAAGGAGCCAAGCAATTCGTGTCCCATCTGATAGACAATTCCAAAGCCAGTTACGAGAAAAGCCTGGGCTGCAACTTTCCCATTTACCAGAAAGCTGTTCCTGACCTCATCGTCCGGCTTTCCAATGACCCCCAGGCCGATCCATCTTACAAATACGTGGAGCTTAAGGATGCGCTACATTGGACCCCGAATCTCGGTGTTCCCGGATTTGCGACTCCTGCGTTCATGGAGGTGTTCAACAGCTTTGTTGTCCCCAGGATGGTTCTGAGCGTCCTCAAAGGCGAGCTCAGTCCGGAGGACGCTGCTCGGGCGACGGAGAGGGAAGTGAAGCGAATTTCGGATAAATGGAACCAGGTCTGATAGCTCGGCTGGCAATGGGGGTAAATTATGTGCTCGCGATACTTAGCTCCTCTCAGCTTTTTCCTATTGCTCGGTGCATCGGCTCCCCTAATCGCCACGGCGCCCGTGCCTCGCAAGTCGCCTGAGCTCAAGTTCCTCGATTCGTCGGGTCAGCGGAGATCCCTCTCGAATTTCAACGGCAAAGTGGTCATGGTCGAGTTCATGCTCGTCAAATGTCCTCACTGCTTGCGGGTAGCCCAGACGATCAACGGGCTTAACGGGGAACTTGGTCCGCGCGGGTTCCAGCCTATTGGCATTGCCTTCGACAACGGTATTAGCGGGCCGCTCGTGAAAAACTTCGTGGAGCACTTCAAGGTTGGCTATCCGATCGGCTACACATCTTCAGACCAGGTGGACGGCTATCTTGGCAGAGCCGGAACCGAACGCTTCGCGGTTCCCCAAATCGTCGTGATCGACCGCAAGGGTATCATCCGCGCACAAAGCCGCCCCACGCGGGAAACGAATCTTGAGAACGAGAAATATCTGCACAATCTGATCGAAAGTCTGCTTAGGGAGCGTGCACCCGTCACCGGCGCAAAGTAAACGGCTGCTCCGTCGAAGAAGACCACAATGGCCAAATTCTCAGAAGCCATCAATCTTATTGGATAAAGTGGCGCGCCCGGGGAGATTCGAACTCCCGACCCGCTGCTTAGAAGGTGTGACAAGGCAATAGCTGATGCGTGGTCTGCTTTGTTCTGCTGCTACTTACGTGTACGGTGTTGTATGGTGTTGGGCAGGTTTTGACACGGGTTTGCTCTCAAACTTGCTCCCACGATTGCCTCCAGAGATTTTAAGGGCGTATGGACGGGTCGCATCGGATTCGCGCGCGCCAGCCTACTGCTCGGCTTGATATGGTCCTGCTGGCGTCTGCCCATCTTTTTTCTCAAGGGAGCTGACAAGTACGGCCAGTCCTTCCCGGTCTGGACCCTCCAGGTGGTCGCCCTTTCCGTCGCCATCACGTGGCTCTACGCCCACACGAATGGAAGCCTGCTGCTCACCATGCTGATGCACTCGGCCGTGAACCAGACTGTAGGCATTGTCCCTTCGGCCAACTCGAACCCAGGGAATCCCTTTGTGCTCAGCGTTTCGTTGGTGATGTGGCTCACGGCCGCGTTCTTATGGGTCACTGCTCTGTACTTCCTTGTTCGGATGCCCAAGGTGGGACTGTCGCGCGTCGACAAGCTGATCTCGGGTCCAATTCCACTTCTCCGATAAACGCGTTAATCGGGACTTACGCGCTTTACCTCACTAGTTTTCACATGTCACGGCCATCTGTTAATCTTTTCCAACAAGAGCGTACTGTGGTTTTTGTCAGAAACAGTGCCGACGAGACGGCATTGGCCCAGTGGGTGCTTCCGCCGGAGGTGAGTAATAAAGACGCTTGTCGCCTTTGTGGTTCTGCTTCTCGGTTGTGCTGCACAGACCTTCACAGACCTCCCTTACCAGTTGAACGGTGAGGGTCCGGGCATGACGCTAGAAGAATTCAAGAAGAACCACCCAGATGCCTATTGCAGTGGAGACACGGAAGATGCGGACTGTCATGTCTATGAGGGCGTATCATTCGCGGGCGTGAAAGCTACCTCAGACAACTCGTGCAGGGATTTCAAAACTGGGACTAACCACCCGATTCCCGACTACTGCCATGCGCAGGGCATGCGTGCGGAGTTTGCTGATGGAAAGATGGTGTCCCTCTCGTACGGTGTGGCCAAGGGCATGCTTCCCACGGTTATCGAGGCACTGAAAAAGCAATACGGCAAACCTGACAACGAGAAGGGTTTTTCCGTGTCTTGGACGTGCGGCGCCACGGACTCGACATAAACATTCCCGCGCTCAAGGCCCTGGCACCCACGCAATCAGAACTGCCGTTTCTCGGGATGCAGGTCGTGGTCATGTTGATTTTCATTGTCCTTGAGGTTCTCGCGGCCAGGCGTTTCCCTGCGGAAACCGTCCAAGCAGCCTGAGCGCTCTCATCAGTTTTGAAGGATTGGTGTATCCTCCTCGCCAGGCGGAGCATCAGCTTATTCAATCCCGCGCGGCGTGGACAAAGGAAATCTCGATTTCGGGGAAATGTTTCACTGTAGGAGGGAACCATGAACAGGATTTCGAAATACAAGCTCTGGATAGGTGGAGCGCTGTCCTTGGTGATTTTCAGCTTGATTGTTGGGGCGTTGCGCCCAAGGCATGTAGCGGGAGCTCCGTCGGGCTCTTCGCCGGACGTTGAGGTCGTGCAGGTTGAGCAGAAGGATGTTCCGATTTTTGGCGAATGGATCGGCACGCTCGACGGATTCACTAATGCCGACGTCAGGGCGCAGGTCACGGGCTACATCATGAAGCAGGGCTACCAGGAAGGCGCATTCGTCAAGAAGGGTCAGTTGCTCTTCGAGATTGACCCGCGGCCTTTTCAGGCAGCGCTCGACCAAGCAGAAGGGCAGTTGGCGCAGGCTAGGGCCGTGCTTGCCAACGCCCAGGCAGTGCAAGGCAGGACCGAACTTGACGTCAACCGCTATGCCCCTCTGGCGAAAGAGCAAGCCGCAAGCCAGCAGGATCTAGACAACGCCGTGCAGAACAACATGGCGGCAAAGGCAACGGTGGCAACAGCCGAAGCTCAAATTAAGTCGGCTGAGGCTGCCACCGAAACGGCCAGGATCAACCTCGATTTTACCCGCCTCGTTGCCCCCATCGACGGCATCGCTGGGCAGGCTCAGCTCCAGGTGGGTGCCTTGGTCAATCCGAACAGCGGGCCTGTGACGTCCGTGTCCACCGTCGACCCCATCAAGGTTTATTTTACCGTAAGCGAAACAGAGTATCTCGACTGGAATAAACGGTTTCCGACGGAGACAACTCGGCAAGCGGCTGGCAAGAGTCTGCGTCTCGAGTTGATTTTGGCCGACGGCTCCACCTATCCACGTGAGGGCACATTCTACTTTGCGGACCGCCAGGTGAATCAGAGCACGGGCGCGATTCGGATCGCCGGACTATTTCCCAACCCCGGAAATATTCTGCGCCCCGGCGGGTACGGCAAAGTGCGCACGGCCGTTCGGGTCCAGAAGGACGCGTTGCTTGTACCGCAGCGTGCAGTCTCGGAGCTGCAAGGCGGCTATCAAGTAGCGGTTGTGGACGGCGAGAACAAAGTGAGCATCCGTACAGTCAAAGTCGGCGACCGTGTGGGCGCGGAGTGGATTGTTGTGGAAGGGTTAAAGCAGGGCGAGCGCGTGGTTGTCGAGGGAGTTCAGAAGGTGCGTCCGGGCATGCAAGTGAACCCCAAGCCGTTTGCCGCAGAGACGAAGGCAAGGTAATCCAATGTCAAAATTCTTTATCAACCGTCCCATCGTCGCCATGGTGATCTCGATCGTGATGGTCATCGTCGGTGCGATCACCGTTCTGAATCTACCCATTGCGCAGTTCCCCAACATCGCTCCGCCGGAGATTCAGGTCCAGGCCACCTATGTCGGCGCGGACGCGCAAACGCTCGAGCAGGCAGTGGCCACGCCCATCGAACAGCAGATGAGTGGCGTGGACAACATGAATTATATGTATTCGCTGAATGCCACCGGCAACTCGAACACGACCCTGATCGTG